>Ga0075425_100001039_pt1 | contig 26658 bp, 20 predicted proteins | sample SoiMethybrSBSTD4_FD_75300 | JGI IMG/M metagenome (GOLD analysis project Ga0075425, IMG submission 75300) | Bulk soil microbial communities from a Populus tree surrounding site in Tennessee, USA - Soil MetaG P. TD hybrid SBSTD4 | ecosystem: Environmental > Terrestrial > Soil > Tree plantation...
ATGATCTTCCAGCAATTGGCGGTCTTCGGGCCGCGACCAGAAATCGCGTTCCGAAGCCAGTATCAACGTGGGAGCCGTAATCAACGAGGCGTCCCATAATTGATGTCCTGTGGCAAGGTAGAAGCTGTCTTCGAGCGCGCCACAGGGTGATCGGAAACTTGGCGGTGTTCTCGTCGAGCTTGTGGGATCGCTGGCCAGAGTGGAAGCGGCATACGCACGAGCAACGTTGGGATCCCTCCACTCGTCCTTGTTCTCGACGGGAATGCTTCGATCCCAGGCACCGAACAAAGACTTTTCGTCGTTAAGCCGATAGGTTCCACAAGCTGCCGAATTAAAGTGGCCGGGACGCGCCTTATCTTCCATGCCCGATCCATGTCCCATTGTGGGATGCTCGGACTTGGCACCATACAAGCTGTTCAACATGATTAAGGCGCTCACTTTCTCGGGAAACAAGCTTGCGTAATATCCTGCCCATTGCCCTCCAGTCGCCCAGCCAAACAGAGCAACCTTTTCCATGTGGCGCCGCTCGCGAATCCAATCCACCAAGGCTCCGATGTCGCGCACTGCGGCGCTTGAACGTACTAACGCAGTGCGATTGGAAGGGGGCTCGTCCATCTCTTTGGGGCGAGTCGACCGGCCGTAGCCCCGCACGTCCATTACGTAGACAGCCATCCCGCGGGATGCCAGATCTGCGGCCAGGGAGCCTCCCGGAACTTCCAGATCAAACGATGGAACTCCAGGTACACGGGCTCCGTGGATCAGAAGAATTGGTGGCGGATTGCTGACAGGCGGCTGGGGCAACACTTCCCGCACGAAAAGACGGACTTCCCTTGCTTCGTGAACAGTGAAATCCTGCCTCACGACGCCCTGCTCAGAATAAGCGTGAAACGTTATGAAGAAGATACCAGTCAGGAAAAAGCGTGACATGAGATCCCGATTTTCTTACACATAGGGGAGAAAAACCAATCGGTTGGCCTCAATGAATGTTTAATGGCATCAAACACAAAACCGCCGGCCTGAGCGCTCTCTACCCTGAAGAGAACTTCGGACCGGCGGTCGTTTCAATGTAAGTCTACGACAAGGGCCAACAACGAACGAACTAAGCAGCCTTCTTCTGCGCTTTGTACTTAGCCCAACGAGCCCGTTGCGCCGCCGCGATTCTTCTGCGAGCTGCCAGGGACAATACGCGCTTCGTACGAACCGCGCCGCCTCGCCCGTTGTGACTCACTTCCCGAAGTGCCGAGATGGCTGCTTCTACCCGATGCAACTTACCTTGCAAACTTCTTTGCTCCGCTACCAATGCAAGTACGGCTTTTTCTAAGTTCGCCATGTAAATCCCCCTCGGCGGAAGATTCTAGCAAAGATATGGGAGCAGCGAGCAACATATTCTCCCGCTTACTTCAAAAAATTCGAGAAGAACCTTAGACCTGCGGTCACGTATTCAACCTGAAGACTCTGTCTGCAGCGGTTCCTAAGGTGCTATCTTTTCGGCAAACCTTACTTTAACTTTACAAACAGCAACACGAAAATGGACCAGACTCCCGCCGTCAGTGGAAATTGCGCGAGTGACGCGGTCTGCAGTGCACCTCCCCGGGGAAGGAAGAATGTCAGAAGGAACATCGCCACTGCAGTGAGTACGCCGATCACCACCTTGCCCTTCGAGTTCATAGTTTGTGTCCTCTCTCATTGATGGCCCGGATCGCGACGATCGCGAGTGGCCTCCTCAGCGGACGCAGTATATCGTTTTGCGTCAGGTCCTTCCTCCCTTTTGAAAAACCTCCCGCAGGCAACCTGTCGATCCGCGAAAGTTCATGCCGGACAATAAACTCTGTGGAGAGAAGTGTTTCCGGGAGAAGTAACCGTTTTTCAGGTGAGCCTCGGAAGTCAAGGACAATGCACCAACGTAACCATCCACCCTCCCCGGAAGGGCCATTCCGACTCTGCCACTAAGCCCTTAGGATGCCGCTATGGCGGAGTGCTCTATGCTTGAAAATGCGCTTTGCAGCGACATCCTCATCAGATTGGCCGAGTATTACGAGGAAGATCCTGACCAGTTCATGCACTTACCTCAACCCACCGTGGCTTCTTCGGCGGCACGGCAAACGGTCGCCGAACTGAGAAACGAAGGCTACGTAGAAGAGGAAGTTCGCGGCGTGATTCGTCTTACCGCGAGAGGCTATCAGGCTTTCAAGAAGAAGTCGTCGCCGGGCCGCAGGCAGTGGGCTTAGACTGGGGAACGGCTTTCCGGGCATTTAGCTCCCGAATCTCCTTGTATTTCTCTACTTATCGCAGCCTTCCGTTTTTCCATTCCAGATATTTCTCTTTTTCGGAACGATAGAAGTCCCTAGCCTAACAGCCTGCGGAAAAACTCATGTGCCGTCAGCAAAGCGAACCTCAGGCGCGGCGCTTCGCGCCGACGGGCGACGACGCCCGTCACTCCATTATGAAGCACCGACGGATTTTCAACGGTTTACGGCACGAATAAATTCGTGCCCTTCCCTTTTTGTGTTGCTACAGGACTCTTTCAGCAGCCTGCTAGAGAATGTTATAGATCTCCGCGTTTCATCGCGTCCATGAGATGGTCGCAGGAGCGCACGCATAGCGCCATGATGGTCAAAGTAGGGTTCTGGCAGGGGTTGGAAGTGAAGCCGGAGGCGTCCATGACAAACAGGTTCTTGACATCATGCGTCTGCTGGAACTGGTTCAAGACCGATTTCTTGGGGTCGTTTCCCATGCGAGCAATTCCTGCTTCATGAACGGCCCAGCGCGGTGCGGAAGGATTCGCGAACGTACGAATGTTTTTTGCGCCGGCAGCCTGAAGTAACTCTCCTGCACTTTCCGCCATATCCTTGATCATCGCGTCCTCGTTCGCGCTGTTGGACATGTGAATCTTAAGCACTGGAATCCCGTAGGTATCGGCCTTATTTTTGTCGATCTCCACGTAGTTATCCCAGCGGGGCAGCATTTCCCCAAAGCCAAGAACGTTCACTTCCACTTGTGGTTCGTGCAGCGCCTTCCTGAAGGGCTCCCCGAAGCCTGGCGCGGAGAGGTTAAATCTCACATCCGTATCGCCTTCGAAACCATATGCGCGCAGGAAGTCCTTGGAGCGTGTGCCCGTCATGGTGTTACGGAATCTGGGCACGTAGAAGCCTACTGGACGGCGTGGCCCACCCAAGGTGGGTTTGGAGTCAAAGGCCGGCAGTTCCCCGCTCCCACCTCCGCTCCTGGTATGTGCCATCAGATAGTGTCCAAGTACGCCGCTGGAGTTCGCCAGTCCTGCCGGATGCTGAGGGTTGGCCGAGTTCAGGAGAATGCGAACCGACTCTTGGGCCTGCGCACAAAGAATCACCGCGTGGGCGTGTACATCGCGAGTTTCGCGCGTATTACGATCGACATAGGAGACGCCAGTTGCCCGGTTTCGGTCTTTGTCCATGAGGACCTGATGCGCCATGGCATTTGAGATGAGCGTGCAATTGCCCGACTTAATGGCGTCCGCCACGGTGGTAAATGCAGAATTGAAATAGGAGTGGGACTGGCAGCCCCGTTCGCATGGTCCGCAATAGTGGCATGCGGCACGGCCTTTCAGAGGGCGCGTGAGATTGGCGGAACGGGTAGGAGTGACGGTCCAGCCAAGCCTTGCCTTGGCGCGTTCGCGAAGCAGTGCTTCCTGACACGTTAGCGGCATGGGAGGCTGGAACTTCCCATCGGGCAATTCGGGGAGCCCCTCGGCCTGTCCGCAGATACCGACATACTCCTCCACCAGGTCATAATACGGCTCGAGATCTTTGTAGGTGAACGGCCAATTCTCCCCATATCCGTCATGACTGGCAGCCTTCAGATCGAAATCACTAAAGCGCAGCGAGACCCGTCCCCACACGTTCGTGCGGCCACCGGTCATACGCAGACGTCCTAACCAGTGAAACGGCTTGTCCGCAGGGGTGGTGTAGGGCTCTTCCAGATCGTTGCAGAACCAATCGTAGTTGTACTCGGTACAGATTTCGAAAACCGACTGGACGGGGCGAGTCTTGCGGACAATCTCGGGGGCGAGATCGTGATACTTGAGTTCAAAGACCGGCTTGTGCTCGGTGAAGTTCGAGGAAGACTGCGGGCGCCCTGCCTCGAGCAACGCAACTTTTAGCCCGGCTTCCGCCAGACGCTTACAGGCCCAGCCACCTGAGGCGCCCGAACCTACCACCACTACATCGAATGCTTGCTTGCCCAGATCGTCCACTTATTCCCGTCTCACTTGTTGAATTGTCACGCAGGCTTTAGGGATGTCCCCCGGGATGCGTGCATTCCGGCAGAGCATCGAAATAGGTCTCCCCGGTCCATCCTAGTTCACGCATTCCAGTCTCGGTTGAGTAGAAGGCTCCAACAATCCATCCTTTCAGATTCTCGAAATGGTCTCGCAGGGTCGCGCCGGGGATCGGCGCACGGTCTTCCTCGAGATTGTCGGAAGAATCCTGAGGAGTGGACGGCTTGGCGGATTTCGTCGTGGAACAGAGAGTTAGGAGTTGATCCTGTTGCGCCGCATTTAGATCGGCGAACGATTGTTTGAAGCGCTTCTTTGCCTCAACATCAATAGCGCCCAGCGCATCCACGAAGTTTTGCCGATTAGCTGGGATCTCCACAGTAAGGAGAAGGTCGATCAGACGGTTCACCCGCGCTTCCGCCGAACCCGGTAGGACTCGTTCGCTGAGAACGAGTAACGTGTCGTTCTGGTGCGCGTTGAGGGCTTGGGGCGACCAATCATCTGCAGCCGCCTTGGCAGTGGCATCGAGAACACTTCCCGGCTGAGAAAGGTGGTTGTGAATGGGATGCGCCTGCGCAACGTTCGAGCCCGCGAGCGCAGCCGACAAGACTCCCAGAAATCTGTGAAAGACCTCGCGGCGAGTCATGTGTTCCCGGGAGTCGGCCGCGTTGTGGAGGATTCGCAACTCTTTTGTGTCCATCACTACACTCAGGGCTTAGTCGCAGTCTCGTGTTTGTCGGCCGCTGTCCGCCAATAAGCTTGATGGCCGATATAGTCGTCGTCTGCAAGATTGGCGATGATCAGGCGGCGCAGTTCAAGCGGGTTGATGGACCCTTGATATTTGTAGGCTACCGTTCCATCGGGTCGTATCAACATGGTGTATGGAACTGCCGCATTCCACTCTGGATCGAAAGCCGCCATCAAATCATAAATCTCAGTCGAGCCCAGCATCAGGTTCCGGCTGGTGGCGTGTTGCTGCTGGAGCGCCTTCAACACACCCGCTTGCTCATCAGGATAGTTGATGCTGACGGTCACCAGATCGAAGGCGCGGTGACCGTACATACGGTACATCGTCTCCAGTTCGGGCAGTTCTTTGAAACATGGGCCACACCACGTCGCCCAAAAATTGACTAGCACGAGTTTTCCGGTGGAGTTCTTTCGCAGGGCTTTGAGATCGTCGGCGCTGGCGGGCTTCACGCTTACGGGCCGGCGTTCGATCTCGGCCAGTTCCTGCTTGCTTCCCTCTTCCTTATAGATCCATTTAGTGGAGCACCCGACCGAGGGAGTCTTGCTGACGGCCACGGGTTTTCCCGCGAGAAGGGCATCGAGCGCATTGCGCGCATCACGAACGGTCACTAAGGGCTCGCGCGGGTTGTTGTCTACCCGTCCTTCGTAGCGCAGCTTTCGCTCTGCGTCGAGGATGAACAGATGGGGGGTCGCCGTCGGTCCGTAAGCGCGTGATACCTTCTGGGTCTCTCCGTCGTAGAGATAGGGGAAGTTGAAGTTGCGGTAGGCGGCGCGGACTTTCATGTCCTCGAAGGAATCGCCCACATCGGTGTAGCCCATCTCATCAAGCCGGACCGCGGCGGGGTTGTTGGGCTCGATTGCTACCAGCGTCACACCCCGGTCCCGGTAGTCGTCGGCGAGTTGCTTGATCCGGCTCTCGTAAAGTTGCGCCGTCGGACAGTGGTTGCAGGTGAAAGCAAGCACCAGAATCTTGCTGGACGCGTAGTCCTTCAGACAGTGGTTTAGGTGGTCGATCCCGGACAGGCAAAAGTCGGGGGCTGACGAACCCACTGCCAGGGTGGGCGGACCGCCTTCATCACAAAATGCGGGGGCTGCGAGGACAGCCAGAATGAACAGGCAAAGAAGACGACGGACCATGCTTCAGGCTCCGACTCCGAAAATGACACAGGATCGAACAAAGCGAAGCGGCAGCAGTGTACTTCGCTTCAAACCGGATACCAATAGATTACATTATTAAATCGTTTTATGATGAGGCATGCGCCTAAATTCCACTGAGATATTCTCCGCTTGGAAGTTCAGTCGCAGAGGTTTCTGTAGTGTCGTCCTCTGCATAGGCTCACTGCAAATACCGTTGTTGGGACAGAAGACGGCCACCGTCGATTCGCCAGCGACGGCCGTCGTCCGTGTTGATACAACTCCGAGCCGAGTTTTGAATTCGTTCGATCCAGACAGCGCGCTCGGCAGTTCCCTTGACGTTCTTTCGCACACCGGAATTGACAAGGTCCATTCCCCGCACATCGTGCAAGAGGCGCTTTCTGCCGGATGGGGACCGATCACCTATCGCAACAATACGGAATTGCGCATGGCGGCCTGGCACTGGACCGAGAACGGAGCCTGGAGCGATCCCGCCCACAAGAGCGGGTACTTTACCGGCAGCAGTGAATTGAAGGATCCGATACGCTACATACTTGCCTATGCGCTTCCGCATCGAGGCTTTTCGACCAGCGGAGACCGCCCGGTGCAGGGCCCTAATCTCATCCATTGGAAAAGCAATCCCTATCTGACCAGCAAATTCACAGAGGAAAGCGATGCGCTCCATCCGCAGTGGGTGGTCGTGAATCTGCGCTCTCCAAAGTCAGTAAGCGCTGTCCGCATCGCGTGGGCCAGTCCGTACGCAACGACTTACCAAGTCGAATACTGGATTGGTAAGGATGCGCTCGATTTCGATCGCGGACCCGATGGCGAGTGGAAAGTATTTCCATCGGGCGCTATAACCAAGGCACAGGGCGGCACAGTCACACTCAAGCTCTCCGAAGCTCCGGTCTCCACTCAGTTTGTGCGCGTGCTGATGACTGAATCGTCCAACACATGTGACCTGCATGGATCGGACGACGTTCGTAACTGCGTGGGCTATGCGATGCAGGAGATCCACCCCGGCACCATCGATGCAAACGGCACATTTTCAGAGGCGAGTGCAGATGCGGCGAGCGAAAAGCCGGTTTCGTATATGTCGTCATCTATCGATCCGTGGCACTCCGATGGAGATGTGAACGCCACCGGCGCCTATCAGCACACCGGTTTCGATCTCTTCTTCACCAGCGGACTCACAAACAATCTGCCTGCGATGATTCCCGTAACGATGCTGTATGGCACACCTGAGGATTCGGCGGCGCAGATTGCTTACATCGAGAAGCGTGGCTATCCGATCGCTTATATCGAGATGGGGGAGGAACCCGACGGCAAACACGCCATGCCGGAAGACTACGGCGCGCTTTATATCCAATGGGCGAAGGCTTTGCACAAGGTCGATCCGAAACTGAAGCTTGGCGGACCAATCTTTGAAGGAGTGAACGAAGACATTCGCCTGTGGCCGGATGCGCAGGGCCGCACCTCGTGGATGGGCCGCTTCGTGGCGTATCTGAAGGCGCACGGGCATCTCAAGGATTTGTCGTTCGTTTCCTTCGAACACTATCCCTTCGAGCCGTGCGACATCACATGGAAGTCGCTGTACCAGGAGCCACAGTTGATGAAGCACATTCTGCAAGTGTGGAGAGACGACGGCGTGCCAAAAGATGTCCCGTTAATGGTCACAGAAAATCATTTGGCCGCCGGACTTACCGGCCCGATGAGCACGATCTTTGCAGGCCTGTGGTTGGCGGACAATGTCGGTTCCTTCTTTGAAGGCGGCGGTGCGGCCTTCTATCACTCGCCCATTCAGCCCCAAACGGTGCAGAATAGCTGCCTCGGCTGGGCAACCTGGTCGAACTTCGTAACCGATGCTGACTACAATATCTCCGGCTACACGTCTCTCTATTTCGCCGCCCAGTTGATCAACAACGAATGGGCGCAACACCGTTCCGGCACCCACCGGATGTTTCCCTCCACGGTGAATCTGAAGGATGAGGAAGGCAACACACTAGTGACTTCGTATGCCTTGCATCGTCCGGATGGCAATTGGTCGATCCTTCTCGTTAATCGCGACGAACAGCAGCCTCATTCGGTACGGGTTTCGTTTGAGGGCCAGGCTGGCAAAGGCGTTGGATTCTCGGGTCCTGTGCGGATGGTGACGTTTGGGAGCGAGCAGTATGTCTGGAAAAGCGAGGGTGTGACCAGCCATGCCGATCCCGACGGCCCAGCGGTCGGGACAACAGTCCTCGCGAACTCTCAAACCGTGTTCACGTTGCCGAAGGCTTCTGTCACCGTACTGCGAGGGAGCGTGGCAAGGCCCGGTCGTTAAAGAATCGCGTAGAATCCTGCCGGGACAATTCTATGACCCCTCTCACGGAACAGGTTGCCACCACCCTGCCGGCGCGGTACTACGTAGACGCCGAGCTTTTTAAAGAAGAAGTCGAGCGTTTCTTTTGCCAGAGCTGGGTGTGCGCAGGGCGCTCGGAAAGCATTCCGAATCCCGGCGACTACTTCCTGCGCGAAATTGCCGATGAAAGCATCATTCTGACTCGGGACGAGGAAGGATCAGTACGGGCCTTCTTCAATGTGTGCCGCCATCGCGGAACGCGCATCTGTCCGGAAAGTGAAGGGCACTTCGCCAAGCGCATCCAGTGCGGATACCACGGCTGGACGTACGGTCTCGATGGGCGGCTCCTGGGTGCTCCGCATATGCATGAGGGCTTCTGCCGGCAAGACTACGGATTGAATCGCGTACACGCAGACCTTTGGGACGGACACATCTTTATCAACCTGCGCGAGGATGCCGCTCCGCTGGCGACGCAGTTGGCCGACCTGCCGCAGAAATTCGCCAATTGGCAAATGGCCAAATTACAGCTCTACAAGAGGATTGAATACTCCATTCAAGCCAATTGGAAGCTGATCGTGCTGAACTACAACGAATGCCTGCACTGTCCGGTGCTGCATCCGGCTCTAAGCGCAATAACCAATTACCTTTCCGGAGACAACGCTTCGCCGCGGGGGTCCTACATCGGCGGATCGATGGAATTTCAGGGCGGCGCAGAGACGATGAGCAAGGACGGGAAACGTCGACGTGACTACCTGCCCGGATTGACTCAAGAAGAGCGTAGCAAGGTTTATTACTACGCAGTGTTCCCCAACCTCTTCTTGAGTCTGCACCCCGACTACGTGATGACGCACACACTGTGGCCGCGTGCAGTGGACCGCACCGACATTGTGTGCGAGTGGCATTTTCATCCGGCGGAAATGGCTAAGAATGATTTCGTGGGAAACGACGCGGTCGAGTTCTGGGATATGACCAATCGGGAGGACTGGCGAATTTCCGAGCTGTCGCAGGCAGGCATCCGTTCTCGCGCGTACAAACCCGGTCCCTATTCGCGCTGCGAGAGTTTACCTGCTGCTTTCGACCGGATCGTACTGGAGCGCGAAGCGCGAGACCGTCGTTGAGCAGAACTTCAGTCCATCGGTAAACCTACGTAATTCTCTGCAAGACTCTGCGAGGCAGCTCGTGAACTGGTCACGTAGTCCAGTTCGGCCAATTGACGACGGTGGTCGAATGGATTCTCTCCCGGGAAACGATGCAGCATTGAGGTCATCCACCAGGAGAAACGCTGCACCTTCCAAACCCGTCGTAGGCAGACCTCGGAATATGTACTTAGCAACTCGGGGCGCCCGGTTGCGTAAAACTTCTTGAATGCTCGCGCCAGCACACGCACGTCGGCAACCGCCAGGTTAAGCCCCTTGGCCCCGGTCGGCGGAACAATGTGGGCCGAATCGCCCGCCAGAAATAACCGGCCGTAGCGCATGGGCTCGACCACGAAACTGCGCATCCCTGTTATTCCCTTTTGAAGGATAGGTCCCTTTGTGAGTTTCCACCCGTCAGAAGCCAAACGTGTTTCGAGTTCCTGCCAGATTTTTTCGTCGGGCCATAGCGCGATATCTTCTTCGGGATCGCATTGTACGTAGAGCCGACTGATCTGCGGAGTGCGCATGCTGAGCAAGGCGAAACCCCGCTCGTGGTAGGTGTAGATCAGTTCGTCGGAAGAAGGAGGCGCCTCCGCTAAAATTCCCAGCCATCCAAATGGGTAGACGCGCTCGTAGGTGGCTAGAATCCCTTCTGGAATGCTCGGGCGGCAGATGCCGTGGAAGCCGTCGCAGCCCGCAATGAAGTCGCAGCTAACCTCGTATTCTTGCGAGTCCTTCCGATAATAAATCTTGGGATTGCTTGACGTGAGATCGTGCACGCTCACGTTTTCGACTTCGAAGAAAATTTGGCCTCCCGACGCCAGCCGCGCGTTGGTGAGGTCTTTCACGACCTCATGCTGGGAATAAATCGTGATTCCCTTGCCGCCAGTCAATTCCTTGAAATCGATGCGATGCCCCTTGCCGTTGAACCGTAACTCGATGCCGTAGTGCACCAGGCCCTCGCGCTGCAAGCGCTCGCCAACACCCATTTCTGTCAGCAGGTCGACCGTCCCCTGCTCGAGGACGCCGGCGCGCACGCGCTCTTCCACGTATTGACGGCTGCGATTTTCGATGACGAAGGTGTCAATTCCCTCGAGGTGCAAAAGGTGTGACAGAACCAGACCAGCAGGTCCAGCTCCGACGATTCCGACTTGCGTTCGCTGCGAAATGGGCATGGCGCGCTAGTTAGTCAGCACGAAAGCGACGATGGCCGACGCGATCTGCCTTTCTCGGTTCCACCCAAACTCTTCGTCTTTTTCTAGCGTCCCATATGACGAATCAACCTAAAAGCATTCCTCCGAAACCGCGATCAACCTTTGCGACCTCGCGCACGATTGTTCTCTATTTTGCCTGAATTGATTCGAGGTATCGGTTGAGGTTCCCGATACGTTGCTGCACCTCGGCCTCGCGGCCACCGCTCATCTGAGCAGAAAATCTTGCCCCTCACCGGCATATCCTTGTTGCCATGCGCGGCGAGATTGGCCTGGCCGTTGAGAACACTGGTCACTCGCATGACCGGATATTTTCCAGAATTCTTTTGAGCAAGAGCAGTCAAATCTGCAGGCGCGACTTTGAGCGCTGGAGCCGCCGGACCATCACCCTTGCCATCCTTGCCATGGCATGCAGCACAGTAATTCACAAACATTTCCTGGCCGGATGCGGCCGACGTTCGACCTGCTGGAGCGTGCTTAATCTCAGGCTTTTGTTCCTGCCCTGCGGCAAATATCACACCAGCAACGATAAAAGCGAGTAACCAAATCTTCTGAAATCGATCCATAGTCTTCATCCTTTACAGTGTGAGACTTCTCCTAAAGGAGATGAAACGACTTCTGGGGTTGCGAGCCCCTCGGAAGAAAGCTATTTGATCACATCACCCCAAAATTACCGTAGTCCGGCGATTGAAGGAAACGTCGCCGTATCGTCATCCATCAGACTCCTTCAGAACGTAAACTTCGCCGACAGCTGAAGCTGGCGTGGATTGAACATGGTTCGAGCCGTGCCAAACAGCGGATTCGGTGCGGGGGCGCCGCCATTAGTCAGGGGATCGCAGCCGACTTGCCCCTGCTGGATCGCAAGGGACGCGGCGTCGTTGTAATGATGTGGTGTCGCTCCGCAGAAATCGATCGTCCCCCCTCCGTAGACCGAGGTCACTTCGTTCACATTTTGACGATTGAAGACGTTAAATGCGTCAAACGCCAGGTCCAGCTTGGTGCGTTCTGTGAAGTGTATGCCGCGGGACAAGCGCAAATCGAAGGCATACAGATGATCGCCGCGGTAGGAATTGCGCGGCGACAAGCCTACGCGGTCGGTGACCGGGTTGGTGTCGCCGTTGATGTCGTTGCCCACGAATATCGTGAAGGGCCGCGACGACTGAAGGTTGATGATGCTGCTGAATTCGAAATTGCGCAGCAGCACGTTCGCGGTCTTAGGAATTGAAACAGTAAAATTAGACACAAACCGATGGCGCACGTCCTGCACCGAGTCGGCTCGTTCGAGATTGCGCTGGTAAAGATCCTGAGGCGTACTCACAAACGTGGTGAAGGTGCCGTCATCGTGCGTGTGCGACCACGTATAGTTCGCGTTGAAGCGGAGATATTGTCCGATCCGGTCGGTCAGCGAGAAGGTCACGCCGTCATAGTTGGCGTTGCCGCTTCCATCCAGGAAATACATGAGGCCGGCATTGGTGTAGAGAACACCACTGAAGCCGTCTCGTCCATCTGGAAGCTTATTGCCGGGGAAGGGTCCGAAAGGCGTGATGGGCGGTCCAGGTATCACGGACGCCGGCGGACAGAACGTCGCCGAATTGCTGAATCCCTCAGGCGGGCACACATTCAAGTTCTCGGGACGGATCTGCTTGCGGGCGCGCAGGAAAAGGTAAGCGGCGCTCAGCACGAATCCTTTGCCGAATTCCTGATCAATCTGCAGGCTCGCTTGCTGCGAATACGCGATGCGCATGTTGCGATCGATCCCGCCACCGCTATTCGTCACGAAGGTGCCCGGCGGTCCGGTGTTGAAATTCGGCGGATTCTGCCCAGTCGTGATCAAAGTCGCGGCGGCGCACCATGGCATCGGGACCTGCGTCGGACTGGCTGGAACGCAACCAGCCGCCGTTGGGCTGTAGGAACTCGGACCGGGGTATGGAAGTCCCAAGGCGTCGAGGCTCAACTGGTTCAGAACCCATGTAGCAGTCTCATTCCCTTTTCGGACCCAAGGCTGAGGTGCGTTGGGAATCACAACCTCGCGCTGCGGGTAGGTCACGAAAAAAAACGTCATGTTGTAGTGGTCGTCAAAGATCCCGTACCCGGAGCGAATCACAGTGTGCTTTGTAGGCGAGTAGGCGAGGCCAACTCTCGGCTGAAACCCGTGATAGTCGGGATTGACGACTTGAGATAGGCCCGATTCAAAGTCCCAGCGTAACCCATAATTGACTGTGAAGTTCGGCGTCAACTTCCACTGGTCTTGCGCAAAAAAGCCGGTATAGCTGTGGTTCAGGTACACGTAATAGTCTTGCGGATTGACGTAGGCGTTCGCCCATGAGGTTGGTATCGGTGGCGGCAAACTTCCGGGGGTGATGGGTCCGGAGCCAACCGGCGCACCCCAGAAAACGATGGGCACTCCATTCAGCGGATCGTTGGGATTCGGCCCAAAAGGACTTGGTGGAAATCCAAAGTTCGTCGCTGGAGTGATGGTTGCCGTGGGGCAAGGTCCGTCCGCGGGGTTCGAGGGAACGCCGGCCGTGGGGTTGGTAAAATTGGCGAAGTCGACGAGGCAATTGAAGCCCGGGGTGATGATGCGCATGGGCGTAAATCCCGGCCAGATCACAAAATCCCAGACATGATTGAAATCGCCCCCGAATTTGAAGTAGTGATTACCTTTGATCCAGGCAAGACTGTCGGAGAACTGCACCCGGCTTTCGTTGATTGCGTCAAAGGTTCCGAAGTTGTGTCCAAACGAAAGTGTGTTGGGGAGGTCGATTCCCGGCTGTCCAGTCGTTGCTGGGAAATTGTAGTGTCGCCTCGCATATTGCACGAGGGCTGTATTGACGAGGGTGGGCTTGAGGAGAGTGTTCAGCGTGCCGACTAACGACTGGTCGCGGAGGAACGTGTTGTGCCCGCCGCTCGGAGCGCCGATGCCGCCGCCGTCGAGCGTATCGCCCACAAGGACGTTTAGATCGCGCGCGTCCACAATCGAATAGTGAACCGCCAGCCGATTGTTCGCGCTGAGTTGATTATCCATCCTCACAAATCCAGTGTCATTGTCCAGCGTCTTAATGATGTTCAGGTTTTCGGCAGGAAGGCCGAGGGCTGCCTTCGCGGCATTCACCAGAGGCACATTGTCGGGCAGACCGAGGTTGGTGTTCCCAATCAACGTGAATGGGTAGGTGGGTGATTGTGCCAGCCGCTGACCCTCGTAGTTCATGAAGAAAAATGCTTTGTCTTTGCGAATCGGACCGCCAAGCGTGCCTCCATACTGACCGCGACGGTAGGCGTCGAACGGTGCAGCAGTGAGCAGAGACCTGGAATTCAGGCTTTTGTTGCTGAGGTATCCGTATAGCGAGCCATGAATGTCATTGGTTCCTGATTTCGTGACCACATTGACGATGCCGCCCAAGGCCCGCCCATACTCCGCACCGAAGCTGTTGTTGACCACGCGAAATTCACTGACCGCTTCCTGGGAAGGGGTTGCGCGTTGCGAGCCGGTGGCCTCGTTGATGTAATCTGCGCCGTCAACGGTCACGGCATTACTGAGATCGCGCATCCCTCCAAATGAAATGCGCGTGGTTTCCTGTTCAGTAAATGTGGACTGAAGACTGGTTCTTCCAACAGCCACCCCTGGCGTTAACAAAGCGAAATCCACGAAGCGTCGGCCGTTGGTGGGGAGTTGCTCGATCTGAACCGTGTCAATCACCTGGCTGATTTCGGTGCGGGTGGGTTCGACCAGCGGTACTTCGGTAGTGACAGTGACCTGTTCGGTGACCGACGCCACCTTCAGATCGATGTTGATGGTCGCGGTTTGACCCACTGACAAGTCAATCCCGGTACGCACATACTTGGCAAACCCAGAGGACTGCACCGTGAGCTCATATTCTCCCGGCGAGAGATTGGGTACCACGTAGAAGCCCGATGCGCTGCTGAGGGCGCTGTAGGTCCGGTTCGTACCCAGGTCGCGCAGAGTGATCGCGGCACTGGCTACGACTCGCCCGCTTGTGTCCTGCACGGTACCGTTGAGCTGAGCAAAGCTAACGGTCGCCTGCGCGAGCGCGCGCGGAGTGACGTTGGCTAACGTGATGGCAAATGCCAATAGCATCAGCGTGAAACGCAGTCTCATTTTGGATCCCCTCGGGATGTCGCACTCAGAAAATATCTTGCAGATGCGCTTTCACTAGATTGAAAACTTGCGACCTTCTGCAGCCCCCATGTGCTGCATTTCGCAACGAGCCGGGCGTACAAACTTTCAGACGCAAATCGGTTGCCCGGATCTGGATGGGGGCGAGGATGGTGTGAAACGGAAGAACTGTCCAATACATGTTTGGCAAAGCAGTCATACTTTTTAGGTATGAGGTCCACAAATTCGATTTTTGGAAGATTTAACGTTCCACGAAGCAGAGGCAGGATTGATAACGATTACAGCGTGACCACATTCAGCAAAAAAGCGCGGGCAATCTTTGCAGTCGTTATAGAATGCCCGCCGTGGAACTGCGCCATATCCGGTATTTTCTCGCGGTCGCGGAGCATTTGAACTTCAGCAAAGCCGCTCAGCAATTGCACATCGCTCAACCGCCGCTCAGCCGACAGATTCGTCAACTGGAAGAGGATCTGGGCGTGGTGCTGTTTGTGCGAAATAAGCGGAAAGTAGAGTTAACCAAAGGGGGACATGCCTTCCTGGATGAGGCGCGAAAACTGATCGTGCAGGCCGGACACGCGGCTGAGGCGGCTCGCCATGCGCAAAAAGGCGAGTCTGGCGTGGTCAAGATCGGGATTGCTTCCGGGTTGGGCGGAATCGCGGGCCGCGCGGTCGCTGACTTGTGTCGACGCTTGCCCGCCATCAACGTGGAGTGCAAGGACATTTTTTCCACGGTGCAGAATGAGGCCCTGCACAAAGGTGAGATCGACGTAGGTTTCCTTCGCCCGCCGGTCGATCAGGTGAAACTCAACTGCGAGTTGCTGCTGGAAGAAGAATTTGTGGTCATCCTGGCCAAGAGTCATCCGCTCGCGAAGCGCAAATTTGTGAGACTGAAGGATGTCGCGAACGAGCCACTGCTTATCTTCGAGCGCAGTTTTTCGAGCGGGCTCTACGACAAAGTACTGGGCCTGTACGCAAAGCAGGGCCTGACGCCACATTTCATGGTGACGCACGTGGAACCGCATGAAGAAGCAGGAGCGATTATGGTCGCAACCGGCAGAGCGATCTTCATCGGCGTGGGCGGGATCGTCACACGATCGGTAGCCGGAATCGAACTGGCATCGGCGAAACTCAACGAGCCCGAAGCAAAAATCGAGGTTTATGTTGCTTGGCGAAAGGACGAAGAGTCGAGCGCGGTATTCTCCTTCCTGGAATCGGTGCGGCGGACATATCGACACACCCCCAACGAGAGAATCGCCTGATCCGCCGAAGTCTCAAAGGTCGATGAGAAATCTCGGTCGCGGGTACCGAGTTAAGCCATTCACTCTTGATCATGCGGAGGACAAATGCAGAACCGGCAATGGCTGCTGGTGGCGTTATGGATGGTCTTTGTTCACGAGCATTGTGACTCGCAGAGTCTTGCCAGCGAGAAAGTGATCGGTCAACTCGAGGAAGTTGCGCGGTTCAACGGGCCGATGCCAACTGGCGTCACGGTTTCGAATCAGGGCCGCATCTTCGTCAACTTTCCTAAGTGGGGGGATCCGGTCGAGTACACGGTGGCGGAAGTGAAGAATGGCAAGACGCAGGCCTACCCAAATGCAGACCTCAATCGTTGTGCCGAGGGAGATGATCCTGCGAGCAAGCTTGTTTCGGTGCAGAGCGTAGTCGTGGATCCAACAGGCAACCGGTTGTGGATGCTTGATACAGGAAGCATTGGCATGGGAACCGTTAAGCCTGGCGGTCCCAAGCTGATCGCAGTGGACCTGAGCACTAATCGGGTAACGAAGAAGATACCGTTTCCCTCCGATGTTGCCTTGTCAGCTAGCTATTTGAACGACGTGAGGTTCGACCTGCATCGCGGTTCCGCGGGTATGGCATTCATCACGGACTCGACCTCGAACGGACAAAATGGCATCGTTGTGGTCGATCTGGCATCAGGCAAGAGCTGGCGGCGCCTGAACGATCACCCTTCCACAAAACCTGATCCGGAATTTCTTCCCGTCGTGGAAGGAGAGATCTTGCGAATTCGCTTGCCGGGCAAGCCTCCGGCACGTTTCGGTGTGGGCTCGGACGGGATTGCAATCAGTCCAGACGGCAAGACGCTGTACTATTGCCCGCTTACGAGCCGCCATCTATACGGCGTGAGCGTGGATGCCCTGGCGGATGCGAGCAAGACTGAAGCAGAGGTCGCGGCCACCGTGAAAGACCTCGGCGAAAAAGGCGGCGCAAGCGATGGGCTGGAATCGGATGCGGAAGGTCGCGTCTATCTCAGCGACTACGAACACAACGCGATTCGCCGCCGAAGCCTGGACGGCGAGGTAGAAACACTCGTGCACGACCCACGCGCGCTGTGGCCGGATACTTTGTCGCTGGCGTCGGACCACTACCTCTACTTCATTGCCAACCAGATCGAGCGGCAGCCGCCATTCAAGAACGGTAAAGATCTTAGACAAAAGCCTTATGTCTTGTTCCGCGTAAAGGTCGATGGGACGAGAATTCAGAATTGAAGGCTCTGAAATGTAGAGCCGTCGCTCTGCCGTCCTACGCGGTCGGCGCGCGCCGCGCCGAGGGCGAGGACGCCCTCGGGACAGCCGGCAGGATGCCGGCGCTACACATCCCAGTCACGGCGCTGGTGTCTTAAGACGCTGAACCTTTTCAGACGAAGAGCTTCTTGTTGACCTCAATCCGATGCTCGCGACAGTAGCTCAGGTAGTGATCGATAAACCAGAAGACATCGAGAGTCTCGAGCAGGTTGTCTTGATCATCAAAGAATTCTAAGGAGCCGTTGAGCCAGAAAATCGTCTTCATGCCTTCGTGTGAAACCAGCGTATGGATGGCGCCAGGGCTCTCCTGCACATAGCTGCCCGGTCGGGCAATCCAGTCATATTCCAGATATCGCCAACTGCCTTCCACGGTGTAACCGAAAACCCGTCCGCGATGGCGGTGCCGGCCCAGCATTCCACCTTGTTTCACCCACAAAACATTCGCGTACATGTTGCTGCGAACATCGAAGGCAAGATGACGAATGAAGGTTGTGTTCCCCTTGAACGGCACCCACGGGGACTCTTCTTCCGAAGCACCGATATGAATGTCGGGGAATGCGTAGTCACGTACGACCGCATCAAGGCTGCTGTTCGTTTCGATGATCGACATAGATTCTCCTGGCTAGCATGAAGTCGGGCGGCGACGGTGACGGACAGAGGCGGAAAGTATCACAGTGGAGGCGCATTTGCACAGTGCAGTCGGCTTTAGTCCGGTTGGCGCGTGGTCACGTCGGATCCGTCCAGGAATGCTCCAGTCCCTTCACCAACTCCCAGATCGCTCGATTCAAAGGCACCGGAACTCCCAACTTCTCTCCCAAATCGGCGATAGCCCCGTTGAGGAAATCGACCTCGGTCAGCCGCTTTGCGGACACGTCCATGAGCATACTCACATTTCTCTTGCCGGGCGCGGTCGCGCCTTCTGCGATCATCTGGCGAGGGTCGCCGTGCAGCGATATCCCCATCGCTCGAGCAACTGCCTCCCCTTCCCGGAGGAGCGCTTCGTACAATTCGCCCGTGGGTGGAAAACGCGTCGCCGCGCCGTGGTGCAACTGCGTGAGAGCCCCCACGGGATTGACCGCAGCATGGAACACCACCTTGGTCCACAGTGCGCCACGTGCGTCTTTGAGTGGAACCACATGCAATCCGGCTTGTTTCAGAATCGCAGCGAGTTCCTCGACGCGCTCATAGGATGTGCCGGAAGGCTCAAACGGACCAATCCAAAGGTCGCTATAGAACTCCAAGCCGGCATGCCCCGGGGCGATCAGGTGTGCTGCCATCGTCGTAGCGCCGCGAATGACGCGCGGAACGTATTCGGCGATGATCTCCTCGTTACCGAGTCCGTTCTGTACTGAGCAGACAACGCCCGATTCACGAAATGGGTGGGCTGTCTGCTCAATCGCCGCTCTCGTATGCAAGCTCTTGGTCGCGAAGATCCCGAAGTCACACGGGGGAAGATCCCGCGCTTCCGAAGTCACATTCAGGGGAACTTTCAAATTGGCAGCGCCGCTGATCTGGAGGCCGTGTTCACGGATAGCCGCCACGTGCTGCGGTGAGATGTCGTAAGCGTGAACTTCGAAATCGCTGATGCGAGTAAGATGCGCAGCGAAAACGCTCCCCAGTGCCCCGCATCCCACAATGCAGATCTTTACGGCCATTCGCGCTCACCTCTGCTTGCCCGCTTTCTATTACGCGATCTTTGGTGCGCTCGCAGAGCGTGAGACGATACCACCCTGTCCGTAGGCCTTCAACCAACGGTCCACGGTTGACGTCTAGCAAGAACGAAGTGATATAACAGCCGCGCTGGACGAATTTCCAACTTCCATTGCATGGAGTGCCTCGGTGAGGACGGTCCGCGAAGTCACCTATGAGGTTTTGCGTGATCTGGGAATGAATCTGATTTTCGGGAATCCAGGCTCCACCGAACTTCCCTTCCTGCGGGACATGCCATCGGGTTTCAAGTATGTGCTTGGGCTTCATGAGCGAACCGCGGCGGGAATGGCCCTGGGCTATGCGATGGGTACTGGAAGAGCGGCGTTTGTGAACTTACATTCCATCGCGAGTGCCGGCAACGGACTGTCCGCTATCGTCGACGCTCTTTACTGCCATGCACCCTTGGTGATTACGACGGGTCAGCAGGATCGGCGACATATTCTGGCAGAGCCATTTCTGGCAAGTCGTGCGGTTGAAGTCGTCAAGCCCTACGTCAAGTGGGCTTACGAGCCATTTCGAGCCGAGGATGTTCCCGCGGTCATCGCGCGCGGGTATTACCTCGCGATGCAACCTCCTATGGGGCCGGTATTCATTTCGATTCCGATGGATGACTGGAATCACGAATGTGTGCCGGTCGAGATCCGAAAAGTGACGGAGAGGGTTTTTGCATCTGAGGCAGCGTTGGATGAAGTGGTTGCCGCGCTGGATGCGAGCGGGAATGCAGCCATCGTCGTGGGATCGCAGATTGAAGAAGATCACGGCTGGCACGAGGTTGTCGCACTTGCAGAGCATCTCAGTGTGGACGTCTATCAGCAACCGATTCCTTCGCGGTGGACATTTCCGAGAAGTCATCCGCTATTTCGCGGCGGATTGCTTCCAGCGCAAAAACCGCTCGCGGATCAACTGGCAACCTACGATACGGTCGTGGTTCTGGGAGCGCCTATTTTCCTGTACTACGCGTACGTGCCGGGCGATACGGTTCGCACAGGAACGAAACTGTTCCACATCACCAATTCTCCGCAGGACGCGGCGGCCGCACTGGCCGGGAACAGCATCGTGGGGAACCTCTCCGCCGCCGCGAAATATCTTCGGAGCCACACAAAGGCACGACAGCGCACAGCCGCGCCTGGAACGAGGGTCGCCGAACCGGGACCAAGCCAACCGATTACGCCCGCTTACCTGTTCAGCGTTCTCAACAAAGTCATCCCGCGAAACGCGGTGGTTGCTGAGGAATGTCCATCGTCGAAAGGCGATCTGGACCGGTACGTCGAACTGAACGAACCCGGTTCCTTCTATTCTGTTCCGAACGGCATTCTGGGATTTGGCGCGCCAGCGGCCGTTGGACTTCAACTTGCGCATCCGGACAGAAGAGTGGTTTGCCCAGTCGGTGATGGATCACTGCAATACTCGATTCAGGCATTGTGGAGCGCGGTTCAAACCAAGGCTGCGGTCATATTCATCGTGATCCGCAACACTGACTACTCCGCCCTGAAAGCGTTCTGCGACTTCACCCAAGTCGGCCGCAACGCGCCCGGAATGGACTTGCCAGGCATTGATTTGGTGAAACTCGCCGAGGGCTATGGCATGACCGCATGTGTGGTCCAGCGTCCGGAACAACTGGAACCTGCACTGCGAGAAGCCTTCGCGGTGCAGGAGCCTCGCCTAATTAACGTGGAGGTGGCGAAGGGCGGACAAACCTGCATGGGCATGGATCAATCGGTCAACCCGCCAAACTATCGCTGAGCTCAGAACACAAGGCTTAGTGAAGCGATGCCTGCTCGGCTCCCAAGCCTGTGTGTGAGCGCACAACTAGCTCGTTGAACCGGGCTTCCGCGGCGGGTTCGTTTCCTAACACCGATCCCAGCCAGGCTGCCAGGAATCCAAGAGGAACGCTGACGATGCCCACATTTTCCAAAGGAAACCAGGGTTTGGCTTGAATCAAATGACGCACGCTCGCGATTCTCCCGGGCGGATCGATGCCCATGACGTTCGGTCCCACAGCGAGAAATCCCATCACCGCGAGGAGTCCGACACTTAGGCCTGCAATCGCTCCCGTTGTACTAAAGCGTCGCCAGAAAATCGAAAGCGCGAGCACCGGGAAGTTTGCGGATGCGGCCACGGCCATGCCGAAGGTCGCGAGAATCCCGACATTCGCCGTCGGTCCAAGCAGAAGAGCAATCACGATGGAAATTGCGCCGATCGCCAGTGCCGACACGCGCGCCACCAGAACCGTCTCCCCATGTCGGCGCTCCACGCCGTGGTGGATCACGTTCACCCAGAAGTCGTGAGCAAATGAAGCAGAGGCGCCGATGGTCAGACCAGCCACTACGGCGAGGATTGTGGCGAAGGCAACACCTGACACGATCGCCAAAAATAATTCCCCTCCCAGAGCCTGTGCGAGCAATGGACCCGCCATGTTGGTCCCGCCATGAGTGAGGATGTAATCCGGGCCAACGATTGCCGCCGCCCCGAGCCCCATCACGGACGTCATGACGTAGAAACTGCCGATCAGGATCATGGCCCAGACCACGCTGTTCCTCGCAGTTTTTGCATCGGGCACGGTGTAGAACTTCACGAGAACGTGCGGCAGTCCGGCTGTTCCAAACGCAAAGATGAAGCCCAAGGAGACTAAGTCGAGAGGACCGTGCGGTGGCTTGTAGCGCAGGCCAGCCTGCACAAAATCCCGGACCACGAGAATTCCGGATTGGTGATACGAAACCTGGCTGGCCGCACCGAAAAAATCAGTCAACCGAAAATGGAAATGATGGAAGACCAGAACTGTCAGAACGAGCGCGCACGCGCACAATAGCATTGCCTTAATGATCTGCACCCATGTAGTTGCCAGCATTCCACCAAACACAACGTAGACGACCATCAGGATGCCGACACCCGTGACGGCCACGTTGTAGCTGATTCCGGAACCGGCGAGCAGCAGCGTGACCAGAGCCCCGGCGCCCACCATTTGCGCGATCATGTAGAAGAGGATCGTCGTCAATGTGCTCAGCGCGGTCAGAGCGCGTACCGGCCGTGGACGGAGGCGATACGCCAGCACGTCCCCGATTGTGTATTTCCCGGTGTTCCGAAGCGGTTCCGCAATCAGTAGCAGTATCGTCACGAACGCAATGAATCCGCCCACGGAATACAGAAAGCCATCGAATCCCTGCAGGGCGATGAGTCCCACAACGCCCAGAAAGGAGGCGGCGCTCATGAAGTCGCCCGCTACAGCGAACCCGTTTTGCCACGCGGTGATTCGCCGTCCCGCAGCAAAGTAGGCGCTGGCCCCACGCGATCGTCTTGCCGCCCAGTAAGTGACCCCGAGTGTCATCGCGACGAATATCAGGAACACGGTCAGAGCGATCGACACTCACCGGCCTCCTTGGCGAAGTTGTTCTTCGTCGAGAATGTCACGGGTCAGCCGATCAAATTTGGCGGAAGCACGCATGTAGAGTCCCGCGATCAGCCATCCCACGAGAAACTGGGAAAGGGCAAAAAGATAGCCCACTGTGACAGTGCTGAAGACACGGGTACCCATCAGTTTGGGGGCGTATCCCACAAGGATGGGGAGCAGAAAGTAGTACAGGAGAAAGAATACGAGCGCCGGAACGATGAAGAGGCGTTTGACGGCCAACAAGTCCTGAAACTGACGGCTGGCGGCAATGCGATCCCACTCTTCCGGGTTCAGAGTTAACTTGTTGTTCACATCAGATGTGCTCATGGTTGCTACACGATTACTTTGCTCGCTCGGCTTTACGTCTTTCGTGAATGGGCACAAACGGAGCCGTGATTCTACCAGCCACAACTGGAACGCAAGGCATTGCGCAATCGTCCTTTTCTGGTTTAACTCTTATGCTCAACCGGTATTACACCCACGGTTGCACGGATCGGTCGTTTTCGTTAGTTTGTATCGCTGCTTGCATAGTTCGGTTTCGCACGCGTGACCGGGTGTCATTCTTCCGCACTACCTTGTTGCGTTCAGGGGGCTCGTGTATAGCGTCGATATCGATGTCGGCGGCACGCTGACCGACGGCATCTTCAGCGATGGAACGAAGCTCGTGTGCGCCAAGGTGGATACCACGCCTCACGACCTGACGGTATGCCTTTTTGATTGCCTCGAAAATGGCGGACGCCAGCTCGGGTTCTCAGACTTGCCGACCTTGCTGGAGCGTGTGGAACTGATTCGCTGGTCAACCACCATAACTTCCAACGTTCTCGCCGAGTTGCGAGGGCCGAAAATCGGGCTGATTGTCAGCAAGGGGCACGAGCGCGACCTTTACGGCGAACGCGGAGACAGCCCGATCCTTGGCAAAGTTATCGCCGACAACAACATCATCGGCATTACAAATTCCAATGGCCCGGAAATTCTGGCAGCGGTCCGTTCGCTTCTGGAAGGTGGGGTGCGGCGCATCTGTATCAGCCTGAAAGGCGGGCTACAGAATCCGGAGAGCGAGAGGCAGATCAAGCACGTCCTCGAAGAACAGTATCCGGATCACTTCCTAGGTTCGGTTCCGGTGCTGACCGGAAGCGACATCTGTCAGAACGGCGACGACATGACTCGCACCTATTATGCGGTCATCAATGCATACACGCACAGCGCGCTCGCCGCGACTCTCTTTAAAGCCGAAGATGAACTTCGCTACCGCCTCGGCTATCGGGGCGCGTTCCTGATTAGCCACATTAACGGCGGTGTGGCGGGAATTTCGAAGACTCGTGCGATCGACACCATGGAGTCGGGCCCAGTCCTGGGAATCCATGGCAGTTGTCATCTGGCGAAAACGTATGGCTTGAAGCGCGTGATTGCCCTGGATGTTGGGGGCACAACTACGAAGATTGGCATCATCCACGACGGCGAACCGGTACACTCGCAGGCCAGCGACTTGTTTGGCATCCCGGTGCGTGTTCGACTGCCGTACCTGCGGTCGATCGCACTGGGTGGCGGAAGCATCGTCAGCGTGCAGGGAAAATCCGTTCGATTAGGCCCTGAGAGTACGGGGTCGTTTCCGGGCCCTGCATGTTATGCACTCGGCGGCGAGAGAGCCACGTTGACCGATGCATTCGTCACGGCTGGGCTGATCGATCCTGAATACTTTTTGGGCGGAACGAAGACGCTTGACCCGGCGGCCGCACGCGAAGCCATTGCGAGGGAGGTCGCCGCGCCTTGCGGCACCACGGTCGAAGAGGCCTGCAATGCAATCATCGACCGCGCCTATGGCATGGTGAGCAACATGATCGAGACAGCGACCCGGGAACTGAAGCAGGATTTGTCAGATCATGTGCTGTTTGCCTATGGCGGTAATGGCGGCCTTTTTGCCTGTGGAGTCGCCGAGCGTTCGGGTCTTAATGAGGTTTACCTCTTCCAGTTGGGCCCAGTGTTCAGTGCGTTCGGATCGTCTGTTTCTGACATTCGCCACGTTTACGAACGCTCGTTGCGGCTTCCTCTTTGGGACGGGGCCGACGTTGCCCCTCTCAATAATCTTATCGACGACATGCACAAAGCAGGAGTGCGAGATCTAAAAGGTGAAGGAGTACAACCCGAAGGCGTGGAGTACTCGCTGGAATTCGAGGTTGCGGCCGGGGGGCCGGCTCCCGTACAGATCAAGTGCGCTGAGTTGCGCTTTGCCGACGCGAAGGACTTGCGCCGTAAACTGGGCGATTCCCTTCCCGCTGGCGACATCGGAGTGGAAGTCGTACGCCTGCAGGTGACAAAACCGATTGCCAAAGCAACCGACGAGAGCCTGAAGGCTGCATTCAATTCCTCAAGCGGCGTTTCTGGCATGCGAAAGGTTTCCTACGGCAGGAGCACGGGCGAAGTTGCTCTACATAGTTGGGACACGCTGCGAGCCGACAGTATCGTTCCAGGATGCGCTCTCTTAGAGTCAGCGAGTAGCACTTACTTTGTTCCCGACGGCTGGAGTTTGCAGATTGATCAGTTTGGTAATGCGCACGTAACACGAAATCTGGGCAGGTGGAAAAGTTGACGTCCGGAGACTCCATCGATGACCGACAAAAACGGGCAACGCATTCGGGTGACCGAATACCTGGACCTGCATCTTGACGATGAACGGTGGTCGTGCAATCGCTGCGGACACGTACTCGGATCGGCGCGCGAAAACTACAAACGCGGATGCCTTCTGTACGATCGCGATCCTCGCGAGATCCACGCGCCGCTCGTGAAGGGTCAGTACACGTTCTCTCCCGATCCGCTGTGGGTAAGGATCATCGAATTTTACTGTCCGGGCTGTGGCACACAAATGGAAACAGAGTATCTGCCGCCTGGGCATCCGATTACGCACGATATCGAAATCGATCTGGAGGCACTGAAGCGCCGGCTAGCCAGTGGCGAACTCCTGATCAAGAACCAAAGGCTCGAGGTTGGGTAGTGAACTCGATTGACATCGACGTAGGCGGCACCTTCACCGACATGGTTCTGAATCATGGGGACCAGGTCGTCATTCGCAAGGTTCCCACGACGCCCTACGATCTATCCGTGTGCTTTTCTAACGTTATTCAGGAGGGCGCGCAAGCGCTGGGCATCACGACTGAGAACATGCTGTCGTCGATTGAGATGATTCGATACTCGACGACGATCGCTCTGAACCGACTGCTCGAACGGAAAGGTCCGCGCCTGGGCTTGATCACGACGGAAGGTCACGAGGATACGACTCTCCTCGGCCGTGGCGCGCAGTGGATCGACGGCACACGGGTACAAGAGCGCAGAAATCTAAGTGTTCAGAAAAAACCGGAACCCCTGATTCCACGCGACATGATCGTCGGCGTGAAAGAGCGCATGGATTCCGGCGGGCAGATTGTTCGGCCTCTGGATGAAAACGACGTACGAGAGAAGGTTCGTTTTCTGGCTAACAAAGGGGCGCGCGCTTTTGTGGTTTCGCTTCTTTGGGGATTTCTCAATCCGCTGCACGAGAAGCGCGTGAAGGAGATTATCCGCAGCGAGTATCAGGAATTTCATGTCGGCTACATGCCTGTCGTGCTCGCCGGGCAGGTCGTGGGCAAGCTTGGGGAGTATGAGCGAACGATGGCCGCGATCCTCGATGCTTACCTGCAGCGTTCCATGCAAATCGAGCTTTCCACCTGCTGGGACAAGCTCCGCGACCGCGGCTACAAGCGATCGCTCTCCATGATTCAAAGTTCCGGAGGAATTGCGGAAGTCTTCAAGACCGCCGCCAGCCGCACTTTCAATAGTGGGCCCGTTTCAGGGCTGATGGGGGCGCATCACATCGCCAAGGCGTTGGGATTCCAGAATGTGGTGATGGCCGACATGGGTGGCACGAGCTTCGATGTTGGGCTGGTCGTGAAAGACAGTGTTCGCAGCTATGACTTCCGTCCCGTGATCGATCGCTGGATGGTGGGAATCACAATGATCAAGACGCTGTCGATCGGCGCCGGTGGCGGATCGATCGCGCACCTGAATAAGCTATTGCGCAATCAGTTGCAGGT
>Ga0075425_100001040_pt1 | contig 26653 bp, 22 predicted proteins | sample SoiMethybrSBSTD4_FD_75300 | JGI IMG/M metagenome (GOLD analysis project Ga0075425, IMG submission 75300) | Bulk soil microbial communities from a Populus tree surrounding site in Tennessee, USA - Soil MetaG P. TD hybrid SBSTD4 | ecosystem: Environmental > Terrestrial > Soil > Tree plantation...
CTGAAAGGGCGGCCCTACGACCCTCAGCAATCCATCTCAATGCGCTTTGGTCCGCGCGCCCTTGGTCATCTCGGTGAGCTTTTGCGCTTCGCCGAAATTCTGCAGCGCGGCCTGCGCCTGCGGATCGACCGAGATCAAATGACGCCTCGCGTCGGCGATACCGAACACCGCGTTGTCGATCTCGAAGCGGATCATCGCCTTGATGAACTCGAGCTCCCTGGCGAACGCGTCGTCGTCAATCTTGACCTTCTCGCCCTTCAGGAACTCTTTGTAGTCGGCGACCATTGGCGCGTCGACTGTGAAGTTCGGCTTCACCGTCGTGCGACCCGTCGATCGCTGCGTGACGCGCGTGTCGCCTTCGGCAGCGTACTTCTGCGCGTAGTTCGCGAACGTCGACCGCGCGTAGAGCATCCGGCCGAAGCGGCTCGGGTTGAAGCCTTCGATCGGGCCCGAGACGCGCTTGTCCGGCTCGATGCCGCCGCCGCTGTAGACGTTGCGGCCGGCGTCGGTGTGCTTCAAGTCCGACGGACTGTGCGGCTTGTTGGCGTCCTGATCGCGCAGCGAGTAGCTGAGATATTCGTCGAAGCTCGCGTCCCACGGCCGTTGAATCAAGCGGCCGCTCGGCGTGTAGTAGTGCGCCGTGGTGAGCGCCAGGCCGGCGCCGCCGCTGATCCGATAGACCGACTGCACCAGCGCCTTACCGAACGTCGTTTCGCCGACGACATAGGCGCGATCGTGATCCTGGAGCGCGCCGGTGACGATCTCCGATGCGCTCGCGCTGTTGCGGTTCGCCAGCAGCACGATCGGAATGTCGGTGAACTCGCCGCCCTCGCGATCGACGTGGTAGTCCTGATCGGAATTGGCGACGCGGCCGCGCGTGTAGACGACCATCTGCCCGGAGGTGAGGAATTCGCTGGCCACCTTGATCGCCTGATCGAGCGGACCACCAGGGTTGCCGCGCAGGTCGAACAGCAGCCGCTTCATCCCCTTCTGGGTGAGGTCGCGCAGCGCGTGCTTGACGTCGCGATCGGTGTTCTCGCCGAAGTCCTGCATCCGGATGTAGCCGGTCGTCGCGTCGAGCATGAAGTACGCGGGCACGGTCGGAATGTAGACCTCGTCGCGCGTCAGCGCGAACTTGATCAACTCGTCGTAGCCGCGCCGCTTGACGCCAACGTTGACGTTGGTACCCTTCGGCCCGCGCAGCTTGCGCATCGCCTGGTCGGTCGTCCAGCCTTTGGTCTCTTCGCCTTCGACGTTGGCGAGGATGTCACCTCGGCGAATGCCCTTCTTGTACGCGGGCGATCCCTCGAAGACGCTCATCGCGGTGATATCGCCGTCCTGCGAGACGATCGTCACGCCGATGCCGTAGTAGCGGCCTTCCTGCCGCTCGCGCATCTGCGCATATTCCTTGGGGCTGAAGAAACTGGAGTGCGGATCGAGCGTGCCGAGCATTCCGCGTACGGCACCGTAGACGAGATTGTCGGAATCGACCTTGTCGATGTAGTTCGCTTCGATCGCGCTGAGCGCCGCCGAGAAGGCTCGGTAGTGCTCAGGCACCTTGTCGTCGGTTGCGAGCGCGCTCCGTCCGAAGAAGCCGCCGACCAGCGCCGACACGAGGATCGCAAACACGACAGCGGGCAGAGGACGGTAGCGTCGCATAATTGGCATCGTAGCAGACAAGTTCCTTACGGGCAAAGACTTCTGGACGCCTGTGGGGCCTGAATTCCTTGCTATAATTGACATCCGTTCGCGGGGCACGGTCTTGGAAAGAAGGCGGGGGTCTTTATGTTTGGTTCCATCGGGATGCCGGAGCTGATCATCATTTTTGTGATCGCTCTTATTATCTTCGGGCCGCGGAAGCTGCCCGAGCTGGGCCGGTCGCTGGGCAAGAGCCTCGCGGAGTTCAAACGGGCGTCCAACGAGCTGAAGAGCACCCTCGAGGAAGAGATCCGCCTCGAAGAGCAGCGGTCGGTGCTCGAGGAAAAGAAGGCCGCGTCGGCGGCGCAAACCGTGACCACCCCGGCCGCCGCGCCCACCCCGGTCGAAGAACCGGTGGTCGCGCGCAAGGTCGATCACAGCGCGTAAGCGCGGGACGTCATGGCCCTCGTGCCTTTCCCGAGCTCCCAGGCGGGGGCCCCGTATCAGCTGCCGCCGGACGAAGACGACGACACCTCAGCAGCCGGAAAGATGTCGTTTCTGGAGCATCTCGACGAGCTCCGGAAGCGCATCGTCCGCTCGTGTCTCGCAATCGCGTTCGGCGTCCTGGCGACGTTCTACTGGATCGAACCGATCTTCAACTTCATCCTCGCGCCGACGCGCAGGGCGCTGCCGCCGGGCGTCAAGCTGATTTATACCGAACCGGGCGAAGCGTTCTCCCTCTACATCACCGTCGCGTTGATCGCCGGCGTCATCGTCGCGGCGCCGATCATCATGTGGCAGGTCTGGATGTTCATCGCTCCGGGCCTCTACTCGAACGAGAAGCGGCTGGCGATTCCGTTCGTCTTCTTCACGACTGTCGGATTTCTGGCCGGCGCGGCGTTCAACCACTACGTCTCGTTTCCGTTCATGATGGCGTTCTTCGCCAGCTTCAACACGCCGGATCTCGCCTTCATGCCGAAGCTCGAGGACGTGTTCGGCCTGTACTCGAAGATGCTGATCGGCATGGGCATCGTGTTCCAGATGCCGACGGTGGTCTTCTTCCTGGCGAAGATGAAGCTGGTCACCGCGCGGTTCCTGATCGCGCAGTTCAAGTACGCCTTCCTCATCATCTTCGTCGTCGCGGCCGTGATCACACCGACCGGCGACATGATGACGCAGACGATTTTCGCGGCGCCGATGGTCGGGCTCTATTTGCTGAGCATCCTGATCGCGTGGGTGGTCGGCCCGAAACGCCTGCGCGGCGCGACTGACGAAGTGAACTAATCGCGAGGGGACTAGCGGACTAGGGGACTACGAAAATCCTCCTGGTAACCGAACCCTAGTCCCCCAGTTCCCTAGTCCCTCAGGCCCCACACCGTCAGTACGCCTTGGCGAACCAGGCCACGAATTTTGCGGGGTTGTCGCAGCGGACGCAGTTGCCGGACGGCGTGGCGCCTTTCATCGGCATGTTGCGGATCGTGGCCTGCGTGTCGGTCTTGATCTGCGCTTCGCACTCCGCTGAGCCGCACCACGGCGAGATGACGAAGCCGGGACGGCCTTCCATGATCTGCTTGAACTGATCATAGGAGTCGGCGCTCTGCGTATGGTCCTCGCGGAACGCGCGCGCGCGCTCGAACAGGTTCGCTTGAATCTCGTCGAGCAGCTGCGCGATGCGGTGCGGCAGGCCGTCCATCGACAGGCTCTGTTTCTCGCGCGTATCGCGCCGCGCGACGAGCACAGCGGACTTCTCGATGTCCTTCGGGCCGATCTCGAGGCGGAGCGGCACGCCGCGCAGCTCCCACTCGGCGAACTTCCAGCCGGGCCGCTCGTCGCGCTCGTCGAGCGTGACGCGGATGCCGGCGGCCATCAGCTCGCGCTGAATCTCCTGCGCTCTGGGCAGCACCGTCTCGCGCCAGTTTTCGCGGCCGATCGGCACGATCACCACTTGGTACGGCGCCACTTTCGGCGGCAGCACGAGGCCGCTGTCGTCACCGTGCGTCATGATCACGCCGCCGACCAGACGCGTCGACACGCCCCACGACGTGCCCCATACGTGCTGCACCGATTTGTCGCGCGCCTGGAAGGTGATTTCGAACGCCTTGGCGAAGTTCTGCCCGAGATTGTGCGACGTGCCGGCCTGCAGCGCACGGCCGTCCCCCATCAGCGCCTCGATTGAATAGGTGCGGAGCGCGCCGGCGAACTTTTCGCTGTCACTCTTCTGTCCCTTCACCACCGGCATCCCCATCACGTCCTCGGCGACGCGCGCATAGAGATCGAGGATCATCAGCGTTTCAGCCTCGGCTTCGTCGTGCGTCTCGTGTGCCGTGTGCCCCTCCTGCCACAGGAATTCAGTTGTGCGGAGGAACGGACGCGTCACCTTCTCCCAGCGGACGACGTTGGCCCACTGGTTGATCAGAATCGGCAGGTCGCGCCACGACTGCACCCACTTCGCGTACATCGTGCCGATAATCGCTTCCGACGTCGGCCGGACGACCAGCTTCTCCTCGAGCTCTTCGCCGCCGCCGTGGGTCACGTAGGCGACCTGCGGCGCGAAGCCTTCGACGTGCTCAGCCTCCTTGTTCAGCAGGCTCTCGGGGATGAACAGCGGGAAGTAGGCGTTGACGTGGCCGGTCTTCTTGAACTCGCGATCGAACGCCTGCTGAATCAGCTCCCAGATCGCGTAGCCGTACGGCCGGATGACCATGCAGCCTTTGACCGGCGAGTAGTCGGCGAGCTCGGCGCGGCGAACGACGTCGAGATACCAGCGCGAGAAATCCTGCGAGCGCGGCGTGATCTCGGTAACGAACTTGTCTTTGCCGTCGTTCGGCTTCTTGTCGTCTTTAGCCATGATGTTGGTCGATGAGATGGACCTTCCAGTGTAGATCGTCGCGCGCGGGATAATCACTTCGATAGTGTCCGCCGCGGCTCTCCTCGCGCCGCAGCGCCGCGCCGGCGATCAAGCGTCCGACCACTGCGAGCGTCCGCTGACGCGCGCCGTCGAGCGTATCCGGTTGCGGCGCCGCAGCCGCCGCGTCGAGCGTCGCGACGGCGCCCGAAAGCCGCTCGCGATCGCGGAAGAGACCCACCGATTGCCACATCAAATCGCGGATCGCCGTCACCTGCAGGGGCTGGGGGCTGGACGCTGGCTGTTCGACCTTCTCCTGCCCGAGATCAGCACGCCCCCAGCGCCCAGCCCCGACTCGGTCGCTTTTCAGCACCGCGGCGTGCGGCGGTTCGGTCATCGCATCGGCCGCGCGCGCGCCGAAGACCAAGCCCTCGAGCAGCGAGTTGCTGGCCAGACGATTCGCACCGTGAAGTCCGGTGCACGCGGCCTCGCCTGCCGCGAACAGCGAAGGCAGCGACGTCCGGCCGCAGACGTCGGTGTCGACGCCGCCCATGATGTAGTGCGCGGCGGGGCCGACCGGGATCGGATCAGCGGCGAGATCGAGGCCGATGTCGCGCAGCATCGCGGCAATCGTTGGAAACCGCTCGCGAACATAGCCGGCGTTCAGATGCGCCAGCGTCAGGAACACGTCGCCACCGCTGTCCGCTGCCTCGCGGACGATACTGCGCGCGACGACATCTCGCGGCGCGAGATCGCCGTCCGCGTGATAGCGCGTCATGAACGCTTCGCCGCGGCTGTTGACGAGCCGAGCGCCTTCGCCGCGGAGCGCTTCGGAAATCAGGAACCGCGGCGCACCGGGGCGCTTCAACGCCGTCGGGTGAAACTGCACGAACTCGAGATCGGCGACCCTGGCGCCGGCCTGATACGCGAGCGCGATGCCGTCGCCAGTCGCGACCGCCGGGTTCGTCGTTTCACGAAACACCTGGCCGGCGCCCCCGGTGGCGAGCAACGTCGCTCCGGCGCGCACTTCCTGCACTTCTCCGGCATGATCGAAGTAACGGACGCCGCAGGCGCGGCCGTCGTCGACGATGACGTCGGTGACCAGGGCGTGCTCGATCGTCTGTACCGAGGCCAGCGTCCGAACGCGCTCCCACAGCACGCGGCCGATCTCGCGGCCGGTCGCGTCGCCGGCGTGCAGCACCCGCCTGAGGCTGTGCGCCGCCTCGCGGCCGAGCGCGGGCCGGCCATCGGGATCGCGATCGAAGCGCGCGCCCCACCCGATCAGCTCGCGAACGTAGCGCGGTCCTTCGCTGACGCAAACGCGGACCGCTTCTTCGTCGCACAATCCGTCGCCGGCGCGCATGGTATCGGCAGCGTGGAGCGCGGGGCTGTCGTCGTCGCCGACGGCGGCCGCGATGCCACCCTGCGCGTAGCCGGTGTTGCTCTCGGCGGGCTCGGCTTTGGTGAGGACCAGGACGCGACCGGCGCCGGCGAGCCCGATCGCGGCGCGCAGCCCGGCGACGCCGCCGCCGACGATCACGAAGTCGAACGCGCCGGTCGATCGCATCGGAATGCTATCCTATCAAACGCATTTTCATGACCGTCGTCAGCATGCAGACGATCGATGTGCCGGCGCCGTCGCGCACCTACACGGTGACGATTGGCGACGGCGCACTCGACGAGATCGGACGGCTGCTCGATCAATCGCGCGCGCCGGCACGGCGCTTCGTCGTCTCCAGCCCGCTGGTGTGGCGGCTGCACGGACCGCAGCTCGCGCGCGCCATGCGGGGCGCCGAGCCGATCCTGGTTCCCGACGGCGAGCGCTTCAAACAGCTCGCCACCGTCACGCGCATCTACGACGCGCTGGTGCACGCCAACGCCGATCGCGCCACCACCATCCTCACTTTCGGCGGCGGGGTGATCGGCGACATGGCGGGCTTCGCGGCCGCTTCCTATCTCCGCGGCATCGCGCTGGTGCACGTGCCGACGACGCTGCTGGCACAGGTCGACAGCGCGATCGGCGGCAAAGTCGGCGTCAACCATCCGCAGGGCAAGAACCTGATTGGCGCCTTCCATCAACCGCACGCCGTCGTCGTCGATCCGCTGGTGCTGGGCACGCTGCCACGGCGCGAGTTCCGCGCCGGCCTCTACGAAATCATCAAGTACGGGATGACCTCGAGCGCCACGCTGTTCGACAGGCTGTCGAGAGAGCGAAAGGCCATCTTCGCGCGCACACCGGACGTGCTGACGCCGATCATCGCTGAATCGTGCCGCATCAAGGCCGATGTCGTCGTCAAGGATGAACGCGAAGCGGGCTTGCGCCGGATCCTGAACTTCGGGCACACCGCCGGCCATGCCATCGAAGCGGTGACGAAGTACCGCCGCTTCCGGCACGGCGAGGCGGTCGGCTACGGGATGCTGGTCGCCGCGGAACTCGCTCGCGCCCGGGGCGCGCTCGCCGAAACCGACCGGAAGGCGCTGGCCGATTTGATCGCGAGCCTTGGGCCGCTGCCGCCGGTCGCCGATTTGTCGGCGACGCAGATGCTCGAAGCGATGCAGCATGACAAGAAGGTGGTCGCCGGGCGGCTCCACTTCGTGCTGCCGACCGCTGTCGGTGCGACCACCATTGTCGACGACGTGGTCGAGAAGGAGCTCCGCTCAGCCCTGAAAAACGTGGGCTTCGCGAAGTGACACAATTAAGAATTATCGAATTAAGAATTAAAGAATTCGTACAAACCATCGAGTCCGATGGTACGACCTCTGCACCTCGCGAACACCGGAACGAATTCTTAATTCTTAATTCTTAATTTTCGAGCCCGTGTTCGCGTAGCTTTCCCGTAAAGGTCTTGTAGCTCACCTGCAGGATTTCGGCGGCGCGGCCCCGGTTGCCGGCCGCTTCCTTGAGCGCCTGCTCGATTTTCCGGCGCTCGACTTCCGCGACAATCCGCCGCGTCGCGTCGGTCAGCGTCCCCGTGAGATCGATTTTCGCCCACGGACTCTCGTCTTCCGGCGCCGCGGCAAGCGTCGGCCCCCTGAACGAGAGATTCAGATGCCGCGGCAGGATCGTTTCGCCTTCAGTCAGGATCGCCGCGCGCTCGATGCAGTTCTGCAGCTCGCGCACGTTGCCAGGCCATGCGTACGAGCGCAGCTCCTGCTCCGCCGCGGGGGACAGCGCCAGCGGACGCTTGTTCATGTCGCGGCAGAACTTATCGATGAAGTAGCGCGCCAAGGTGACGATGTCCTCCGGCCGATCGCGCAGCGGCGGGATCACGATCGGGAACACCGATAGTCGGAAATAGAGATCCTCGCGATACTGGCGCGCGGCGACGGCGGCCTTGAGGTTGCGATTGGTCGCCGCGACGACGCGGACGTCGACCTGCAGCGGGGCCGTGCCGCCGACCCGTTCGAAGCGCTTCTCTTCGAGCGCGCGCAGGATCTTCGCCTGCAGCGCCAGCGGCAAATCGCCAATTTCGTCCAGGAACAGCGTGCCGCGATGGGCGAGCTCGAATTTGCCCGGCTTGCGATTGGCCGCGCCGGTAAAAGCGCCCTTCTCGTGGCCGAACAGTTCGGTCTCGAGCAGTGTCTCTGGAATCGCCGCGCAGTTGATCGCGACAAACGGACCGTCGGCACGCGGGCTGAGCGCGTGCAACGCCCGCGCGAACAGTTCCTTGCCAGTGCCGCTCTCGCCCTCGAGCAGCACGGTGGTGTCTGTCGCCGCCGCGCGGTGCAGCGCCACCGACACCTGCTTCAGCTTGGCATCGTCCCCGACGATCTGCGGCGCGCCGCGGCGCTGCGCCAGCTCCGCCTTCAGGATCAGGTTTTCGTTGGCAAGACGCCGCTGCGCGAGGGCGCGCTCGACGAGGAGCAGCAGATGATCAGGATCGACCGGCTTGGCGAGGAAGTCGAGCGCGCCTTCCTTCATCGCCGCAACCGCGTCCTGGATGCTGCCAAAGGCGGTCATGACGATCACCGGCAGCTCGGGATCCTGTTCCTTCGCCGCCCGCAGCACGCCAAAGCCGTCGCCGTTGGTCAGCCGCAGGTCGGACAGGACGAGCGCCGGATGGCTGGCGAGCAGGGCCGTCTCGGCCTCAGGCTGATCGCGCGCTTCGACGACGGTGTGCCCCTGCGCTTCGAGCGCATGGCGCAGCATCGTCCGCAGCGAATCCTTGTCCTCGACGATCAGGATCGGGGGATCAACGGCCTGGCGTGTACGTGCGCTCAAACGGCAGCCACGGTCCGGCTGAAGCCGGACACTACGACAGGGGCGGCAGTCACCGCAGCCAGCCGGGCGGAACACCCGCGCGGCGCGCTTCTTCCTGCAGGTCGGCGATGGCTTTCTTGTCGTCCTCGATCGCTTTCTTCAGGCGGTTCTGCTCGGCGATCGACTTCTGACGTTCGCGTTCGATGACGGCGCGCTGTGCAGGATCGTCACGCGCGGAAAAGTCGGTCGTGAGAGCGTTGATCTTGGACTGCAGCGCATCGGCAAACGTCGAATCGTGGTCGAGCTGCTGCTGAAGCGCCTTCATGCGGCTCGACCAGTACTCCTGATCCTTCGGCTGCTCTTTCTCGGCGGTGTCTTTGCCGGCCTTGTCGTCGGCCGGCTTCGCCGCCGGTGCCGTCGCGGGCGGGGCGGGCGCGGCCGTTGGTGTCGGGCTGAGATCCTTGTTCGTGTAGACCTTGGCCGGCGCGGGCGCCTTCTTGCGGCGCTCCTCCTCCTTCTTCGCGACATCGGCCAACGTCTGGCCGTACGCGCGCCCGGCGAAGGCGCCAACGAGCATCACAACAGCGATCAGGCGTGCGGACATACCATCAAGGATTATCGGTCAATCTGCGCCCGCCGACTAGAGCCGATGTCGTCCGCCGTCCGCACGGCTGGGGCTTACTGGCTCGCGGACGACGGTTTCGCACCGCTGCGCGCCGACAGTGCCTCGACGTGGTCCCTCAGCCGGCCCGAGTCCGGTCCGACGGGATCCATCGACAGGTACGTCTTGTACTCGCGGACCGCGTCGGTAGTCCGCCCCACGCGCTCCAGCGCCATCCCGAGTGACAGGTGGAAGCTCGGCTCGCCCGGCGCGAGCGCGATCGCCTTCTCGAACTCGGGGATCGAGCCCTGAACGTCGCCTTTCTTCTGGAGCGCCGTCGCGAGGTTGTACTGGGCCGCGTAGTCGGTCGGGAACAACTTCAGCGCTTCGCGGTACTCAGCGACCGCTTTGTCCCATTGATTGAGCTGTGCGACCGCAAACCCGAGGTTGAAATGGTACGTCGACTTATCGGCGACGAGCGCAATCGCGCGCTCGAAGCGCGGGATCGCCTCCGCCGTCCGATTCATGCGGACCAGCACCTGGCCAAGGTTGTTCAGCGTCTCGGCGTCGTCGGGCTTCTTCGAAAGCGCCTCCTCGTAGGCGGCGCGGGCGGCTTCGAAGTTTCCGCTCGCGTAGGCTGCGGCGGCGGTCCGGTTCAAGTCGACGGTGGCGGCGAGCGCGGCCGCGGTCACCGCCGGGACGACTGCCGGCACGGACGGGGCGGGCGGCGCCTCGCTCGGTTCTGGAGCCGGCGGTCGCGGCGGTGCCGTGGCGAGTTCAGGCGCTGGACGCGGCACGTCGTCCACCGCCCCTGGCGTCGTCTGCCAGATGATCGCGACGAGCGCGAAGACGATGACCGAGGCGACGATCCCGAGCGTCACCTGCTGCTGCGGCGACAGGCCGAGCGACACCCACACGGGGAGCCGCAGCGGCGCGTCGGGCGCCGGCAGATCGGCGAGGCACCGAAGACAATGCGCGCGGCCGGCTTTGATGCGCGTGCCGCATTGAGGACAAACAACGTATTCCGCCACCTATCGAACCTCACGCCACGAAAGAATCCGGACGCCGGCCTGTCCGACGCCGTTGTTGAAATCGTTCGGATCGCCGAACAACGAGAGGCTGGGCACGCCGCCGGCGCCGCTGCCACCGAACACCAGGTGCTGATCGACGATGAACGGCGCCGTCGCGCGCGTTCCAGTCAGCGTCTTCACCAGCACGCTGTCGGTGGCGCTGAACTTGCCGTCGTTGTTGGTATCGTAGGCCGCGCCGCCCGAGAAGGTGAACGCGTACAGGTTCGCGTCGGGCGCCGTGCACGGCGTGCTCGTCTTGAACGTCGTCGTCGTGAAGAAGACGATGTCGCCGGCGACTGCCGGAAATGCGGTGACGCGCTCGTCGGTCGTCAACGTGTTGGACTTGGTCAGCGCTTTCGAAAACGCCTGCGACCCCACCGCGGCGCCCGTATCGAGCACGGCCATCAGCTGGTACACGGTATTTTTATCGGTCGCCGGCAGCAGGTCGCTGCCGGTACCCATGAAGACGTACTGGTTCGTCCCGCCGACGTTCACCGTGGCCATCGACTGGAAGATCGGTTGGTCCGAACCGGCGGAGAACAGCTTGTTCTTGGCCGTAATCGACGGCTTGCTGCTGGCGTCGAGCGTGATGTCGAAGCGCCACAGGTTGCCGTCGAGGTCGCCAATGTAGGCCTTGGTGATGAAGCGCGAATCCGAGGGTCCGGTCGCCACGGGATCGGTCTGTAGCGCGTTCTTGATCTGCTTACAACCGTTGTTGTTGGCAGCGCAGTTGTTGACCGTTTCGTTGACGCCGTCGCTGCCGACATTCGAGGAACTCAAGACGGTTCCGGTCTTGGCGTCGAGAACGTAGAAAGTCGTTCCCGCCACCGTGCCGCCGCGCGTCCGCTGCGCGGCCGGCAGATAGGCCTGCTGCTCGATCGCGTACGGCAGGAACCCGGAGCCGATCAACACGCTGTACGGTCCGGCGGTACTCAGCACCTGACCGACCGCAGGATCAGACCAGGTCTGACCGACCGTCTTTTCCACCGCGGTCGCCGTCGCACCGAGGTCGCCGTAGGGCAGTGAATCGCACGTGCCGGTCGACGGCTCGCAATGCACCGCGATGCTGAGCGTCGGATCGAAGCTCGTGTAGCTCGGGAACGCCCAGTTGAGCGTGATCACGTCGGTCTTGTTGAAGCAGTTCAGCAGCGTTGTCTGGTCGTCGTTATCCGGGGCGATGCAGCTGGCCAGGTTGGCCATCGTGACGTCGAACGACTGGTAGAACGCGCCGCCGGCGCCTTCGCCCATGATCAAGTGCGTGCGCCAGCAGAGCGACGGATGGTCAGCGTCGCAGCCAGTAACGCCAGTGAGCTTCACGTCGGACAACTTCGCCGATCCGTCGACGAAGAAGTCGAAATTGCCGACCGGCTGACCGTCCACGAGCGTGCGCAGCTTCGGCAGGAGATTCAACGGTACGAAACCCCACACCTCGAGCCCAGTCCGCGCGTCGATCGCTTCGAGGAAGCCGCGGTTGGTGCCAACCCAGATGAGCGTCCGTCGATTGTTGTTGGCGGCGGCGAACCCCGGGTACGAATCGTCGGGCGGCGGATCGAGCGACGGCGGGTTCAGGATTGCCGGCGTCGAATCGATCGGGGTGCCGAGCGACAGATTGCGAACGGCATTGATCACCGTCGTGGCATCGGCGGCGGTCAGACCCATCATCGGCGCCAGCGCCGCGACGTTTGCCGTGGACAGCGCAATGATCGTCCCGTTGGGCGTCGCGGTGAAGAGGTTGCGCTTGGTCGAATCGCTCGGCGTTGACGCAATCCACAGCGGCGTCCCGTCCGAGCTGAACTTCCACCCCGACTGCTGCGTCGCGTCGGCGACTGGCTTGTAGGTGCGGAATGCCCGCAACACGGCGTCGAACGACGGCAGCCTGAACGCGGTCGTGACCATCAGGTTGTTGCGCTGCGGAATGACGTTGCCGGCTTTGTCCTTGACGTCCGGCGGCTGCGGGTTCGGCAATGTGGCGCCGGTGATGTCCTTCGCCTGGTTCAGGTTGACGGTGCCGATGATCGGGCTCGTCACCTGGAATTCGGTGACCGTGCCGAGCGGCAGCGTGGCGTTGGCGCGGGGCAACGACGCCGCGGTCGGCACGCTGTTGAAGTCGGTCTGCGCTGCGAAGGCGTGCCCAACGGCGGTGTCGATCGCCGCCACCACCTCCGGGACCACGATCGTCCCGCTCGGGGCGAGGACGCCGCCGGTCGCCGTCTGCATCGGCGAGGCGAGTGCGGTGGCGATGTTCGCCGAGGTGATTTCGAAATACTGGCCGCCACTGTTGGCGGCAACTGATTTCAAGGTCGCAACGTCGCTCGCCGGCGGGGCAATCGCGATCACGTAGATCGGGACGCGCCGGCTCGAGATGCTCGCGAACGAGGTCGCGGCCGAGGCCAGCTGCGTATTCGTCACACCGCCGGTCGAATTGCCCTCGCCGCCGCCGACGATCAGCACGACGATCGTGTTCCGGCAGGTCGGATCGCTGTTGATGTTGATGAGGCGCGTAACTTCCGTCTTCGCGTCGTCGAGCATCAGCTTGACCGGCGTATCGAAGGTGTTGCTGTCGTCGTTGCCAGCGGGAATCAAGGGCGCAGGCAGCGGGTTCGGCGCCGCGCCGACGCCGCGCCACCCACCACGAATGTCGACGCCCACCTTGTTGAGAATATCGCCGTTGGCCGACGCCGTGTCCGCCTTGATCACGACGGCCTGGGTGGCCGCCTGGGCGCCGTTGTTCGCCGCCACCGTCGGACGGGTGATGTTCCAGCGGCCGGTGAGCGATCCCGAATCGGTCGGTGCGAGCTGGCTGATGTCGGCGTCGGCCACCGGGCCTGAATTGCCCTGCGCGGCGGGCATCGTCGGCGTCTTCTGCCGCATCTGCACCAGGCCGAAGCGAGCGACGTATTTGTTCTCGGTGACCGACTGGTAGATTCCGGCGCGCGCAATCGCCAACCGCGTCGCCGCCGAGAAGGTGTTATACCCGGCATCGCGATCGCCAACCACCTGGATGGTCTGCGCCGTATATTTGTCGGCGCCGTTGGTGAATGCAAGATTCACATACTTCCGGCGATAATTCGTCGTCGTGTTGCCGCCCGACACGCCAAGCGCGCCTTCGTACGCCGCGCCGGTCTTGGTGTAGACGAACGGGTCGTAGTAGGTGCTGGTGGTATTGCTCGTCGCCTGATCCGTGTTGTCGGTCGGCGCGTCGCGCTGCATCCGGTTGCCGGTGTCGACAACGAAGATCACGTTCGGCTTCGCGTCGATGCCGTTCGGCTGCGTCAGCTTCAGGAAGTTCAGCGGATCCACCTGCGCGCCGGCCGAGGCCGCCGTCAGCAGCAGCGCCGCCGCCGCAGCGGCCGGCGTGCGAAATGTGCGCGCCATCAGTGAATTCCTCCGGTGGTGAGTGTCATGCTCTGCATCGTCAATGCCTTGCCTGGTGTCTGGACGGCGGCCTTGCGGGCGCGCCGGTTCTGTTCGTCCTGACCGCGCTGGCCGGTGTAACCGCGCTCGAGTTCCGAGGTATCAGTGCGGGCGACGGTAATCTCGATGACTTTGTGCGCGCCGTGCGGACCGAATGCCTCGGCGCGCATCGCGATCACGCCGGTGCCGGGGTTGCACGTCGGCGGATTGCCCGCCGTGGCAACGCCGCGGTCAGGGTCGACGCACTGCACGACGCCGTCATGGAGCGGATCGTTATCGTTATCCGACGGGTCGTCGCCGACCATCAGGACGACGTAGTAAGCCGAGTTGATGCTGTCGGTTGCCGGCATCATGTCGGCGAGGTTGCTGTACGAGTACAGCTTCCAGCGCGGGTTGTTCGTGGCCCACGGACGCATCGACGTCACCGTATTCATCTCCGCGACGCTGCACGTGGCGACGTGATCGCAGTTCGCCAGGTTCAGTATCTGTGTCAGATCGATGGTCGAGCCGTCGCGAAGAGTTCGCGTGCCGCTAGGCGGGCCGTCGACGAAGGCCGACTGCGTCGAGCCGTCGAGCAGCTTGTTCCAATCGGCGACGGTCAGGATGTCGTCCATCGCGCGCTCGACCACCGCGTCGGCCGCGTAGAGCGCCTCCTGGCTGTTGCGGAAATTCGACGCGATCATCGTTTCCGACGACGTCGTCAGGACGAGCGCGACGCCGAGCGCCGTCATCAGCAGCATCGCCATCATGGCGACGATCAGAGCGATTCCGTCTTCGCGTCGGATATCCATGTTTCTACCTGCCGAGGTTCAGATTGCGTGGCGACACGCTGAACTTGATCTCCTGGTCGGGCACCCACTTGGTGCCGTTCCGCGACGTGCCGCCGTGGGAGAACAGCGCGCTTGCCGGCCCGCGCAGCGCAGCGGACGCAGACTGGACGCGCAGCGTCACCACAATCTTGCGGATCCGCAGCAGGTCGGCGTCGAAGCGGTTGACGTTCGCGGCGTTCGGGCACCATGGACCATCGGTCAACTGCGCCGCCGTCAACTGGATGAGCGTGCCATTGGCGGCGCCGAGCGTCGCCAGCTTCGGCGTCGGCGTCGGGCCGGCGGCAAACACGCAATTCTCGGTCGCTGCAAAACCGTTGATGGCGGCAGCCTGGGGCGCCGGACCGTAGGTCGTCAGGAACGGGTTGCCGGTGACGCCCGTGCCGCCTTTGATCATCGGCGGCTGCGGATCGCCGTAGTAATCGAAATTGAGGCCGACGACGTTGTCGGCGATCGGCACGTCGGGCGCGCCGCTGCCGTCGTAGAACATCAGCTGGTAGACGCCGTTGACGTTGTCGGTCTTCAGGTAGTACTCGAAGTAGTTGGCCTGGACGATCTTTGTCTTGAACGGCTGGTACTCCGTGTAACTCAACTTGTCCAGGTTGTGCTGCAGGTGCATCGCGTTGTCCTGGACGTTGGTGATCGTCATCAGGTCGTAGTTCCCGCTGTCGTCGTACATCAGGACGACCATGCCTTGCTTGAAACCACACAGCGGGTCGTTCTGCACGTCGGGGCAGCCGGGCTCCGGGTTCACGCCGATTTCCACCGAGTTCAGGCTGGGGCTCTTCGTCGAGAGCGAGGTTTGCGCGAAGGTTGGTGGCACGTAGACGAGCGTGATGGTGTCGCTCTTGAACGTCCCCGGCGGATCGTCGTTGACGCTTCCCTGACGAAACGGCATCACCGGCGCGAAGACGTACATCAGCGAACCCGACATCGATCCCTGGTAGGCGCCGTTGCCGGCCATCACCAGGTCCTTGTAGAGGCTGTCGGCGGCCACACGCAGGCGCTGCTGCATGTCGGACACCTCCGGCTGCGCGGCGAAGGTGCCCTGCGCCGGGTTCATCAGCGAGAAGACACCGGCGGTGACCCCCAGCATCACGGTCATCGCGACCAGCATTTCGAGCAGCGAGAAACCATGTTCGCGTCGCATTTAAGTGGCCTTCCGCGTCTTGACGCTGATAATCCGCGCTTCATCGGGTTGCCGCCCGGTCCCTTGCTGGATGTCGGCGATGCCGCGGTTGCGCCACCGCGTGACGAGCACCTGCAAGACGATCGTGTTGTTCGGGTTCGTCGGCAGCGGCTCGACCGTCCAGCGGCGGATATAGACAGCACCCGGAATCACCTGCGTGCCGGTACCGAGCGAGACGCCGTTCTTGTCGAGGAAATCGCAGTAGCCACGGACGTTCAGACCAAGCGATCCACCCGGCGCCAGGCCGAAGCCGCCGATCGGCTGTTCAGGAACCACCGAGATGTCGGTCGAGATGTCGGTGACCGGTAGACCGAGCGTGTCGAAGCCCCAGGCGAGCCCGCGCAACTGCTCCATCTTCTGCTGCGCCAGCACCGCGGCGTAGGTGGTCGTCTTCGCGCCGGTGTTGGCGTTGGTCGACATCACGAACAGCTGCGCGAGCGTCGTGAGCGCGACCGCCATGATCGTCGACGCGACGAGCACTTCGAGCAGCGAGAATCCGCCTTCGCCGCCTGATTTATCGATCGAGGACAATTTTGCCAAGGCCATTCACCTGGATGTTCTTCGTCTTGCCTTTGCGCGACAGCGTGATCGTCACGCCGGGAGATCCAACGTTCGGCCACGGGTTGCCGGTGCCCGCGTCCGCGTGCACCGATCCGTCCGGCCAGAATTCGAGCGTCTTCTTCGCGGTGAAGGTCGTGCTCGGGTACAGCAGCCGCACCGGGCCGTCGTTGTTCGGCCGCGTCAACCGGCTGTTGTCGCCGCCGGTCGGCCGATAGGGATACGCCGTCTCGCTGCAGCGCACCGCGCCGACGGCCGCCGTATCGGCGTCGTTCACGTCGGGCACGCTGCTCGTACCCAGGAGTTCGACGGCGCGCACTTGTCCGGCGCCCGGACAATCGAAGCGCACGCGCATCGGACGGCTCGATGAAACCGCTTTGAGCCGTGCGAATTGCAACTCACGCTCCACGTCGCGCAATGACATGCCGAGTCGCATCGAGTCCAGCGCGGAGTTCACCTGCGGGACCGCGACGGCAGCAAGCGTTCCGATTACTGCGACGGTCATCATGATGTCGACGAGTGAAAATCCGCGTTCCCGGTCCGTCGTTCGAGGAGAAGTGCTCATGATTCTGGCAATCACCTGAGCAATGGAGTTGCCACGGCCGTGCTGGTGATCGCTAGGACGAGATAACGTGCTTTGCTCTGAGTGACTTAGGGCCGATCCTCGATCCGCTCAACGGACCGGGTCACAGGTGTGTAAGCGCCGTTTTGTTACGCTTGGTAACAGAGTCGGGAGGCGTCAGCCGGCCACCGGCAGCGTGATCTGGAGGCTCGCCCCGCCGGACGGCGACCCCGCGGCGACGATGCGGCCGTTGTGAAAGACGATGATCTTCTGGACCAGCGCCAGGCCAAGCCCGGTGCCGGTCCGTTTCATCGTGAAGAAGGGGCGGAACACCTTCTCGCGCAGCGCCGGCGCGATTCCGGCGCCGTTGTCGTTCACGAAGATTCGCGACACCTTCTGCGCCGCGTCGATCTCCGAATAAATCACGATCCGCGGCGGGTCCGGCCGGCCAACGCACGCTTCGAAGGCGTTACGCAGCAGGTTGCTGAACGCCTGCCGCAGCAGCACCTCGTCGCCTTCGAGGACGACGAAGTCGCCGCATACTTCCACATCGCCGCCGAGCGCCCGTGCATCGGGCCGGATCTCCTCCGCCGCCCGCTCGCAGATGCCGCGCAGGTCGACGCTCGTCAGCGTCAGCTGCGCCGGCCGCGCGAACTGGAGGAAGTTGGTCACAACCTGGCTGAGCGCCTCGGTTTCGGCGCGAATGCCTTCGACATACGGGCGGTACACCGGCGGCAGCGCATTCAGATCGAGCAGCTTGCTGTAGCCCTGGATCGTGGCGAGGCCGTTGCGGAACTCGTGCGCGATGCCGGCCGTCAGCTCGCCAACTGTCGCCAGGCTGTCCTTCATGCGCAGCTGCTCTTCGAGATCCCTCACGGCGGTGAGATCGGTAAACAGACAGATCGCGCCGTGCAGCTGCCCGGATTCGTCGGACATCGGCGAGACGGTCACGCCGATGTGGGCAATGCCGTGGCCGGTATCGGGAAGTTCCACGGACCGTCGAACGACGGCGTTGCCGCTGGTGAGGCATTCCTCGATGACATCGAGCAGCGGCTGCTCGCGCGTCGCCGCGCCGCCGGTCGCGCGCGCGCTGCGCGGCCGCATCACCATGTCGCCTGGGCCGAGCGCATCAGGCAGATCGAGCATGCGGCGGCCGGCCGGGTTCAGAATCCGAAGCTGCCCGTTCAGGCCGACGACGAGCAGGCCGGCAGTGAGGCTCGAAATGATTTCCCCGCTGAGGCGCTCCGAGGCCTCCGCACGCGCGGCGGTGGCGCGCTCCTGCGCTTTCAGCCGCGTCACCGCTTCCTGCAGCGCCGCCGACATCACGACGTTCTCTGAAGACGAGCCGGTACGGATCTGCCGCCGCGTCTCGCGTGCTGCCACTGAAAATCGCAGCATCGCGAAGACGACAACGGCGACGAGCCCGGCGACGATCGCGGTCAACCCGAGGAACGCGTAGGCCTGCGGCGTGAGGTGCATGGCGGCGTTACCGATCCACCGTGTAGCCGTACTCGCTGGACAGCATCCCCAACTGCCCGCGGATCGCTGATCGATTGGCCGCTGCCACGGCGGCGGTCACCGCCAACGGCCGCGACAGTCCATCGGCGTTGATGTCGAAGAGCGATTCGCCATTGTTCACCGGGTCAAGCGTGTACAGACGGGTCCCGTTATCGCGCAGGATGCCATAGACGGCGGCATAACTCGATCCCACGAGATATGCCTCGCGTCGCGGCAGCATGAAATCAGCATCGCGTGCAACGAATAGAGACCGGCCAAACAACGGCCCACGATAGTCCGGCTGCGCACCAAACAGCGCATAGAGCGATGGCGTTACGTCGGTCAGGAAGCTCACTGCCGAGAGATCCGCCACGACGCCGTCACGCATCCACGACGGAAGGTGCACGATGAGTGGAATTCGCATCACTTCGGGAACGATGAAGAACGGGTGTCCCCACCGGCCGCCTTCGCCGAGCGAATCGCCGTGATCGGCGGTCAGGATGACGATGCTGTCGTCGTACAGCTTCGTGCGTTTGAGGTAGGCGACAAACTCGCCGATGCAGCCGTCGACGCGTCGCACGCTGGCGGCGACCGGCGCAAAAAATCCGGCGTAAACCGGGTCCGGGGTTGGCTTCTGGCGCAACACGATCGAAATGTGGACATTCTGCGGCAGCGCGTAGAAAAAGACCGGCGTCCGTGCCGCCGATACGGTCTTCTCCAGCTCGCCCACCGTCGTGCAGATGTCGAACTGCATCGCCGTCTTGCCGCGATCGAGCTGGACGCGGTGCGGATCGTCGGGCATGAGCTCGGACACGATGTTGTCCATGTCCATCACGCGAACGTAGCCGTTGGCCTCGAGCAACTCCAGTAGAGCGTTCCGCCCTGCGAAATCGGGCTGCTTCACAGCGTGCGCGACCATACCACCGGCCCACAGGGAGGGGATAGAAAGTCCGGTTCCCGAGTAGTGCGTGAACGCCCGATCGAACACGAAGCTGTCGCGCGCCAGATCGTCAATGGCCGGCGTGAAACGGACGCGCGGATTGTAGACTCCGAGATAGTCGCGGCGAAGACTGTCCACCACAAACAGGAAGATGTGCGGCCGGCGGCCGCTTCGCGGACTCATTCCGCGCGCGAAGGCAAACGGTCGCGGCCGCAGCTGTGCCGGGGCCAAGAGGGTATGCGCACGGAGGAACGCATAGAACGCCGCCGTCTCTCCGGGCGGCGCCGAGCGGATGTCGCGCACCAGGCGGTACGGCGGATCGAGCGCCGCAAATTGATCCAGTACGGCGGCGGTCGTTCGACTGCGGGTCGCGAACGTGAGTCCAGCAAAGGCGCCGACGACCGCCGCGACCGCAACCACCAGCGATCGTTCTTTCAGTGCTGGCGGCTGCGTCGGGAGCGCTGCGGCGGCTGCGAAAGCGATCAGCCAGACAACGAGGACGCCGAGCTTCTGCAGAACAAAGTTCCAATCGACCTGCGCAGTCGATGCCGTCAGCACTGATCCGAGCAGCAATGTCGCCGAAAGGATGACGGCCGCCGAGAACCCCTGCCCGAGCCCGGCGATCGGCGCTGCCATCAGCTCGATCGCATCAACTGCTGCGCGCTCAGCTTGGCCGGCTCGCAGTCTTCCGATCCCCGCCCAAACGGCGGCGCACATCGCGCCGAGCACGGCCGATTCAACGACGGCGGCCCACCCGGTGAAGGCGATCGACGCGCAGACCAGCCGGTATACGACGAGGGCCACCGACGCGCCGAACAGTCCAAGCAGCACTCGATACTCCGCCGCACCGGAGCCGCCGGCAAACCTCGCGAGCCGAAGCGCCGCAAGCAGGGCCACCGCGATCAGCGTAAACACGAACAGCGCGGTCATCAGCGACGCGCCGGCACTGGCGAGCACTTGACGCGTTGACAACTCGATGCCCGCGGTTTGATGCAGCCGGACGGGCAGCAGCGCCGCGTACGAACACCACGACACAACGGCGCCGAGCGCGGCCGCACGGAACAACCGTCCCACGCTTGCTGAGCGGACCGTCGGAGACGGCGCCGAAGTCAGGTCGTGGATCGCGAGCGCAACTACCCATACGGGCGACAGGATCGCGATAACGAGCGCCGACGACGAATTACCCATAACGACCAAGGGCGGCCGATATGCGATCCAGAGGCCTACCGCCACGGACACGACGGTATACAAGACGGCGAGAGGCCGGCGTCGCGGCGCCCGAAGGTGCGGCAACAAGGTCAACAGGGTGACGAACGTAGTCAGCCAATAGAGCCACGGCGAGAGCAGCTTGAAATCGGTCAACTCCGGCACGACGTTCGGTTTGAGGAACTGTTCGTACGCGAATGGGCTGTACGACAGCGTCGCGAAGACGGCGACGGAAAGAAAGAAGAGTGCGTTCAACGCCCGCGCCACGGCGACCGCGCCCGGCGAAAGTAGAAGCGGTCCCCGCGTCATCGGCCGCGTCCGGGCTGCCAGCGATTCGCGATCGCCGCGTTCTCGTGGCCGCCCACCGCATCGCCGCGTCCGGAAAACAGCGTCGCGAGCCGCCGGTGCAGCTCGCCGTCGCGTGGGTCGACGGCGATCGCACGCCGGTACGCTGCCTCAGCGGCGTCGGTGCGTCCCGTTTTTTCGTAGGTCACGGCCAGCGCCGTCAGCAGCCCGACATTCGATGGATCGTGCGTGAGGCATTCCTCGATGCGCTGCGCCGTTTCCGAAAACGGCGACGCGCAGAACGTCGCGGCAGGTGTTTCGGGACCCGGCGGAACTCGAAACACGGCAGCCCCGACAATCAGCACAATGATCGGCCAGCCGATCTCGAGCGTTTGACTCATCGCTTCAAAAGAGTCCGACGTACCAGTCGAGCAGCCCGGGCCCGACTGATGCGGCCGCGGCCGCCCCGAGCGCGAGGAACGTCCCGAACGGCAGCGCGTACTTCATCCCGCCGCGCTGAGTGACAATCAGCAGCAGCCCGATAATCGTCCCGGCGAACGACGCGAGCATCAACGTGAGCAGCGCCAGCTTCCAGCCGAGGAACGCGCCAATCATTGCCAGCATCTTGACGTCGCCCATGCCCAGGCCTTCCTCGTGTCGGACGCGGTAGTAGATCTCGGCGATCGCGTACAAAGATCCGCCGCCGGCGAGCAGACCAATGAGCGACGCCTCCCAACCCGGTTCGGTGAAGAAGCTGAATGCGAATCCCAGCACGATGCCCGGCAGCGTGATCACGTTCGGCAGGAGATGGTGTTCGAGATCGATCGCGAACAGGACGATCAGCGCGCACCCAAACAGCAGCCGCGACGCCAGCAGCACGCCGGGGCCGTAGTACCACCACGCGAGGCCGAACATCGCCGCCGTGATCGCTTCGACCAGCGGGTACTGAATCGAAATCGGCGTCGCGCACGTGCGGCACCGGCCGCGCAGCACGAGCCAGCTGACGACGGGAACGTTCTCGTACCACAGCAGCTCGCGCCGGCATTTCGGGCACGCCGACGCCGGCCAGACCACGGATTTCCCGAGTGGCAGCCGATAGACACAGACATTCAGAAAGCTGCCGACGACGGCGCCGAACATCGCGACGATCGCGATGGCGAGCGCGGACGGCAGTTCGGCGAGCATCGAAATCATCGCGCCACGGCCGCGGGTGGTGTGGGCCTGGAGTCAGAGACCGGGCCGGAACCCGGTTGCGCCGGCGGTTCGACCAGGAGCGGGTACAGACGCGACGCGTTCGACAGTCCGACCCGTCCGTCCTCCAGCGCGTAGGGCGTTCCACCAGGGTCGAGCGGCATACCCGGCAGCCGGCGCGCGCGTACGAGCGTCTCCCAGCCCGCAGGCGCCTGACCGGTGCGCGCCCGCTCGGCGTCGACGATCTTCTGCAGCGCGTCGATGTCGTCGAGCGCACGCAATTGCGCAAGCTTGCGTTCGGCGTCCTGGCGCAGGAAGTCGACGTCGGTGGTATCACGAATGGTTTCCCACATCAGCTTCGACGACGCCCGGTCGCCGCCCCTCGCGCGCGTGGTCGCGGCCATCGACTGCAGCCACCACGGCGCACCGGGGACGGCCCCCGCCTTCTCGAACCATTGCGAGGCGCCGAGATAGTCGTGCTCGTACCAGTAGTGGACGAACGCGATGTCTTCCATGTATTCCCACTTATCGGGTCGGGCGCGCAGACCCTTTTCAAGCAGGGCAATGGCCAGGTCTGGCCGGCCGGGGCCGTTCGGATACGCCTCGGCGAGAAAAATTGCGCCGAACCGGTAGGCGATGTTGAACCGCGGATCGAGGGTCGTCGTGATGTCGAGCAGCGTATACAGCTGGCTGTAGTCGTCGTCTGGCCGCGCCAGCGCCGCCGGCGGCGCCGGCGCGGTCAGCGCGACTCTCGCGGGGCTGTTTCGATGTTTGATGCCGCCGTAGTACTGAACCGCGCGGATCCAGTAGAGGTCGGCGGCGAGCGGTGTGTAGGCGCTGGCCATGCGTCGGACCGCCATCGGCGAACGCAGATAGAGGGCCGTGTCGTTCTCGTCCTGCGGCGGATACCAACGCTCGCGCGCGGCCTGCAGCTGGACGACCGCAGCGAGAAGGGCGACGGCGACGGCAATCAGCGCGACCCGCCGCATCATTTGAAGTCGCGCCTCGAGAAGACCAGCACCGACACCGTCAGCAGCAGCGCGATATATGCGGCGGCGTAGGCGAGCGCCAGCGCCACGTATCCGGCCGGCACCGGCTGGCCGTGCACGACCTGCGCCTTGACGTCGAACTGCGCGAGGTTCGGCAGCACCCAGTAGAGCGCCGCGGCAAGGCGCCCGGCCGACGGCGCCTCGACGACATCCTGAAAATTGCGTAGGTCGGCGCTGTAGTGGCCGACGATGAAGAGGCTGAAGGTGAGCGCGGCCGACAGGATGGGCGTCGAAAAGGTCGAGAAGAAGATTGCGATCGCCGTGACCAGCATCAGCTCGACGAGAATCAGCCCGATCGCGACGAGCAGTCTGGGATCGAGCGGCGGCGCATCCCACGCCTTCGCCGCCGCCTCCGGCGCGCGCCATCCCATATACGCGAGCACGACGTACTGCGCGATCGCCATGATGGCAACGTTGACGCCCAGGGTCAGCACGAGGCCGAGATACTTGCCGACGACCAGCTGCGAGCGGTGAATCGGCTTGGCCAGCAGTGAGTAGATGCTGCGGCGCTCGACCTCCTTCGAGACCAGACCGATCCCGATGAACACGGCAATGAACAGGCCGAACAACGACGTCGCAGAGAGGCCGAGATCCTTGATGATCTTGACGTCCTGCCCCGCCGTCAGCTCGCCGATGATCAGCGACGCGCCGATCAGGAGAATCGCAAACAGCACGAGGTTGTAGAGCACCTTATCGCGCACGGATTCGCGGAACACGTTGATCGCGATCGCCGCCGTCGCTTTCATCGCCGCGTGCCGCCCGGCAACTCGTCCAGGCCGCGCTGCACGTCGCGAACCTCCGCGGCGGTGACCTGCGCGACGAAGAAATCCTCGAGTGTCTGGCGCATCGGGTTGAGTGAGACCAGCTGCGCGCCTGCCGCCGTCAGCTCGGAAAGCAGTCGCTCCGGCGCCGGATCGAGCGGCAATTCGAGCATGTAGCGGTCGTCGCCGATGCGGGTGCTGCGCCGGACCCGCCCGCCGAGCGCCGCGACCGCCGTATCGCCGACGCCGGCGACGACCAGTTCCCAGCCGCTGGCACGAAACGCCGCCATGTCGGCGAGTCCCCCGGCGGCGACCAGCCGGCCTTTCGCGAGAATCGCCACGCGACTGCACAACGTCTCCGCGTCGCTCAGGACATGGGAGCTGAAGAAGACGGTGCACCCGCGATCGCGGAGGCGCAGGATGAGTGCGCGGACGTCGCGGCGGCCGAGCGGATCGAGACCCGACATCGGCTCGTCGAAGATCACCAGGTCCGGATCGTTGATGAGCGCCTGCGCGATGCCGACGCGCTGCAGCATGCCCTTCGAGAACTTGCGGAGCTGCAGCCGCCGCTCGCCGGCAATGCCGACCTCGTCGAGCAGCCGGGTGGCGCGCGCGCGGCACTCGGCGCGTGAATACCCGAAGAGCGCCGCGAAGTAGTGCAGCAGTTCCTCGGCGGTGAGGTAGTCGTAGAAAAACGGGTTCTCGGGAAGGTAGCCGATGCGGCGCTTCACCGCGAAGTCGCCGAGCGGACGGCCAAACAGCTCGGCCCGGCCCGAGGTCGGAAACACGAGCTGCATCAGCAGCTTGAGCGTCGTCGTCTTGCCGGCGCCGTTCGGACCGAGGAAGCCGAACACCTCGCCGGCGCCGACCGAGAGCGTGAGGCGATCGAGCGCGCGATACGAGCGCTGACCCCAGAACCCGATCGCGAAGTCCTTGGTCAGTTCCTCCGTCGCGAGCGCATTCACGTCACTGGACAGTCGGCGCCTTTACTTGGCGTGCTGCAGCTCGTAGGCGATCGCCTGCTCGAAGTACTGCGGCGCAATCGCGCTCTCGACCTTGACGCCGTTGATGAAGAAGGTCGGCGTCGCCTTGATGTTGAGCTGCTTGCCGAGCGCGATATCGCCCTTGACCAGGCTGATCGTCGACGCGTACTTGGCGTCGAAGTCGGTGACGCCGCCGATGTCGCGCGCCGCCTGACGTACGGCGGGCGGCGTCATCCCCTGCTGGTGTGTGTAGAGCCACTCTTCGAGTTCGGCCGCCTTGTTGTGCGCGTCCGCGAGTCGCACGGCCACGGCCGCGTCGCACGCCGCGGGATGGAGCGTCTGCGAAATGCCGTCGTTGCAGTCGCGGTTCAAGGGATAGTCCTTGAGGACCATCTTGACGGCGCCCGGATGTTCGGCCTCGTACTTCGCGAGCACCGGCTTATAGAGCAGGTACGACTGGCCGCAGGCCGGGCACTGGAAGTCGTTGAACTTCACGATCAGCACCTTCGCACCCTCGGCCGGCACGATCAGCGGGATTCGCGGCTGCGACAGGTACCAGCGCTCGAATTCCGACCGCTGATCCTGGGTGAGCGCCGGGGCGGCGGCGGCGGCCGCTTCCGGTCCGCCCGCGCCCTCGCGCGGGAAGAACGCGAACGTCGTCGCAGCGCCGACGAGGAACAGGGCCGCGATCGTCAGCGCGATCGGGCTGCGGAGGAATAGACGGGCGTCAGCGGACACGCGACGAGGCAAAGTAGTCATGGGAAACGTGGTGGCGGCACCCGACACGATGAACAGGACGATGACCGCGGCATACGTGGTGATACACAGCAGGCACACCGCTTTGATGAGGAACAGCGACGCGTAGGCCAGATACAGCACGACGGCCAGCGCGATCGTGGACATCGCGAACAGGTAGCCGGGGATGTTTTCACGGACCGATTGGCGAGCGGTGAGACCAGCCACTGAGAGCAGCCCCGCGGCGACGAACCAGACTGCGCCGAACAGCGCGACGGGGATGCCGAGGAACGTGCTGAAGCGGCTCTGGTAGACCTGCGTGCAGCTGACCGTCGCGTTGACGTCGCAGAAGCTGCGATACGTCGGGTCGTACAGCATGTGGTAGTGCGTGTACGCGGCGGCGACGGAAACGCCCAGACCGATGAGCGCGCTGACGAGCGCGACGCGGGCGGCGATCTTGCTCATGGCCTCACGAGTTGTTGTAGCTGGAGAATGGCTGCAAGGTCAAGGGCCAGGCACATAAAACGAACCGGGATGCCGCGTGAGCGGCATCCCGGTTCGTGCCACTGCTGAGAGGATTGCTTACTGCAGCGCCGCCGCGGTCGACGGAATCGGGTTGCCCGGGGCAGCGCCCGTGTTGTCGAAGAAGATGGTCCCGCGGGTGTCGGTCGCGAAGGCGCGCTGGCCGGTCGAACCGAGCGTCACGGGAACCGCGCTGGCGTAGTAGCTCGACGCCGCCGGCGTGCTCGACGTGTTGCAGGTGTTGGCAACCGGCGTGACCGCCGCGTTGACACCGGCCGCGCCGTCGATCGCGAGCGTTACCGTGTAGCCGCTCTTCACGGTCGGGTCAGCCGCCATATCCGGGCTGATGAACGCGCTCGTGCTGCTCGGCGGCACCTTCGCCAGGTCGGCCAGCTTCACCGCGTATCCGCCGCCCGCGCAGCTCGACGCGTAGGTCGATTCCGCGCTGTTGATCGCGCGCAGCGAACCGATCGCCGACGCTTCGTTGCCCGACATGCGGGCGCGCAGCAGTCCCGGCACCGCGATCGCCGCGATGATGCCGATGATCGCAACCACGATCAGCAGCTCGATAAGAGTGAA
>Ga0075425_100001042_pt1 | contig 26621 bp, 20 predicted proteins | sample SoiMethybrSBSTD4_FD_75300 | JGI IMG/M metagenome (GOLD analysis project Ga0075425, IMG submission 75300) | Bulk soil microbial communities from a Populus tree surrounding site in Tennessee, USA - Soil MetaG P. TD hybrid SBSTD4 | ecosystem: Environmental > Terrestrial > Soil > Tree plantation...
GTGTGCCGTGCCCGCGCCGCGCTGGCGGCGCGGTGGTGTCCATCGGCGATGTAGAGAGCCGGAATCTTCTGAAAGGCCGCGATCAGGCTGTCGCAGCCCGCGGTGCTCGCGCGCCAGATGGTATGCCGCACGCGATCGGGCGCCTCGAAATCGAACAGCGGCGTCCCCGTCTCCGCCGCAACGCTGCGGTTCACGTCCTCGGAGGCGCGATACGTCAGGAAAACCGGTCCGGTCTGCGCGCCGAGCGCGATCATGTGCTTCGTGCGATCGTCCTCCTTGTCGCGCCGCGTGCGTTCGTGCTTCTTGATCACGTCGCGGTCGTATTCGTCGACCGAGAACGCGGCGGCGATGCCGGTCTGGACGTGGCGTCCCAGGGCGAGCCGGTACAGGTAGACGCTGGGCCGATCCTCGACGACGAGCGCGGTCTCCTTCAGAGCGTCGTAATTCTGGACCGCGCGTCCGTAAACCGCTTCGCTGTGAGGATCCACGCCGGCGGGAAGATCGATTTCCGCGCGCGACACGTGGAGAAAACTGAGCGGCTCGTGTGCCGCCAGCTGCCGGGCCTCGTCCGTGGTCACGACATCGTAGGGCACGGCCGCGATGCGCGCTGCGAGGTCCGGCCGCGGACGTACCGCACGAAACGGATTCAGCGTCGCCATCGGATCTAGAAGCTTACCGCTATCAGCTTTCGGCTGTCAGCTCACGATCGCCGGGTTTCCCGCGGAGAGCCGGACGCTGAGATCCGGGACCTATCGTTTGGAAAAATCGTCCACGACGCGGAGTTTCGGAAACAGGCGGGACGAGGTCTTGTTCGACCGAGGCGGCGCCGTGCGCGGCTGCACGCGCGCACGCGGACGCTGCGCGCTTTGGGCGCGCTCGACGGGCGGCGTCCGCGCCTCGATCGGGCGATCCGCCGGGACGGGCGGCACCGTCGACGCCTGAGGAACGGGCGCAGGCGCGGGCGATGCGGCGGCCGACGATTCCGTCCGCAGCGCTTCCGCGGATGCGAGAATCAGCAGGCCGATCAGGAGTGCCACCACGGCGGCCAGCACGCGGCGCCGCATCGACGACCGGGGCGGCGCCGGCGGCTGAGCGAGAGCGGCGGCCGGGACGACCGCGTCGAGCGCGAGCTGCTGGCGGTAGAGCTTCTCGTCGGCTTCGCGGAGAAGCCGTCGATAGTCGCCCGGAGTCGCGCGTCCACGACGCCGTTCGTCGCCCGCGTCGGCATGCGCCCGGGCCCCGGCCGCGCGGGCGGCCAGCCGCCGGAGCACCACGTCGCGATCGCCGTGCTCGTGCCTCGACAGCGCGGCGGACAACGCGTCGAGCGAATCAAACGGCGGCGCGTCGACCTCATGGAGCGCGCGCGCGATGACGTAGCGCAGGGCACCGGGCACGCCTGGCGCGCCTTCCGCGAGGAGCGCTTCGAGGAGAATCGCGATTTCGGCGACGCCCGGCGTCGCTTCGCAACCCCGGCAGATCACCGACCCGTCATCTCCGATACAGACGCGCTCGAGCGATGGCGGTCCGAACGGCGCGGTGCCGGCCGCGTGCTGCGGCTCGTGGATCAGTTTCTGCGCTATCGCGACCGCCTCGTCCGCGCGAACCGCGACGTTCGCGCGCCGGAGCTCGGCCATCGAAACCATCATCGCCATCCGACGTGCCGAGTTGCGATTGCCGCGCCATGTCGAAACGCGCGCAAGTGGCCGTTATTCCGCCCGATTCTCGAGGGCGGCCGGGAGCGACCGGCGCGTTATTTCACGCTGCCGTTTGGATTCGATACTTGCCCATCGACGTCTCGACACCGCGGCTCAGAGCAGGCCGAGGCTGTCGAAGCCTGCGCCACGGATGGCGTCGAGAGCGCCGAGAACGCCTGATCGCGGGCGACGGCAAACGCGGCCATCTGCGGCGGAGGTACAGGCTCGGCAGGCGGCGCGGCGCGATGCGCGGTCAGCGGATTCACGAACGCGCCGTTCCGCTTGACACGATAGTCGAGGTGGGGACCTGTCGCGAGCCCCGTCGAACCGACGCGGCCGATCAGCTCGCCCTGCCGCACACGCTCGCCGGCGCGAACGGTGATCGACGACAGGTGCAGGTATTCGGTTTCGAACGCGTTGCCGTGGCGCAGGTGCACCATCCGACCGGAGCCGCCGCTGGTCCCCGCGAAGGCGACGACGCCGTCGGCAGCAGCGATCACCGGCGATCCTGCCGGCGCCCGGTAATCGACGCCCAGATGCGCGCGCGGCTCGCGCAGGATCGGATGCATGCGGCTGCGCGAGAATCCCGACGTCACGACGGGCTGAAACTTCAGCGGCGACGCGAGAAAGAACCGCTTCATCGACACGCCCCGCTCGTCGAAGTACCCGGGCGCGCCGCCCTCGGGTGCGAACCGCACCGCGCGCACCGCCCGGCCCGCGTTGACGAACTGAGCGGCGACCACAGGACCGTAGCCCGCGAACCCGATGCCGTCGCGATACTGCTTCTCGACGCTCAGCTCGAACGTGTCGCCCGGCTGCACCTCGGTGCTGAAATCGATCTCGCCGCCGAAAATCTCGGCGAGCGCGAGCGTCAGATCGACCGTCTCGCCGATCGCATCCATCGCCGCCGACAGCGACGACGCGTGCGCGTCAATCCGTCCGCGGACCGTTTCGACGCGCCGCGTCTTGGGAATCGGCAGCACGGCCGCGGAGAGCGCGGCGGACGAGGTGCGCGCCACACGCAGGAAGCGATCGCCGTCGATTTCGTACTCGAACAGGCGAAGCGCGCCGTCGATCGTTTTCTGAATGCGATACGGCTGAGCCGCGCGGACTCTGCGCGGGTCGAGGACCGACGACGCCTGCGCGACGACGTCGAGCGCGTCGGCGGCTACGACACCCTGGGCTCGGAGGATCGACGCCAGCGTCGCGCCGGATCCGACTCGGGCCGAAACGGTGATCGCTTCGCGCACCAGAGCGATATCCGACCCGCGCGACCGATTCGGCGCGGCTTCCTCTCGGCAGCCGGCCAGGATCGCCGCGAACGCCACGCAAACGGGAGCGAGCCGCTTCATCCTGTTCCGCCGTATCGGCGCGGACTCCAAACGGCTGCATGCTACCATCCCCGGCCGGAGGTTTTGCACTTCATGCACATGCGCCGCACACTCACATCGATCGCCGCGATCGCCGCGCTCGGGATGCCGCTGTCGGCCCAGTGGGCCGCCACCGAGAAGCTCGATCTCGACGCGATTTACAAGATCAAGGACGAAGGCCTCGGCAATCGATCGAAAGTGATGGAAATCGAGAGCTACCTGACCGACGTCTACGGACCGCGCCTGACCGGCTCGCCGTACAACAAGGAAGCGGCCGACTGGGCCCAGAAGACCATGAAGGACTGGGGGCTCGCCAACGTGAAGACGGAGCCGTGGACGTTCGGCCGCGGCTGGCAGAACAACCGCTTTGCCGCGATGGCGATGACGCCGCGCGCGTATCCGCTCTTCGCGTACCCGAAGGCATGGACGCCGGGCACGAGCGGTCCGGTCACGGGCGACGCGATCATCGCCGTGATCCAGAACGAGCAGGACTTCGAGAAGTTCAGGGGAAAGCTGCGCGGCAAGTTCGTGATGTCGGTCGCGATGCGCGACGTCCCGGCCCACTTCGAGGCGCCGGGCCACCGTTACACCGACGCCGAGCTCGTCGATCTGTCGAAGCAGCCCGAGGCGCGCGGCCGCGGCAACTTCGGCGGACGGGGCAACTTCGATCCGTCCTTCGGCGCGAAGCGCAACAAGTTCTTCATCGACGAAGGCGTCGCGGCGGTGCTCGACGCGAGCCGGGGCGACGGCGGCACGCTGTTCGTGCAGGCGGGCGGCTCCCGCAACGCCGGCGACCCGGCCGTCCCCCCGCAGGTGACGCTCGCCGTCGAACACTACGGCCGCATCTACCGCACGCTCGAAAAGAACATTCCGGTCACGCTGCAGATGAACGTCGAGAACAGCTTCTTCGACGCCGATCTCAATTCCTTCAACATCGTCGGGGAGATTCCGGGCTCCGACAAAGCCGACGAGGTCGTCATGATCGGCGCGCATTTCGATTCGTGGCACACCGGCACCGGCGCCACCGACAACGCCGCCGGATCCGCGGTGATGATGGAAGCGATGCGGATCCTCAAGACGACCGGCGTGCGGCTGCGGCGGACCGTTCGCATCGGACTGTGGAACGGCGAAGAGCAGGGACTGCTCGGATCGCGCGAGTACGTGAAAGCGCACTACGCTGATCCGGCGACGATGCAGCTCAAGCCGGAGCACGCGAAGTTCGCGGGGTACTTCAACGTCGACAACGGAACGGGACTGATCCGCGGCGTGTACTTGCAGGGCAACGAGGCGGTCGCGCCGATCTTTCAGCAGTGGATGGAGCCGCTCAGGAACTTGGGAATGTCGACGCTGACGATCCGCAACACCGGCGGGACGGACCATCAGTCGTACGACGCGGTCGGACTCCCCGGCTTCCAGTTCATTCAGGACGAGGTCGAGTACGACACGCGCACGCACCACTCGAACATGGACGTCTACGAGCGGATTCAGGCAAACGACATGATGCGCAACGCGGTCATCGTCGCGTCGTTCGTGTACGACGCGGCGAATCGGGACGAGAAGCTGCCGCGCAAGCCGCTGCCCAAACCGCAGCCGGCCGGACGCGGGCGGGGATCGGCGCAACACTGAACGGTGTCATGGCTGATGGCTGACGGCCATTAGCCATTGCGCTGGTACTGTTGAGCCCAGTGCCAGAGCGCGCGCTGCCGTTCGCGCGCTTCGGGGATTTCGTCCATCCGGTCGACGGGCCACGGAAGGCGGAACGACCAGTTCCGATTGTCGATCGTCGCGGGCTCGTTGATCCGATCCCTCCAGCCGAAGACGTCCTGAATCGGCAGCAGCAGCAGGTCCGAGTTCGCGGCGAACAACGCTTCGAGCAGCACGTCGCGCACCGTTTCGAACGGCGCCGTGACGAGGTCGATACGGAGCGCGTCCACGATCCGTTTCGTCGTGGGGAGCTCGGCAACGCGCCGCCGCTCGTCGAGCGCCGCGCTCTCCCACCATTGACGCAGCGTTTCCGTGTCGTGGGTCCCGGAGGTCACGACGGAGGCGCCCGGATAGTCCGCGGGATCGCGGAACGGCTGCCCTTCCTGATGCCAGTAGCGCTCCCATCGCAGGACGCGGAATCCCGGGACGCCGAGCCGCGCCAGCGACGCGCGGACGAAATCGGGAACGGTGCCGAGATCCTCGGCGACGATTTCCGCGTTCGCGCCGAAGACGCCGAGCACGCGTTCGCCGAGCGCGAGCTGCGACGGCTCGTCGGGCGGATGGAATGCGGCGGGGCCGCCGTGCCGCGGCTTGCCGTAGGTGCGATAGAAGCCGACGAGATGATCGACGCGGTAGCCGTCGAACAGATCGGCGCTGCGGCGCGATCGCTCGCGCAGCCAGCGGAAATCCTCGCGCTCGATGACGTCCCAGCGGTACAGCGGCATGCCCCAGTCCTGACCCTCCCGGCTGAACGCGTCGGGCGGCGCCCCGATCGAGACGTCGAGGTCGAACTGCTGCTGGCGCGACCAGACGTCCGCGCTGTCGCCGTCGACCATGAACGGCAGGTCGCCGAAGAGCGCCACGCCGAGCGCCGCCGCCTGCGCGCGCGCGTCCCGCCACTGCACGGCGGCGAGCCATTGCAGGTACTGATAGAAGAGCACGTCCTGCGCGAGCTCGCGGCGCGCGCGATCGATCGCGGCCGGCTCGCGCTGCTGGAGCTCGTGGGGCCACTCGGACCAGGGGCGCTCGCCCTCGCGGGCGTGGATCGCGCGGAACAGACTGTAGTCCTCGATCCACCAGGCCTGCTGCGCGACGAACGTCCGGAAATCGCGCGCGCGCTCGGTGTCGCGCTTCCATTCGGCGTCGACGAACCGCGCGAACGACCCCCCGAGCGCCACGCGTTTCAGCCGCCGCACCTGGACGTAGTCGATGCGCTTGCTGAAGCGGGCCGCGTCGAGCGCCGCGCGATCGTCGGCGAGCATCGACGCTTCGCCGCCGATCGCCGCGAAATCCTCCACGGCGGGCAGCGAAATGAAGATCGGATCGACGGCCATCGCGCTGATCGCCGAGTAGGGCGACTGCTGGCCGGGCGCCATCTCGTTGATCGGCAGCAGCTGCAGGACGCGCAGGTTCGCGCCCGACAGCCAGCGGCACGCGTGCGCGATGTCGCCGATGCCGCCGATGCCCCAGCTCGTGGTGGAAGCGCAGGAGAAGAGCGGGATGAGCGCTCCCGCCCGCCGCAGACCGCTGTTCATGACGTCCGGGCGCTCATCGCTCGGCCACGCTGCAAGCGAAATGCCGCAGCACGCGCTGCAGGCCGTCGCCGAAGACGTCGGGCGGCGGCAGCAGACTCACCACAAGGAACGACTCGCGGGCGAAGTCGAAAAAATAGCCGGGATGCGCCAGCACGCCGTCCCGCACCAGCAGCGACACGACCAGCTCTTCTTCGGATTCGAACGTCGGCACCTGCAGCACCGCGGACCACCCGGCGTCGCTCCTGAGCACGGCGCACGACGGCGCCTGCGCGACGGCCGTTCGCAGCGCGCGATAGTTGGCGACGACGCGCGCGGCAATCTGACGGCGGACATCGGCGCCGCCGGCGAGCAGCCGCGCCGCCGCCGCCTGCACCGGCGTCGACACCGACAGATAGGCGTCGCCGATGATCTCGAGCCGATCGCGCGCGGCCGCGACGAGCGGATCGGGACCGCCGATCGCCATCCATCCGAGTTTCACCTGCGGCAGTCCCACGGTCTTCGAGAGTCCGCCGAGCGTGAACGACAGGACGTCGCGGCGCGCGGAGACGCGCCCCGCCGCTTCGGCCGCGCCCGGCTCGAGCTCGTAATCGGCGAACACTTCGTCCGCGATGAGGGCCACACCGCGCGGCGCGCAAAGGGCCGCGAGGCGATCCAGCTCGGAGGCCGACACATACGAGCCGGTCGGGTTGTTGGGGCTGACGAACAGCACGGCGCGCGTGCGCGTCGTCAACGCGCGCTCGACGCCGGCGAAGTCGATCGACCACGATCCGTGGTATTCGAGATCATACGGACGCGCGGTCACCAGGTCGAGACGGGTCAGGTGATCGAACAGCGGATAGCTCGGCCGCGGCACGAGGACTTCGTCTCCGGCGTCGGTCAGCAGCTTGAACAGCCACGAGTAGGCTTCGCTGGTGCTCGACGTCAGGACGATTCGATCCGGCGCGATCGTCAGCCCCTGACGTTCGTACTCACGCGCGACGGCTTCGCGCGCATCCGTCGATCCCAGCGGCGCCGGAGCGTAGACGCTCGACGGCGCGCCGCCGAACGGCGCGAGCAGTTCCGCGGGATAGTCGAAGCCGGCGCGTGTCGGATTCGACTCCGTCAAGTCGACGAAGCGGCGGCCCGCCGCGCGCATCGCCGCAACCGCTTCCGACAGTCGATTGCGGGCCAGCTCCGAAGGAACGCGGCTAGAGAACATCGGGCCCCGCACGACGAACGATCATGGAAGGATCTCGATGCGTTCGATGACGTCGCCTTCGAGGATTCGGTCGACGACGTCGATGCCGTTGAGCACCTGCGCGAACACGGTGTAGGCGTGATCGAGGCGCGGGTTGTCGACGAGATCGATGAAGATCTGGGCGTCGCCGGTATCGCGACCGCGCGTCGAAATGCCGACGGCGCCGCGCACGTGGGGCCAGAGCCCCACCTCGTCGCGCATGAACGCCGCGTCGCCGACGTACTCGTTCGCGCCGGGGCTGCCGCCCTGGATTACGAAGTTCGCGACCACGCGGTGGAACGTCAGGCCGTTGTAATAACCGGACTCGGCGAGCTTCGCAAAGCGCAGCACCGTCGCCGGCGCCTCCGTCGTGAAGAGCGCGAGATCGAACGTCCCGACGCCGCGGATGGTGACGCGCGCACGCGGGGACGCGAGGCGCCTGAGATCGTCGGCGTCGAGATCGCTGCGAAAGGTCCGTTGCGGCGCCGGCGGCGGCCGCGGCGCCGCCTCGCCGATCGACGCCAGCGTCTTTTCGATCGCGGCGCGCGCGTCGTGCGAGTTGTCGCGTCCCTCTTCCATGAGCCGCGACCACGTTTTCTTCAGCGCCGGAGCGGCGGCCTCGGGATCTGGCGTCCCGTCGAGCGCCGCGGCGGCCGCCCGCAGGATCTGATTCCCCGGCCGATCGAACTGGCCGACGTAAATGGCGTCCGCGTCGTGTGCGGCCACCCGGCGCAGACCGTCCACCGCCGTCTCCCGCACGTTGTCGTCATCGTCGCCGGCGAGCGCTTCGAGCGCGGCGCGGTTTTTCAGGAGTGCCGCGGCGCGCGCCGCGTACAGGCGCAGCTGCCACGTCCTGGACGCGGTGAAGCGCGGCAGCACGGAGCCGGCGCGCTCGGGCGCCGCCGAGGCCAGCGCGACGAGCGCGTGGGCGGCGCGGTGCCACGATCGCGCGGCGGCGATGTCCGCCGAATCGTCGACGGCGTGCTCGAGCGCGGCGACGGCGTCGGCCGATTCGCCGCAGCGCGCGAGCCGATCGTATGCCGCCAGCATCACGTGCCCGTCGGCGTCGCCGGTCGCGGCGGCGGCCGCTCCGCATTCGGCGGCGCGAATGGCTTCGACGCGCACCTGCGGCGACGCGTCGGTCAAGGCTGCGGCGACGATGGCGGCGCGGCGTCCGGCCGGCGGAGCGTTCGGCGGCCCGGCCGCCTCGCGCGCGGCCAGCCGGCGCACTTGCGCGTCGGGGTCGCGAGCAGCGGCCTCGAGCAGATCGTCAGCGGCGGCGTGCGCGGTGCACAGCGCCTCGAGCGCGAGGCGTCGAACGCGGGCGCCGCTCGTCGCCTCGGTGGGCCGGGGAGCAGGGCCTCCCGGGGGAGACGACGCCGCGCCCGCAAGCCGCGTCAGGAGCGCGACCGCGGTCGCGCCGGGCGGGCGCGTCTTCAGATTCAGGCGAACGAGCGCCTCGAACCCCTTCGCGACGCCAAGGCGGTCGCCGACCGACTCGGCGCGCGCGGCGGCGTCAATCAGCGTGCGCTCCGCGGCCTCGACGGCGCCCTCCGATGCGTACGGCAGGCGGCCGATCGTCTCGTCGATCGCCGACCGCACGTCGGGCTCGGATTCGATCTGCAGCCGCGCCGTCAGAGCCGAGACAGCAGCCGCGAACGCCCGTTCGTCGACGGCCGACCGAGGCGTTTTCCACCCCGCGGCGGCCTGGCCGACGGCGTTCGCCGCTTCGGCTCGGATTTCCGGGAGCGGATGACGCAGCGACGGCAGGATGTCGGGAATCAGCGAGGGACGTTCGAGACGGCCGAGCGCGCGAACCGCCACGCGGCGGATCTGCGGATCGGCGCTGCGCGCGCCGGCGCGGATCGTCGTGAGCTCAGACGACGTTTTTGCGCGGTGATCCTCGGCCTGCAGGACGGCGAGGCGTGTCTGAGCCGAGACGGCGGCGGCGCTCGCGATAACCAGCCACGAAACCACGAAGCCACGAAGTTCCCTGGTACAAATAGTTCTTGGTGCCTTCGTGCCTTCGTGGCGATCCATGGCTCAGGGCCGCAGGTGCCGCGTCGCCGCCGAATACTCGAGCATCTGCGCCGTGAAGTCGAGCGGATAGGAAATCTCCACGTCGACGATCGCGCCCGTCGCGTCCCTCTTCGCCTCGAGACGCGGCATCACGAATCCGGAATAGGACGGCAGCTGCAGGCGATCCACGCGCGCAACGACCTCGTCGCGGAGCGCGGGATCGAAATGCACTCCGTAGGTTTCGAACAGCCGCCTCGCGGCGTCGTAGTCGCCCTCGCCCTTGATGCGCTGCACCTCGGCGAGCAGGCGGCCGACGCCGGCGCGGAACGCCGCCGGGTCGGTCATGACGTAGTAGGTCCGGCCGTCCCGCATGCGGACCTCGATCGCGTCGGTGTTCGCCATCAGCCAGTGCACGATCATCTGGCGGTTCCGCATGTGGTCTTCTTCGATGTGGGTCCCCTGGCGGACGCGCCGCAGCTGCACGAGCGCGTTGCGCGTGTAGCCCTCGTACTCGGCGCGGACCATGTCGTCGTGGCTGTCGGCGTCCACGAGCCCGAGCTCGACGAGCTTGCGATCGGCGATGAAGTAGAGCGCGACGAGGTCGGCGCGGGATTCCTCAATCGCCGAAAACTGCTCCTTCAACGCCGACTGCGGATTGCCTTTCAGGTGCATGGCGACCTTGCCCGACCCGTGGCCGATCACTTCGTGCATGTTCGTCGTCAGTTCCCCGGCGAACGCGCCCCATTGCTTCGCGCGGTCCGCTTCTTCCGGCGTCCACGAGAACTCCGTTCGGAATTCCGGCAGCGTCGACTTCTCGTACGCCTCGGACACGTTGGACAGGAGCACCGACTTGCTGCCGTAACGTTCGCGGATGGCCTGATCGTTGGGCAGGTTGATGCCGATCGGCGTGATGGGGCCCGCCTCGCCCGTCTCGATCACTACCTCGATCGCGCGCGCGGTGACGCCGTGGACCCCTTCCTTGCAGTACTTCGGATCCCACGGCATGTGATCCTCGAACCACTGCGCGTGGTCCGCGAGCGTGCGGATCTGATGCGTCTTTTCGGGATTGACGTAGAAGACGATGCCTTCCCACGCGCCCTTGCTGCTCCGGGCGTCCATGTACATTTCGACGAAGCCGTTGATCGTGTCGACGGTCGATTCCTTGTCCTGCACCCACGCGACGTCGTAGGCCTCGCGGTCCGAAGTCTCCCCGGTGTAATAAAAGGCGATCAGCGCGCGGAGCGCTCTGGCCATCGGCTCGGTCGCAAACGGAATCGCCGCCTCCAGATGCGCGACGATCGATTCGATCTGCGCGCTGTACCGCCCGCCGATCCGATAGACCTCCTCGACGAACTCCTCGCCGGTGAACACCAGCCGCGAGTTCAACGGGTAGCGCTCGAGAAAGTCCGACAGGTCGTGCATGCGCACGTTGAAGTACAGGTTGTTTGCGCTGCTGGTGAGAATGTCCCTGCCGCCTTTCGGCGTCTTGCAGGTGATGCTCGGATCGAATTCGGCGTCGAAGAACAAGGGGCGCAGCCGATCGATCATGGCGTCGAGCGTCTCGCCGCCGCGCGTCGGAAAGCGCGCGCCGTCGGCCGCCGCCGCGCGGATCGCGGCCGCGAACGCCGCCGGCGGGCAACCCAGCACGAACTTGCGCGAGGTCAGGTTGTTGTACGGTCCGCTGTTGATCCAGAACAGCTTGGTGTAGCGGGTGATCTCTGCGAGCGCCTCCGCGTCGATGTCCACTCCGGGGGCCCCTGCCCCCCGGTTTGTTCCGGGCGCCCCCGCCCCCCGGTCTGCCCCGTGGGCCCCTGCCCCTGCGTCCGGCTCCGACTTCGCCCGCGACCAGACGATGATGGCTTCCAGTACGTCGCGCATGTCGAGGTTGTGGACGTAACGCTGGTCGTAGAAGATGTCGCGGCCCGCGATGGCGGCCTGCACGAGATGCCAGACGAGCGTCTTGTCGCGCAGCGACAGATTGCGGAAACCGTCTGCATACAACTGCACCACGACCGCGTCGTCGATTCGCTCGAGCAGGTAAGTACGGTCGGTGTCGGATGTCGTCGCCGGCGGTGCGATGTCGCGCCTCATGACCCTGGTGGTCCCTCTCGTCTGGTCATCGGATCTTACGTCGAGATCTCCAGATCGAACTGCTCGCCGTGCGCAGGGATGTGCACCGGCCACCCCCGCTCGACGGCGATCCGCGACGACAGGGCGTTCAGCGCCGCCGGCTCCCCGTGCACGAGGAACGTCCGCCGCGGCGGCCGCACGAACCCCGACAGCCAGCGCATGATCTCGTTCGCGTCGGCGTGCGCGGACATCGAATCGATCTTCTCGATGCGCGCGGCGACGGCGACGGTCCGTCCGAGCAGCCTGATCTCCTTCCGCCCGTCGACGAGATCGCGGCCGCGCGTGCCGGCCGCCTGATAGCCGACGAAGAGCACCGTGTGCTTCGGCTGGGGCAGCGTCGCAGCCAGGTGATGCAGCACGCGGCCGCCGGTCGCCATGCCGCTGCCCGCGATCACGATGGCCGGATCGCGCGACGCCACGACCTCCGCCGACTGCCGTCCCGAACTGATCGTCGTCAGCCGCGTCGTCGCGAAGGCGGAGATGCGCCTCGTCGCGCCGGGAGCGATGTCGGGGTCGAGCTCGTCGAGTCGGCTCGAGTAGCAGTGCAGCGCGCCGATCGCCATCGGGCTGTCGATGTAGACGGGAAGTACTGGAATCCGCCGCGCGTCCTCGAGCTGCTTGAGCCAGTAGAGAAGCTCCTCGACGCGTCCGATCGCGAACGCGGGGATGATGATCTTTCCGCCCCGGGCGTGCGTTTCGTTGACGATCTGCGCGAGCCGCGCGCCGCCATCGTCCGGCGCGTGCGCGCGATCGCCGTACGTCGATTCGACGAGCAGGTAATCGGCTTCGGCGACGGGCGACGGATCGGGAAGCACCGGACGTCCGAAGCGCCCGAGATCGCCGCCGAACACGAGCGTCGTCGCGCCGACGCGGATCCGCGCGTACGCGGATCCCAGCAAGTGGCCGGCGTTGATGAATTCAACGGTGGGGGCCGAGTCTCCGCCGCCGTCCACGAGGGGCACGGGCCGGTCGTAGCCGACCGGCTGCAACTGGGTCAGGGCACGCGCCGCGTCGATCTGTGTGTAGAGAGGTAGCGCGGGACGATGCTTTGAGTATTGATGCTCGTTCGCGTGCTTCGCGTCCTCTTCCTGCAGGTGCGCCGAATCCGTCAGCACGAGCCCGCAGAGCTCGCGTGTGGCCGGTGTGCAGTAGACCCGGCCGTGAAACCCTGCTGCCACCAGCCTCGGCAGGTACCCGCAATGATCGAGGTGGGCGTGGGTCAACACGACCGCGTCAATCGACGAAGGCACAATAGGTAGGGGTTCCCAGTTGCGCAGCCGCAATTCCTTGAGTCCCTGGAACAGGCCGCAATCGACCAGCACTCGCAGCCCGCCTGCCTGGAGCAGATGCTTCGACCCGGTCACGGTCCCGGCCGCGCCGAGGAAGGTAATCGATGACATTTTGATGACCTCTGCCACACACCTCGGACTGGTCTGAGACACCTCAGACTGGCCTGAGACACCTCAGACTGGCCTGAGACACCTCAGACCGGTCTGAGACCGGTCTGACACCTGGGTCGCAAAACCGTTGAATCCGAAGGGTATCCGGATTATCGTTTGTCGGGCAAAATCCCTCTCCTTCCGGTCGGCCGAATCGGTCCGACGAGGTGATCCAGCAATGGAAGACAAACAGATGTCGGAAGACACACAGACCGAGTTCTCGCGGCGCAATTTCATCAAGGGTGTTATCGCGGCCGGCGCCGCGGCGTCGTCAGCGGCGTATCTGTTCCGCACGACCACCGTCCATGGTCAGCCGACCGCGGCGGGCGCTGTAGAGCGGATGATCACGCTCAACATCAACGGCCAGGATCGCCGAATCGACGTCATGCCGCAGGAAACGCTCGGCATGGTGCTGCGGTACAAGGCCGGCCTGACGGGCACCAAGATCGGGTGCGACCGCGCGGAGTGCGGCGCGTGCACCGTACTGATCGACGACGTCCCGCACTACAGCTGCTCGGTGCTCGCGCACCGCGCGCGCGGGAAGAAGATCGTCACCATCGAAGGCCTGGCGACGGGCGAGGGCGATCAGATGAAGCTGCACCCGGTGCAGCAGGCCGTCGTCCAGGAGCAGGGCTTCCAGTGCGCCTTCTGTATGCCGGGCTTCGTGATGGCGACAGTCGGGTATCTCAAAACCAATCCGAGTCCGACGCGGCAGGAGCTGGCGCACGGCATCTCCGGCAATCTGTGCCGCTGCCAGGACTACGACAAGATTCTCACCGCGATGATGCGCGGTGCAGAGCTCATGAGAGGTTGACGACATGGCACCCACCAAACTCGTCGGCCAGATTTATTCGACGCCCGATCTCGTCGCGAAAGTCACCGGCAAGGCGCGGTACGCCGAGGACTGGCGCGTCGAGGGCATGCTTTTCTGCAAGCTTCTGACGAGCCCGTATCCGCACGCGAAAGTGACGAAGCTCGACACGAGCAAAGCGCTCAAGATGGACGGCGTGAAAGCCATCATCACCGAAGACGATCTGCCGAAGGCGGCCGCGGGCGCGACGCTCGGCGAGGGCGTCCAGGCAACGGCGCAGGGCGAGCGCGGACTGACGAACGAGCCGCTCTACCAGGGCGAGCCGATTCTCGCGATCGCGGCGACGAGCGAAGCGATTGCAGCCGAGGCGATCGAAGCGATCGACATCGAGTACGAGCCGCTTCCCTTCGTCGTCGATGCGATTGAAAGCCTCAGGCCCAGCGGCGCGAACGCGCGCGTGCAGGGCAACGTCTGGATGCGTCCCGCGGCTCCGCCCGCGGCGCCCGGCGCCCGCGGTCCGGCGAATTCAGCGGCGGGCGCAAACGCCGCAGCGCCACAGCAGCCCACGCCGACCGGTCCGGCCGGCGAGCAGCGCGGCACCGCTCCGGGTGCAGCACCGAGTCCGGCGCAGGCGGCTCCGGCGGCCGGCGCGGCTGCTGGCGCAGCAGCGGGCGGACGCGAAGGCCGCGGCGCGGGCCGCGGCCGCGGCGCGGGCGCGGCGGCACCGGCGCCCCCGCAGATTTCGGTCCTCAAGTGGACCGACGACGACTTCAAGAACGCCGGCGAAGGCCAGATGCCGACGGGCAAAGCCACGGACGAGTGGACGTTCGGCAACATCGAAGAGGGCTTCAAGAAGGCCGATCTCGTCCTCGACGAGACGTTCATGACGCAGTCGACCGGCCACCAGCCTCTCGAGACGCGGACGGCGATGGCCTACTGGCAGAACGGCAAGCTGTATCTGCACGGCTCGACGCAGAGCACGATGCAGACGGTCGCGGCGGTCGCACGCTGGGTGTTCCCGCCGCCGAAGGATGCGGCCGAAGGCGCGGCGAACGCGGCGAAGGTCGTCATCATCAGCGAGTTCACCGGCGGCGGATTCGGCAGCAAGATTCCGGGGTCGATCTTCATGTGCATCCCGGCGCTGCTCTCGAAGAAAGCCAACGCGCCGGTGATGATGCGCATCACGCGCGAGGAAGAGCACTTCATCGGCCGCGCGCGGCCGGGGATCATCGGCCGCGCGAAGATCGGCTTCCGAAAGGACGGCCGCATCACCGCGCTCGACCTCTACACGATCTGCGACAACGGTCCGTACGACGCGCAGGGCGACGCGCGGTCGGCCGGCACGACGGTCTCGCTCGCGTATCAGCCGGAAACGATGCGCTGGCGCGGGCTCACGGTGCTGACCAACACGCCGCCGAAGACGTCGCAGCGCGCGCCGGGCGGCATGCAGGGCGTCGGCATCATGGAGCCGATTCTCGCGAAAGCGGCGAAGAAGCTCGGCATCGATCAGGTCGCACTCAGAAAGATCAACGCGCCTGCCGGAAAGGCGGGCTTCGGCCCGGCGCTCCCGAACGGCCGCCAGCAGAACGTGACGAGCGCGTTCGTCAAGGAAGCCCTCGACAAGGGCTCCGAGATGTTCAAGTGGGAGGAGCGGAAAGCGGCGTACGCCGGCAAGAAGAGCGGAATGAAGAAGCGCGGCATCGGCGTCGCGGTCAGCCCGTACTCGGGCGGATCGATCGGGTTCGACGGCCTCTTCATCATCAAGCCGGACGGCCGCATCACCGTTCACACGGGCATCGGCAATCACGGCACGCAGTCGGTCTTCGACGTGCACCGGGTCGCCGCGGAAATGCTCGACGTCCCGTGGGAATCCCTCGACTTCGTCTACGGCAATACGTCGAAGAACGTGCCGAACACCTGCATCTCGGCCGGCAGCCAGACGGCGCATGCGATGACGCGCGCGGCGCACGCCGCGGCAACCGACGCGATCAAGAAACTGCAGGAGATCGCCGCGAAGACCAAGGGCGGCAAGCCCGAGGCCTACAAGGTCGCCGGCGGCAAAGTCAGCGGACCGGGCGGCAGCATGACGTTCGCGCAGGCCGCGCAGAAGGCGATTGAGCTGAAGGGCGTGTACGACGGCACCGAGCTGCCCGAAGACATTGCCGCGTTCACGAAGAACTCGGCGAAGGCGCTCGCGGGTCAGGGCCTGATGGCCGTCGCGAAGGACGCCTATCCGCGCAACGGCACCACCCAGTCGTACGTCGTCGGCTTCGCGGAAGTCGAAGTCGACACGGAAACGGGCGTCGTGACCGTCACCGACTATCTCGCGATGGGCGACGTCGGCACGATCCTCAATCCGCGCAACCTGAAGGGACAGCTCTTCGGCGGCTCGATGCTCGGCCTCGGCCACGCGAAGACGCAGCGGTGGTCGTACGACCAGCACTACGGTCTCGCGCTCGCGCGGCGTTTCCATCACAACCGTCCGCCGACGATCCTCGACGCGCCGCTCGCGTTCGAAGGCACGGCGGTCGATCTTCCGGATCCCGAAACGCCGACGGGTATCCGCGGCGTCGGCGAGCCGCCCGTGGGCGCCGCCTACGGCGCGATCATGAACGCGATCGCGGACGCGCTCGGCACCGACGACGCGTTCAAGCGATCGCCGGTGACGGCGGATATTCTTTTGACGGCGCTTGAGAACGGCGGCAAGTTCACGCACGAAGCGCTGACTTCGCACATCTAAGAGGCAACGACTATGGCCGTGATTCGCGACATCATTCCGGCATTCGAGCTCTTCCAGCCGGCGACCATCGACGACGCCGTGCGCCTCGCGGACAAATACCGCGATGACTACTGGGTCCTCGCGGGCGGGCTCGACAGCATGGACTGGCTGAAGGATCGGCTGCGCCGCCCGAAGGCGGTGATCGATCTCAGCCAGATCAAGGAACTGGTCGGCGTCAAAGAGTCGAACGGCGGCCTCGAGATCGGCGCGATGACGCCGATCACGCAGGTCGTGAACCATCCGGTCGTCAAGGAGAAGTTCGGCCTGCTGCGCGAAGCGGCGGAGCTCGTCGCCTCGCCGCAGATCCGCAACCAGGGCACGCTCGGCGGCAACGTCTCGCAGGACACGCGGTGCTGGTACTACCGCGGCGGCTGGACGTGCTACCGCGCCGGCGGCAACGTCTGCTACGCGGACACGCCGACGGCGATCAACCGCGAGCACGCGATCTTCGACGCCGACCGCTGCGTGGCGGTCAGCCCGTCGGACACCGCGCCGGCGCTCGTCGCGCTCGAAGCGCAGATGGTCGTCCGGAGCACCCGCGGCGAACGCGTCATCAACGCCGCGGACTACTTCGTCGGCCCCGGCATCGACATCCAGCGGATGACGGTGCTGCAGCCCGGCGACATCCTGACGGCGATCCGCATCCCGGGTACGTTTGCGGGCGCGCAGTTCTATTTCGAGAAGGTCCGCGACCGGCAGGTGTGGGACTTCCCGCTCGTCAACGTCGCGTCGGCGCTGAAAATGTCGGGCAACACGATTTCCGAAGCGCGGATCGTCGTCGGCGCCGTCGCGGCGACGCCCAAGCGGCTCGCGAACGTGGAAGCGGCGATCAAGGGCAAGTCGCGCGACGAAGCGACCGCCGACATGGCGGGCAAGATGGCCGTCGAGGGCGCGACACTGCTGCGGTACAACGCGTACAAGGTTCCGCTGATGCGGAATCTCGTGAAGCGCGCCATCCGCGGCGTGCCTGCGGCGGCGACGACGTAACGTTCACCTTCGTACCCGGGGAGACGGCATGGACTTTCTGAAATGGGGACGCAGTCCGTGGGGCGAGTGGGTGCTCACCCACGTCTCGTGGAATCTGTTCTGGGCGTCGCTGTACGCGGGGATTCTGTTCTTCCTCGCTCACGCCAGCTACATGCTGTTCTCGGCCCACCGGAAACGATCGTCGGCCGAGACCGACGCACTCGAAGCGGCGCGCAAGGATCTGCCGGAGCGGATCGAGCGGCACAACCTGACGGCGCGCCTGTTCCACTGGGTGATGGCGGCGTCGATGTTCGTGCTGCTCTTCACCGCCTTCCTGCCGGTGGTCGGCGTGAAATTCCCGTGGGTGCAGTGGCACTGGATGGCGGGGATCGTGCTGATCGCGTCGATCCTGTTCCACATCGTGCACGCCTCGTTCTTCCTGGATTTCTGGTCGATCTGGGTCGGACCCAAAGACATCCCCGAGTTCAAGGCGGAGATTCTCCGGGAGCTCGGACATGACGTGGACGGTCCCAAGCCGGGCAAGTATCCGCTCGGCAACCGTCTCTATCACCTGGCGCTGGTCGTCACCGGCCTCGGCGTCGCCATCACCGGCGCCTTGATGATGAAGAACGTGCGAACGCCGTTCTTCGTCCGCGATCCGTACTTCATGAGCGACACGGCGCGCGGCATCACCTACGTTTCGCACGGACTCGCGGGCACCGGCCTCGTCGGGCTCATCATCGCCCACGTGTACTTCGCGGTGCGCCCCGAGAAGTGGTGGATCACGAAGTCGATGATCCTCGGCTGGGTCACGCGGCGTCAGTACCTCGAGCACCACGAGCCGAGCCGGTGGCGTGTCGGCGGCGCGTCGGCGAAAACCGCCGGCCGCGTCTAGCGAGTGACCGGGTCTCCCGGAGTGCACGAAGCCCAGGCCGGCGCCAGAGCCGACCTCAAGTCCCGCTGCGACACCATCGAAGAGGCGTACGAGTTCTTCCTGGCGTACGCCTCGCAAGGGCTGGCGTCGGACGCCAATACCTCGCACCCGATTCGCGATCATCTGAAGAAATTCGACGGCGCGCTCACAGGCATCGGCGCTTTTCTGGGCAACTGCGTCGTCCGTCTCGGATTCGATCCCGGCCGCGCGGCGGCCGCACGGTCCTTCATCGACGTCCTCGAGAGCGACGCGGCAAAGGCGCAGTCCGCGATTCGGCTGGTGCTGGCGCAGCCGTCGGTGGGATCGCAGACGATCGACAACCTGAACGCCTCGATCCACATCCGCGCGCTGCTCACGGATCTTTTTCTGATCGACGAAATTCTCCGAAGCTGACGGTTCGTGGTTCGGGGTGCGACGTGCGGCGTTCGGGTTCGAGGTTCGGGGTTCGCCGTTCGGCGTTCGCGTCCATCGCCGTCCGCGCGTAACCTCGCACGGCGCACCACGCACGCCGAACCAGAACCCCGCACCCCGAACACCGGACCCCGAACCGCATGGATTTGCTGACCGCGCTCGCGTCCGGCGAATCGGTGTTTGCGGCTGAACTGCGCCCGCCGCGCGCGGAACTGGCGGCCCATGAAGGCATGGACGCGTGGATCGACACCTATCACGCGGTCCAGCGTCTGACGCGGCAGGGCACATATGTGTTCCTGACCGACAGCGCTGTCGGGCTGCCGGAAGAAGACAACCTCCGCCATCTCGTCCTGAACATCGGCACCCACGTCCCGCGTGAGCGGATTGTTCCGTTCCTGACGTCGAAACACTCGCTCGAGTACTGCCTCTCGTACGCCGAGCGCGCGCATCAGCACGGCTTTCCGGCGCTCGTCGTTCTCGGCGGCGACAAATCGGTCGGGACGCCGCGCGTCGTCGAGCACGCGTGGCAGCTGCGCAGGATCCTGCGCGAGAAGAACCACACGCTGGCGCTCGGTGGATGGGCGAATCCGCTGGCGGATCCGCGGCGGCAGGCGGAATACCTCGCCGACAGGGAATTTCACGGCGAATTCTTCCTCACGCAGATCGTCAGCCATCACGACGCCGCGAGCGTCTCGCGGTTCGTCGAAGCGGCGCGGGCGCGCGGAGTGACGATGCCGGGCGTGTTCGGCGTGTTCTTCTACCGATCGGCGAACCCGCGCACACTGGCGACGTTGAAGCAGTTTCTGCCGGTACCGGTCGAAGGGCTGACGCGGGACTTCGCGGCCGGAGCCACGCCGGAAGACGTCTGCGCGACAACGATCCGCACGCTCGCCGACGCGGGCGCGAAGCATTTCTACATCAGCAATCTGCCGATTGGCCGGGCCCAGCAGGTTCTTGGCAGTATTCTGAGCCGAGTGTAAAGGCCGGGCTCGCACCGGACCGGGAGTGGCGGCATGAAAACGATCGCGATGGCCTCCTTCTTCGTTGTCGCATCCGTGCCCGCGCAGCAACCGCCGTCCGCGCCGCTGCAGCGGCTGCAGGCATCGATCGAGCGGACGACGAAGAGCATCAACGCGACGTGGGGGATCTACGTCAGGTCGCTCGAGACCGGCGATGAGATCGCGATCAACGCGGATCGCCGGATGGAGACGATGAGCACCATCAAGATTCCGCTGATGGTCGAAGCGCTGGAGCAGGTGAAAGCCGGCGGATTCAAGCTGACCGACACGTACACGTTCGCTCAGGCGGACTCGCAGCCGGGAACGGGCACGATTCAACGCCTCGATCCGGGCGCGGTGATGACGGTGAAAGATCTGATCACGATGATGATCATCGTCTCGGACAACACCGCAACCGAAGTGCTGTATCGGATGGTCGGCGGCCCCGACGCGGTCAACCGGCGGCTCGACGCGCTCGGGCTGACGGCGACGAGAGCGATGGCGATCCCGTCGAAATGGTTCGCCGCCAATCGCGCCGCGGCGTCGAGCGAGCAGTTCTATCGCGAGGGGAAAAACCCGTTCGGTTACTCGACGCCGCGCGAGATGGGCCGGCTCCTCGAGCTGATGGAGCGCGGCACGCTGGTCGACAAACCGTCGTCGGATCTCATGCTGCAGATCATGCGCGGCCAGGTGTATCGCACGCGCATTCCGCGCTACGTCACCGGCTACCGCATCCCGCACAAGACCGGCGACTTTCTTCCATATGTCGGCGACGACGTCGGCGTGCTCGAGGCGAACGGGCGGACAATCGTCATCAGTATCTTCACCGGCGATCACTACGGATCCGGCGAAGCGCTCGAGAACGCGATCGGTCTCGTGGCGAAAGACGTGGCGGATTACTTCGCTTGGCGATAATCTGAACGCATGGGCGCTTACCTCGACACCGTTCCGCTCTCCGGCATCATCCGCATCCGCGATCTGATGTTCACGGTCAAGGATCCGTTCCGTCTCGATCAGGGGGACGTCAGTTTCGACGCGCCCGACACCGTGAAGTCGGCGATGGCGCGCGGGCTTGCCGAGAACAGGACGCATTACGTCCAGACCAACGGATTGCCGCGGCTGCGCGACCTGATCGCGGCAAAGATGCGCACGAAGAACCGGATTCCGGTCGACGATCCGGAGCACGTGCTCGTCACCGCCGGCGGCATCCACGGACTCCACTGCGCGTTCCAGGCGCTGCTCGAACCGGGCGACGAAGTCATCGTTCCGGATCCGGAATGGCCGCCGGCCGCGGGCCACGTCGTGCTGGCGAAGGCGGTGCCCGTCGGCTGTCCCATCCGCGAGTCGCTCGGCTTCCGCTGGGATCTCGACGAGCTCGAGTCGAAGATCACGGCGAAGACGAAGATCATCTACGTCAACTCGCCGCAGAATCCGACCGGCGGCGTCCTGACGCGCCCGGATCTCGAGCGCATCGCGTCCATGGCACAGAAGCGCAACCTCTGGATTCTGTCCGACGAGGCGTACGAGGACGTCGTGTTCGAGGGCGAGCACGTCAGCATCGCGTCGCTGCCCGGCATGTACGAGCGGACGATCCCGCTCTACACCTTCAGCAAGTCGTACGCGATGACGGGCCTGAGGCTCGGCTACATCGCGATCAAGGATCCGCAGATACGCGATCGCGCCAAGAAGGTGCTCTTCTACACCGCGAGCAACGTCTCGTCAATCGTGCAGCACGGCGGCATCGGCGCGCTCGAGGGATCGCAGGACTGCATCGAGCAGTTCCGCGCGGAGCTGCGCGCGCGGCGCGATCTGTTTTATTCCGCCGTGAAAGAACACGCCGGCGACGTGTTCTCCGGCGCCCCGCCGGCGGGCGCGTTCTACGCGTTTCTGCGGATCAATCCGGCATGGACCGACGGCAGGAGCGACCGCTCGACGTCGCTCTCGTGGCGGATGTCCGAGTACCTCATCAAGAACGGGCGCATCGGCTGCGTGCCGGGCGTCGATTTCGGCGCGAACGGCGAAGGGTATCTGCGGTTCTGTTTTGCGCGCGATCGAAAAGAGCTCTCCGGCGCGCTCGCCTCGATGCAGCAGCTGTTCACGGTCCGTGTGTAGGGATCGAGCCGGCTCGACTCTGGAAGGCGGAGCGTGCTCCGCGCGTTGAACGGGCTCGCGTGGGCGATCGCCGTCACGGCGATCGTCGCCGGCATAAAGCTCGGCGCGCGGGCTGCCGCGGGCGCGGATTCCTACGGCTACATCAGCGAAGCGGATCTCTGGCTGCAGGGCCGGCCGTGGATTCTTCAACCCTTCGTCGACCGCATCCCCTGGAGCGACAGGTGGACCTTCACGCCTCTCGGCTATAAACCGGCACCCGAACGCTGGAGCGTCGCGCCGCCGGTCGCGCACCCGCCGGTCGACCGTGGAGCGATCGTTCCAAGCTACTCCGCAGGATTGCCGCTCCTGATGGCCGTCGCCAAGGCCGTCGCCGGTCAGTGCGCGATCTTCTGGATCGTGCCGCTGTTTGGCGGCGTGTTGATCCTCGCCACGTATGCGCTCGGCGCGCGCGCAGGGTCACCAGCCGCGGGGCTGGCCGGCGCCTGGCTGACCGCGACGAGCCCGACTTTCGTGGTCTCGCTGCTGGCACCGATGTCCGACATTCCGGCCGCGGCCGCATGGGCGGTCGCCTGGTGGTGCCTGCTCGGTCGCACGGTTGCGAGCGCAGTCGGCGCTGGAGCGGCGCTCGCGCTGGCGATCGTCGTCCGCCCGAACCTCGCGCCGCTTACCGCCGCGGTGGCGATCTATCTCGCGCTCCGCGTCCGGCGCGTCGAGGCGCCGGATCGACGACGGCAGATCCGCCGCGGCGTTGTCGTCGCGGCGGGCGTTGCGGTCGGCGTCCTGATTACGTCGGCAATCAACTGGGTCCTGTACGGATCGCCGCTTTCGTCCGGATATGGCCCGCTTCGCGATCAGTTTCACGCCGCGAACGTCATGCCGAATGTCGCGAACTACGGCCGGTGGTTCGTGGAGGAACACACGATCGTTCCGTTGATCGGCGCGATCGTCGCGATCGTGCTGGCCGCGCTGCGGCGGCTGCCGCAGACGATCGATCGCGACGCCGTCGTCGCCGCGGCGGTATTTACGGCCGGGCTCTGGGCGAACTACGTTTTCTACCTGATATTCGAGTCTTCGTCTTATCTGCGATTCGTTCTACCGAGCTGGCCATTCGTGATGATTGGTGCGGCGCTCGCGGCGCAGGCGGTCGTGGGCGCGTTTCATGGCCGCGCTGCGACCGTCGCCGCGGCGATCGCAATCGTCGGCGGCGCGTCGCTCGGCGCACGCGGCGTATACCGGGCGGCCGGCGCGGGCGCTTTCGATCAGCGCGAATCCGAGAGCCGATACATCCTCGCCGGAAAGTGGGTCCGCCTGCTGACGCCGCCGAACAGCGTCGTCATGGCGATGCAGCACAGCGGCAGCCTCAGGTATTACGGAGGGCGGGTGACGATGCGGTACGACACGGTCGATCGCGACGTGCTCGACCGCAGGATCCAGTGGTTCTCGGACCGCGGCATCCGCACGTTCGCCGTGCTCGACGACTGGGAAGTGGACGTGTTCAAGGCGCGCTTTGGCAGGCAGGGAAACGGTCTGGCAAATGCGCTGGTGCGGCTGCCGAACATAAGGGTCTTCGATCTCAACGAGAGCGCGACAACTCAGGGCGGTTGGAGCACCGTTCCCGCAGCCTCGGAACCTCTCTGCGTCCCGCCGCAGCCGCAGCCAACGTTGAGACTGACCCCGCAGTAGATCTGGCGTCCGAGTTGCTTCGTCGTGAGTATGCGAAGCGCTGCTCACCTGGACGGTCATCCCATTCATCCAATGCTCGTCGGCTTTCCGGTCGCGTATCTCTTCGGTAGTGCGTGCCTGGACGCGTGGGCACGCATGACGGGCCGGCGCGAGTTGTTCCGCACGGCCGCCGACCTGAACACGCTCGGGCTCGCGACGGCGCTGCTGGCGGCCGTGCCCGGCCTGGTGGACTACGTCTTCGCCGTTCCGCCGAAGAGCTCCGCGAAAAAGCGTGCGACCGATCACATGTTCGCGAACCTCTCGGCGCTCGGATTGTTTGCGCTGGCTCGCGCGGGCCGCAGGGACGCCGACGCCCGGCCCCGAGCGTGGTCGATCGCCGCGGAAGTGGCCGGCGCCGGGTTGATGTCGGTGGCCGGCTGGCTCGGAGGAACGCTGGTCTATCGGAACCAGATCGCGGTCGATCACCGATACGCGGATGCCGGCCGATGGGATGTCCAGGCGCTTCAGGACGCGGAGACGATCGACGCAGGCTCGGTGGACGATCTGAAGGTCGATCAGATGAAGCTGCTTCGCGTTGGCGATCGACGCATCGTGCTCGCGCGGACCGAGCGAGGCTACGTGGCGTTCGACGACCGGTGTACGCACAAGGGCGGGTCGCTCGCCGACGGCTCGCTCGCATGCGGTACCGTGCAGTGCCCATGGCACGGCTCACAGTTCGACGTGACGACGGGAAAAGTGGAGCAGGGACCGGCGGAGGATCCGATCGAGACCTACGACGTCGAGGAACGCGACGGACGCCTCATCGTAGATGCCGTCCGCCATCGACGCGAATCGTCTCGCCGGTGACGAAGTCGCTCGCCAGGATTCCGAGGACGGCCTTCGCAATTTCGATCTCGCCGCCCCATCGTCCGAGCGGCGTCGCCTTCTCCACCGTCTCGACCTCTTCGTCGGTCGTGCCCGGCGGCGCGACGATGGGCCCGGGCGCGATCGCGTTGACGAGGATGTTGTCGGTCGCGAGCTCGATCGCGAGCGCCTCCGTCAGCGCAATCACGCCGGCCTTCGCGACGTAATACGGCACGTAGCCCAGATAGCGCGGACGGCCGCTCCGCGCGATCCAGTCGCTGAAGTTGATGATGCGCCCGCCGCCCCGCTTCCGCATGTGCGGCGCCGCGGCGTGCGCGCAGAGGAACGCCGCGCGGAGATCGACGTCGGCGACGGCGTTCCAATCGGCCGCGGTCAGCAGGTTGAAGTCCTTCCGCACGTAGACCGACGCCATGTTGATCAGAATGTCGAGGTGTCCGAGCGCCGCGGCGGCGCCCTCGACGAGCGCGGCGGCAGCGTCGGGCTCTGACAGATCGGCCTGCAGTACGGCGGACCGCCGGCCCTGGGCGCGCACGTCGGCCGCGGCATCGTCCGCTTCTTTCTTCGATCGCGCGTAGCCGAACGCGACGTCGACGCCGCGCGTCGCGAGCTCGTGAGCGACGACGGCGCCGATGCGCTTGCCGCCGGTGATCAGGGCAGCTTTGTCGGTGAGATCCACGAGGTCGGCGGGTGAGCCGGGTGAGGCGGGCAGGGCGGGTGGGAAAGCGGGCGGGCTAACCTACCCGCCCCACCTGCCCTACCCGTCTTACTTGCCTAGTAAGAGAACGTTCCGAAGAACGCCGACCGCTTGTTCGGGTCGCTCCACTTGGTGCCGAGCGCGGCACCCGTGAACGCATGCGCGTCGGCGACGCCGACGGTCGCGTTCTCGGTCGAAGCCAGCGGATGGAACCACAGCTGCGCGCCGCAGGTCGGATCGTGCGTCAGGTGCTTGTTGACTTCGAGCGACGCGCTGCCCGCGGTCACCGCGATCTCGCTGCCGTGATCCGCGAACTGAATCGGCGCGGGAGCGACCTGGACAATCGTGCCGACGAGCCCCTTCGACAGTTCGTTGGCCATCGCGACCAGCGCGATGCGCTGCGCCGCGTTCGCGCGCTCGTCGACATAGAGCGCGGAGCTGACCGTGGGCTTGACGCCGCCCATTTCGGTCATGCCGAGGTTGCGATCGCCCGAGAGCGCCGCGACGACCGAAAGTCCGTCGAGCGTCACGCCGTTGAACGTGCCGCGATCGACTTTCCACGCCAGCACGGCCTGTCTGCCCATCGTCTCGGCTTCGCTGTTCATGATGCAGCCGCCCGTAAACACTTCGGCGGTGCGCGCTTCGACGTACGTGCCGGTCACGGTCCCCTTGCCGCCGGCCATCAGCGGAGAGGCGGCGAGTCCGACGAGTGCGGCGACGACAACTGCTCGTTTCATACAGAACCTCGCAAGTAGGATTATACGGGGTCTGACACCGGTCAGACCCGTGTCAGACTGCAGTCAGACTTCACCCCAACCGGCGGTGGCCGAAATCGACAGGAGCACCAGCAGTGGCCGAAGCGATTGGATTCATTGGCCTTGGCGTCATGGGTAAGCCCATGGCGCTCAACCTTATCAAGGGCGGTTTCTCACTCGTCGTGCACAGCCGCAGCCGCGGACCCGTGGACGAGGTCGCCAAAGCCGGCGCCAGGGTCGCGACGTCGCCGGCCGAGGTCGCCAGGCAGTCGACCGTCGTCATGACGATGCTGCCCGACACCGCCGACGTCGAGAAGGTGCTCGCCGGACCGGACGGCGTGCTGACCGCGCTGCAGAAGGGCGCGCTCGTGATCGACATGAGCAGCATCTCGCCCGTCGCCACGGAGCAGCTCGCCCAGCAGGTCGCAGCGAAAGGCGCGGCGATGCTCGACGCGCCGGTCAGCGGCGGCGAGATCGGCGCCATCAACGCGTCGCTGTCGATCATGG
>Ga0075425_100001044_pt1 | contig 26617 bp, 24 predicted proteins | sample SoiMethybrSBSTD4_FD_75300 | JGI IMG/M metagenome (GOLD analysis project Ga0075425, IMG submission 75300) | Bulk soil microbial communities from a Populus tree surrounding site in Tennessee, USA - Soil MetaG P. TD hybrid SBSTD4 | ecosystem: Environmental > Terrestrial > Soil > Tree plantation...
TCGACGATCATCGGCAGGCGGCCGGTCATGAGGTCGAGCAGCAGCCGCGCCGTGCCTCTCGTTCGGCCCGGGCCCTGGACGGACGCCGGGTTAACACAGACGAGCTCGACGGCGTGCGCCTGCGCCGCCGCCGTTGCCGTGAGCTCAGCCTCGTACCTCGAGCGCTCGTAATTCGACAGGAACCAGCCACGATGCTCGGATCGCTCGTCGCCCGTCGTTCCCGCCCGCTCGCCGAGCGTCGCCGCCGACGATGTGTAGACGATCCGCTGGACGCCGGCGCGGGCGGCCGCTTCGACGACCAACCGCGCGCCCTCGACGCTCGTGCGGAACATCGGCTCCGGGTCCGGGAGGCAGAACGCGTTGATGCCCGCGACGTGGTAGACGACGTCACACCCGCGCATTCCGGCGATGAGCGACACACGGTCGAGCACGTCGCCGTGAACCGGCCGGGCGCCGAGGCCGCCGAGCACCGCGGCCGACTCCGCCGACCGGGCGAGCGCGCTGACCTGCCGACCACCGGTGACGAGCCGCCGCACGATCTCGCGACCGACGAATCCGCTGCCGCCCGTGACGAAGACCTGGATCGCTAGTGCCCTGTCCGCGGAGTGCGGTGATGAGTCTGGCGCGCGAAAAGCAAGTCAGGCGACGACGCAGGGAGCCTCAATACTTGGACAGTATTGGGGCGACCGAGGACGCGGCGTGGCGCAGCTTTGCAGCCGCCAGAGCGCGCCGCATTCCGCGGACAGGGCACTAGGCCCGGGTCTGGTCGTACGTCTCCGCGACCGGCCGTTCTGGGACCGCCGGCGCTTCGGGAACCGACGGCTCGTGGAACGCGCCCCAGAAGCGGACCAGGTAGTCGATGCCGGACAGCGCGGTCACGACTGCCGCGATCGCGAGCGCCCACTCGTCGATCCCCCACGGCCCGACCGCCGCGTCGATGTCGAGGATCGCCAGGAAAATGGCGATGAACTGGACGTTCGCCTTCAGCTTGCCCCACAGCGACGGCGTCATCACCGTGCCCTCGGCGGCGACGACGCCGCGGACGCCCATGATCACGAGCTCACGGGCGACGATCACGAACGCGACCCACGACGAGGCGCGGCCGATCGCCACGAGCGCGATCAGGGCTCCGGAGACGAGGAGCTTGTCCGAGGTCGTGTCCAGGAACGTGCCCAGCGTCGACGTCTCGCCCCACCGGCGCGCCAGGTAGCCGTCGAAGAAGTCGGTGACGGAGACGAGGGCGAAGACCACCGCCGCGGTCGGCTGAGCCCATCCGTGGTCGTCGATCGCCAGGATCAGCGCCATCACGATCGGCGTCGCTGCGATACGCAGCGCGCTGAGCCCGTTCAGAAAGACCAGCGGATGGGTGGACGAGGCGGGGATACGCGAAGCTTACGGCCGAACCGCAGGCGCAGCCGAGGCGGATAGCCGGCCGCGTACCAGCTCGCGAACGTCCGCCGAGCTTGCAAGCCGGCGCGCCTGGGCCGCGAGCTCTCGGGCGGCGCCCGAGTCGAGCCCGCGCACGACCTGCTTGACGCGCGGAAGCGCGCGCGGCACGGCGGAAAGCTCGCGCACGCCGAGCCCGGCGAGGAGCGGGACGGCCGCCGGATCCCCGGCGGCCTCGCCGCAGACACCGACCCAGATGCCGTGCCCCTCGGCGGCCTCGACGACGCCGGCGATCAGCTCGAGAACCGACGGATGAAGCGCGTCGGCGAGGCGCGCGACGCGGTCGTTCTGCCGGTCGGCGGCGAGCGTGTACTGCGCCAGGTCATTGGTGCCGATCGAGAAGAAGTCGACCTCGGCCGCGAGCCGGGGGGCCGCGAGGGCCGCTGCTGGCACCTCCACCATGATTCCGACGTCGAGCGGGGCATCCTCCGCGGAACCGAGCTCGGTACGCGCCTCGGCGAGCAGCGACTTCGCGCGAAGGAGCTCCTCCAGCGACGACACCATCGGGAACATCACCTTCAGCGGGAACTCGGCGGCGACCCGAAGCGCCGCCTTCAGCTGCGTCACGAGCAGCTCCGGCCGCTCGAGCCCGAGACGCAATCCGCGCACACCGAGCGCGGGATTCGGTTCCGGCGGCTGCGGGAGCGACGGCAACGGCTTGTCGGCCCCGACGTCGAGCGTCCGCAGGATCAGCGGTCTGCCGCCGAGCGCGGCCGCGATCTCCCGGTATGTGCGGGCCTGCTCGTCCTCGCCCGGAAGCTCGGCACGGTCGAGGAACAGGAACTCGGTTCGCAGCAGCCCCACTCCCTCGGCGCCGGCGGCGACAGCGCCCTCGACGTCAGCGACCGAGGCGATGTTGGCCGCCACCTCGATGCGAACGCCGTCGAGCGTAACGGCGGGATCCGCCGCCTCGGCCCAGGCCGTACGCTCGAGTTCCTCGCGCTCCCGGCGCCTGGCCGCAATCGCCGCCGCGGCGTCCGGCGGCGGCGCTACCTCGACCCGGCCGGTGTCTCCGTCCACGAGCAGGTCCGTCCCCTCCGCCACGCCCAGAAGCCGGGCGCCCGCACCCACGACGGCCGGCACGCCGAGCGTCCGGGCGAGAATGGCGCTGTGCGACGTCGGACCGCCGTAGGCGGTCGCGATGCCGAGCACGAGCGCCGGATCGAGCGCGGCCGTCTCGCCGGGCGCCAGCTCGTCCGCGACGAGGATTCCCGGGCGGTCGAGGGCAGCCGCGCCGGCGTCGACGCCGAGAAGATGCCCGAGCACGCGCCTTCCGACCTCGTCGACATCGTCGGCACGGGCCTTCAGGTAGTCGTCGTCGAGCGAGCGCCAGACCCCCGCCGTCGCACGGATGGTCTCGTCCCAGGCTGCGGCCGCGCTGGCCCGGCGCCCGAAGATGGCCGAACGCGCGGGCTCGAGCAGCGCCTCGTCCCGAAGGAAGAGCAGGTGCGCGTCGAAGATCTCCGCCTCGGCGGCCGCCCCGCGCGCCGCGGTCGACTCGCGCGCCAGGCTGATCTCCTCGCCCGCCTCGGCCAGCGCGCGCTGGAGGCGATCCCACTCGGCCCGGGGATCGTCGGCCGGTCCCGGCGGCACCTCGAGCTCCGGCCGGGAGAGCCGTACGACGGGCCCGACCACGACACCCGGCGAGACCGGTAGCGCCGTGAGCTCCGTTCCCGGGCTCGGCGGAGTCTGCGGCTCCACCGCCCGCCGCTCGGGTTCAACGGTGCTGGCAGGGAGCGCGGGCGGCGGCCCGGCGTCGTCGCCGAACCCGGTGTCCGCGAGCTCCCGCAGCGCGGCGAGGACGGCGGCGGCGTCTCTCCCCCGCGCCCGGACAGCGATCTGGTGGCCCTGGCGGACGCCGAGCGTCGCGATCCCGTTCAGGCTCCGGGCGGAGGCCGGCCCGCGTCCGGTCGACACGTTCTCGACCTCGACGTCGGCGTCGAACCCGCCGGCGGTCTGCACGAAACGGGCGGCCGGCCGGGCGTGCAGGCCGAGCGGATTGGCGACGGAGATCCGGACGCTCTGCCAATCCGCCCCGGCGTCTTGCGCGGCAGTCGTCGCGCCGTCGCCGCCCGCCGGCGCACCGAGATGCGCCGCCTTCGGGTCGAGCCCGCGACGGGCCTCCGCGACCACCTCGTCGAGCGACGCGCCGACCTTCGCCGAGACGGCGGCCGCAACGGCGCCCTCGACGAACGGCGCCTCGCAGAGGACCACGCGATCGCGCTTCTCCTCCGCCAGGAAGTCGAGTGCCGTCTCGGCGGAGAGCACCGCGCTGCCGAGGTCCATGAGCACGACGACGCCGTCGTCGCTCCAGGCCCGCTCGACGGCGGCCATGACGCGCATGGCGTCGGTTCCGAGGGCGCCGTCCTCGATCCCGCCTGCAGGCTCGATGCGCACCTCCTCGCCGCCCATCTCGCGCGCAAGCTCCGCCACCCCTTCGGCGAGCTTCGCCGAATGCGACACGAGCACGAGGCCGACCATCAGCGCGGACGCGGCTCGTCGAGCCCGTACGCCCGGTACAGAAGCTCGATGGGATGCACCGAGCGGACGCCCGAGCCGTGGGTGATCTGCCAGCGGCAGGTCTCGCTGTCGCAGACGGAGAGCCGTGCGCCCGATTCGCGAACGAGCCGGAAGAGCCGCTCGCCGACGCGCATCGCGATGTCGTACTTCTCGCGCTTGACCCCGTACGTCCCCGCGACACCGCAGCAATCGGTGTCGAGCTCGTCCACCTCGAGCTCGGGCACGAGCGCGAGCAGGTCGAGCGCAGGCTTCCCGATCGCGTGACCGCGCTGCTGGCACGGCGCGTGGTAGGGGACGCGCATCGGCAGCGGCCGGAAGTCGCCGGGGAGCCTGTCCTCGTCGAGCCGGTCACGAAGCCATTCGCAGATGTCGTAGGTTCGCTCGGAGACGACCCGGAGGTCGTCGTCGTCCTCGAGATCGAGGACCTCGCGCGCCTCGCGCTTTAGCATCAGACCGCAGCTCGTCGACGTCGCGACAATGTCGAGCCCGGCGCGCGCGTACGGAGCCAGGCTACGCGCGAGCCGGAGCGCATACCGGCGCGCCGCCGGAAAGATGCCGCTCGACTGCAGCGGCAGCCCGCAGCAGTCCTGCGGCGGCACGATCACACGGTAGCCGGCGTGCTCGAGCAGGGCAACCGCCATCCGGCCGGTGCGGGGCTCGTAGTAGTTCGTCGAGCAGCCGTGGAAGTACACGACCGCCGGGCCTCCCAGCGGCGCGCGATGCCGGCGCGCCCACCCCTGGAACGTCCGCTTCGCGACGGGCGGGAGCGTCGCCTCGCGGTGGATGCCGACCGTCCGCTCCATCGCCGCGCGCACCGGCGGTGAGCGAAAGCTCAGGTTGGCGAGCGGCGCGACCGGCATCGCAAGGCGGCCGGTGACCGAGGGCCGGGCAAGCAGCTGGTCGCGGAGCGGGATCCCACGCTCCTCCTTGAGCGCCGCGCGCGCCTGCGAGTTGATCTCCGCGATCTTCACCCCCTGCGGGCAGACCTGCGTGCAGATGCCGCAGCTCGAGCAGTAGTCGACCGAGTCGTCCGGCGATCGGCCCGCCAGGCGGAACCGCTCGCTCTGCGGGCCCGCGTACTTCGGCCCCGGAAACAGCGGCGTCGCGGCCGAAAACGGGCAATGGGACTCGCAGATCGTGCACTTCACGCAGTGGTCGAGCGACGAACGCATCTCGGCGGTCACAGCAATCGCTCCCCGATTGCCTCCGCCGCGCGGATGCCGCTCGCGATGCTGATCCCGTCACCGGACTTCTCCCGCCAGGGCTCGGCGCCGGCGAGCATGGCTCCGGCGGCGTAGACGTTGTCGTACACGACCTTCCCGTCCGCGTCGACGGGGTGGAGCTCGTCGTCGACGGCGAGACCCGCACGCGAGAGCGGATGAGGATCGAGCGCTCCCGCCGCAAAGGCCGAGCCGTCCAGCGTTCCTGCGACCGGTAGGCCGAGCACCAGCTCGCGCACCTTGCCTCCGAGCTCCAGCTCGAGGCCGCCGGATGCGAACCCGCCGGTGGCGAGGACGAACGCGCGGGCCCGATAGGACCGCTTGCGGGCGGCGTCCTGCACCACGACGGCGTCGATGCTCCCGTTCCTCGTCTCCGCGCCGACGGCGACGGCGCCGACGATCGAGCGCGCGCCGCCCTTCCGCAGCGCGGCGGCGAAGCGCCGGTGCACACGCATCCCGGGAACGCTCGGCGGCAGCGTCGGGATCTCGAAGATCGGTGCGCCGACGCGATCCTGGAGCTCCCGCCACACCTCCGGCGCCTTCTCCAACCCGAGCACGGCCGGCAGGCCAACCGACTCGCCCGGCTCGACGCGCGCCGCCAGCTCCTCCGCGAGACGGCGGCGAAATCCGCCGTCCGCGTCGAGCGCGGCCGCGTGGATGAGCCCGTTGACGTCGGCCTCGCCGGGCCGCGGGCTTGTGGCGAGGAGCGTCGAGCGGGCCTCGAGCCCCGCTCGCGTGAGGTTGTCGGCGAGGTACGCCGGATAGAAGTCCTTGAGCGCGCGGAACCCCGCGAGCAGGAGCCGCGGCGACGTGCGGAGGTCGCCGCCCGCCATCGAAGCCGGGGCCAGCGCGGTCGGGCGCTGCGCGCCGACAGCCGAGGGAAGCAGGAGGTTCTCGTCCAGCGAGCCGCTGTACCCGAGCGTGCCCGCGGCCTCCGTGAACCAGTCGAGGCTCCGCTCCAGGAGCTCGACGCCGAGCCTGGCGTACGGATGATCCGGTCGGGAGGCGACCAGCTCGGAAACGGACGACCGCGGACTGTCGACGCGATCCGGCGTGTAGCCGAGCACGTCGATCGTTCCGCCGGTGAGGTGGGTCGCGCCGACGCCTTTCGCCACCACGACGACGCGAAGGCCGTCCTGGACCAGCCGCAGCGCGGCGGTCAGACCGGCGAGCCCGCCGCCGACCACCACGACATCCTGGCTCATGCCACCTCCTTCGCAGCGACAGGCTCGGGCTCGGCCCCCGCCTCTCCGTCGGCGACATGCTCGATGTCGAGCAGGCCCTGGAAGATCCAGTCGTCCAGCCGCGCCTGCCGCAGCTGATCGCCGAAGAGGATGGGCTGCACGCCCTTCCAGCGCTCCTGGACGAACGCCCGGAGGGCAGCGTTCGCGGCCGGCCCGTCGAGCCGGCGCTCGTCGTGCAGGATCCCGGTCGCGCGATAGATGCAGAAGCCTCCCTGGCACGGCCCCATGCCGAGCCGCAGGACGCGCCGGATATCGTCGAGGTTCTGCGTGCCTCGCCGCGCGATCGCCTCCTCGAGGCGTCCGCGAGTGACGAGCTCGCATTCGCAGATGAGCTGGTCGTCGTGCATCGTCCGCTCACGGCGAGCGAGCCGCGACCCGAGCCAGTAGTGGCCGTCGGGATTCTCCCCGGGCAGCACCTCCTCCGCGGTCCGCGACCGGCGCTCGACGCCGAGCTGCTTGCACATCGCATCGACCGCCACCTCGGCCATCAACCGGAACGTCGTCGCCTTCCCGCCCGTGATCGTGATCAGGCCGCCGAGGCCGTCCCGCTCTGCGTGGTCGACCAGTGCGAGGCCGCGGCTGATGTCGCGCGTGTCGGCCGCCGGCGCCTTGTCGTCCTTGAAGAGCGGCCGGGCACCAGCCCAGACGCGGAGCTGCCGCGCCGAGCTGAAGCCGGGGACGAGCTGATCGCCGGCGTCGAGCATCTCCCGAACCTCCTCGGCCGTGATCGGCAGGTCGTCGGGGTCGTCGACCGGCGAGTCGGTGGTGCCGATCACCGACACCGTCCTGATAGGGACGATGATGTCGCCGTCACCCGGCATCTCGCAGCGGTTCACGACCGTGTTCACCAGACGGTGGTTGGAGGCGATCATGATCCCCTTGCCCGGAACGACCGTGACACCAGGCGCCCCCGCCAGGTCCGCCAGGCGGCCGGCCCAGGCGCCCGTCGCGTTGATCGTGAACCGGGCCTCGATCTCCACGTCCTCCCCGGTGCGCTCGTCGCGGCAGACCGCGCCCGCGACCCGGTCACCGTCGCGGAGGATGCGCACCACCGGGTGGTACGGCAGCACGCGCGCACCGTACTCCTGCGCCGAGCGCACGCAGGCCCAGATCGTCTTCCATGCGTCCATGGACGCGTCGGGCACGACGAACGCCCGCGAGATCCGCGGGTTGAGGCGAGGCTCCCGCCGCAGCGCCTCGGCAACAGCGATCTCCTCGACCGGAACGCCGGTGTCGCGGCAGCCCTGGACGAATCGGTCGGCGTAGTCGGGGTCGTCGGCGGGGGTGGTCACGAAGAGGCCGCCGGTGTCCTCGATGCACTCGCCGGCGATCCGGCGCAGGATGCCGTTCTCGGCGATGCATTCACGCGCCGAGACGGGATCCTTCACCGCGTAGCGGCCGCCCGAATGCAGCAGGCCGTGATACCGGCCCGTCGTGCCCTCCCCGAAGTCGACGCGGTCGACGAGGGCGGCATCGAACCCCCGCATCGCGGCATCTCTCAGCACCCCTGCCCCCGTCGCCCCGCCGCCGATCACCAGCACCTCGGTGGAGATGCGCGTCATGCCGGAAGTATCGCTGCGCTAGCCTCGTCGTGACAGCGCAACGAGGAGGCGACGATGGGCGACGAGACCGAGAACGAGCACGAGCACGAGCACAAGCACAAGCACCGGGGCTCCTTCGCCGAAGGACAGGAGGAGGAGGACCACCACCCCGAGGACCATCCGCGCGGCGAGTTCGCCCGCGGGCAGGAAGCCGAGGAGCACGAGCACGAAGGCGACTTCGGCGAGGGCCAGGAAACCACCGAGCGCCATCCCGAAGACGAGCCCAAAGGCGATTTCGCCAAGGGTCAGGAGCGCGACTGACCGAGAGACGGCGCGGGGCCGGGCTCTCGCCCGGCCCCGCGCACTACCGCCTCATTCCTGCCAGTCGAAGGTGCGGGTGACGGCCTTCTTCCACTGGCCGTACTCCTTGTCGCGCTCCGCGGCCTCCATCTGGGGCTCCCACTGCTTGTCCTTGCCCCAGTTGGCCCGCAGATCCTCGACCTCCTTCCAGAAGCCGACCGCGAGCCCGGCCGCATACGCAGCACCGAGCGACGTCGTCTCGGCCACCGTCGGCCGGATCACCGGCACGCCGAGAACGTCGGCCTGGAACTGCATCAGCAGCTCGTTGTAGACCATGCCGCCGTCGACCTTGAGCGAGGTCAGCTCGACGCCGGAGTCCTTGTTCATGGCGTCGACGACCTCCTTGCTCTGCCAGGCGGTGGCCTCGAGCGTGGCGCGGGCGATGTGACCGGCGTTCACGTAACGCGTGAGCCCGGCGATGACGCCGCGCGCATCATTCCGCCAGTACGGCGCGAACAGGCCCGAGAACGCGGGCACGAAGTAGGCGCCGCCGTTGTCGTCCACCGTCTTGGCCAGCTCCTCGATCTCGGGAGCCGATTTGATCATCTTCAGGTTGTCACGGAGCCACTGCACGAGGGCGCCCGTGATGGCGATCGAGCCCTCGAGCATGTAGACGGCCGGCTGGTCGCCGATCTTGTAGCCGAGGCCGGTGATGAGACCGCTCTTCGACTGCACGGCCTCGGTGCCGGTGTTGAGCAGCAGGAAGTTGCCCGTCCCGTACGTGTTCTTGGCCTCACCGACCGAGAAGCATGTCTGGCCGAACAGGGCGGCCTGCTGATCGCCGAGGTCGCCCGCGACCGGGATTCCGGCGAGATCGCCGGTGCCCTCGCCGTAGACGCCGCTCGACGCCTTGATCTCGGGCAGCATCGCCCGCGGAACGCCGAGCAGATCCAGGATCTCCTGATCCCAGTCGAGGGTCTCGAGGTGCATCATCAGCGTCCGGCTCGCGTTCGTCACGTCGGTGACGTGCGCTCCGCCGGAGGTCCCACCGGTCAGGTTCCAGATGCACCACGTGTCGATGTTCCCGAACAGGAGGTCGCCCGCCTCCGCCTTGCTGCGGGCGCCCTCGACGTTGTCGAGGATCCACTTGATCTTCGGCCCCGAGAAGTACGTCGCGAGCGGCAGCCCCGTCTTCGGGCGAAGCCGGTCCTGGCCGCCGTCCGCCGACAGCTCGTTGACGATCTGATCCGTACGCGTGTCCTGCCAGACGACCGCGTTGTAGACGGGCTCACCCGTCGACTTGTCCCACACGACCGTCGTCTCGCGCTGGTTCGTGACGCCGACGGCCGCCAGGTCGGACGCGCTGATCCCGGCCTTCTGGAGAGCGCCGCCGATTACCTCCTGGCAGCGCTGCCAGATCTCCTTGGCGTCGTGCTCGACCCACCCCGGCTTCGGGTAGATCTGCTCGTGCTCCTTCTGGTCGACGGCGACCACCTGGCCGCCGTGGTCGAAGATCATGAACCGCGTGCTCGTCGTCCCCTGATCGAGCGCGCCTGCGTAATCCGCCATTTGGTCTCCTTTCTCCTACTGCGAGCCTGCGGGGCCGCCGAGCGAGTCCGCGGCGGCCCTGAGCAGGAGGTAGCTCGACGTGGCGCCCGGATCCTGGTGTCCGGCGCTCCGCTCGCCGAGGTAGCTGGCTCGGCCCTTGCGGGCGACCAGCGGCGTCGTTTGCTCCATTCCCGCTTCCGCGGCGTCTGCGGAACGTCGAAGCGCGTCGTCGAGCGACGCCCCCTCTCCCAGCGCGCCCGAGAAGGCGTCGCGCGCGGGGATGAGGGCGTCGATCATCGTCTTGTCACCCGGCTCGGCCTTGCCCCGAGCCTGGACGCCCTTGACGGCCGCCTCTAGGGCAGCGGCCCAGTCGTCCGGGGCGATCTCGGCCTTGCCGGTAACGACCGTCCCCATCTGCAGGAAAAGCGTCCCGTAGAGCGGGCCGCCGGCACCGCCGACGGTGGAGATGAGGGCCATCCCGACCGTCTTCAGGAGCGAACCGGGATCGGCGTCGTCCAGGCCCTCGATCTTGCCGACTGCGGCCTGCATCCCACGGTTCATGTTCGTCCCGTGATCACCGTCGCCGATCGCCTGGTCGAGCCGCGTCAGGTACTCCCTGTTCTCAGCGACGACCGCCGCGTAGCGTTCGATCCAGCTGCGTACGTCCTGGGACGTCACGCTCACCGGCAGGGCCCTCCGGTCACGCGCCCCACCGAAGCGCCGGCGTCTTCACCGGTGCGTCCCACAGACGCGTCAGCTCGTCGTCGAGCCTGAGCAGGGTGATCGAGGTCCCGGCCATTTCCAGCGAGGTGATGTACGGGCCGATCAGGTTCCTCGCGATCGTGATGCCGCGGCCGTCGAGGAGCTTGCGGAGCTCGTTGTAGACGATGTACAGCTCGATGAGCGGCGTACCGCCCATACCGTTCACGAACGCGAGCACCTGGTCGCCCTGCTCGAACGGGATGTCCTCGACCACCGCGACGGTCAGCGTCTCGACGATGTCGGCCGCGGGGGCCAGCTTGCGGCGCTCCCGACCCGGCTCCCCGTGGATGCCGATGCCGATCTCCATCTCGTCGTCGCCGAGCTCGAAGGTCGGCGTTCCCGCTGCCGGCACGATGCACGAGGTGAGCGCCATGCCCATGCTGCGGCCGTTCGCGTTCACCTTGCGGCAGAGCTCCGCGACCTGCTGGAGCGACTGCCCTTCTTCTGCCGCCGCACCGCAGATCTTCTCGGCGAGGACGGTCGTACCGACGCCGCGCCTGCCGGCCGTGTAGAGGCTGTCCTGCACGGCGACGTCGTCGTCGATGACGACGGCCTCGACCTCGGCACCCTCGCCGCGGGCGAGCTCGGCCGCCATCTCGAAGTTCATCACGTCACCCGTGTAGTTCTTGACGATGTGCAGAACGCCGGCACCGCCGTTCACGGCCTTCGTGGCCTCGAGCATCTGATCCGGCGTCGGCGACGTGAACACCTCGCCCGGACAGGCGGCGTCGAGCATGCCCATGCCGACGAAACCGCCGTGCATCGGCTCGTGCCCTGAGCCGCCGCCCGAGACGATCCCGACCTTGCCCTGCTTGGGCGCGTCGGCGCGGACGATGTAGTACGGCTCGTAGCTCACGCGGACGAGGTCCGGGTGCGCCGCAGCGATGCCCTCGAGCGACTCCCGGACGACGTCGTCCGTCTTGTTGATCAGCTTCTTCATGGCAGCTCAGCTCCTCGCGGTTAGCCCGGGTAGAAGAGGTTGAAGAGCGCCGCCCCGATGATGCCGCCGATGATCGGGCCAACCACGGGGATCCACGCGTAGTTCCAGTCCGATGTCCCCTTGCCCGGGATAGGAAGAACGGCATGCATGATCCTCGGCCCCAGGTCGCGCGCCGGGTTGATCGCATAGCCGGTCGGACCGCCGAGCGACAAGCCGATTACCCAGACCAGGAAGCCGATGATCAGCGGAACGAAGCCGTTGCCGACCACGGCCCCGGCCAACGTGCCGGAGGCGAAGTGGTTGATGATCGCCAGCACGCCGAAGACGAGCGCGATCGTCCCGATGATCTCCGTCGTCAGGTTCTGCACCGTGTTGCGGATCGCCGGGCCGGTCGAGAAGACCGCTAATTTGAGCCCTGGATCCTCCGTCTCTTTCCAGTGGCCGTAGTACGCGAGGTAGACGAGCGTGGCGCCGATCATCGCCCCGAGGAGTTCTCCGGCGATGTAGTACCAGAGCTGGCCCCAGTTCGGCGGGCCAGGCTGATCCGTCACCGCCCAGGCAATCGCGACGGCCGGGTTGATGAAGGCGCCGCTGTAGGCCGCGGTGGCGTAGACCGCGATCGCTACCGCGAACGCCCACCCGGCAGTGATGACGATCCAGCCGGCGTTCTCCGCCTTCGACTTCGCCAGCAGCACGGCGGCGACGACACCGTCGCCGAAAAGGATCAGGATCGCCGTACCGACCATCTCTGCGAAGAACCTGCTGGTCCCGGTCGCATCGGGTCCCAGCTTGAAGATCGAGGTGGCCAGCAGTAAGTGGCTCATACACACCTCCTTTTGCAGTCGAGCCGACGTTGCTCCCTCTAGGGGGCGCAACCATCCCGAACCACGAGGCCTTAAGTCAAATTTGGAACGATCGGCTGCGCATTGCGTGCTCTACGCGAGCCAGACGTCGACCGCGTACAGCTGCCGCAGCCGCATCGCCATCCGCTCGTCGCCGCCGATCAGGAAGAGCTCGTAGGGATACGCGAACTGCGCCCGGTAGCCCTTGTCGCGGACGAGGACCCGCCCCCACAGCGACGCCTGCCCCAGGGCGATCGGCCGCCCGGGCGGCGGCGGCGCCGGCTCCGGCGACCCACGGCCGTAGCAGTGCCGGACCCCCGTGTACCGACGGAACAGATCCTCGGCGAGCGCACGCGTGCGGAACGAGTAGATCCCGCAGTCGTGCTCGCCGTCCGGCGCCTCCGCGCCGTGCGTCGGGCAGGTGGCGGCGAGCGCTTCTCTCGCCGGCCACGTGACGTGGTGCCATGTAAACGACTCGAGGCGGTGCTCGCCCTGATGCAGCCGGACGTGCCACAGGCGCCAGCCGAGAAGTACGTCGTGCGAGAGGTGGTTCACGTCGAGCTGTCCGTCACGCCGGCAGCGGCTCCTCGGTCGGCTGCTCGACCGGCGGCGAGGGAACGGGCTCCTCGATGGGCAAGACCTCGATCTCCCGCTCGGTTTCGGGATCCCCGATGTCCATCGCGATCGCAACCAAGCGTACGAAGGCCTCCGGACAACACCCGCCCGCGCCGGGGTCAGGTCCAGGGTAGTGTCGCGCGTTTTTCCCAGTAGGTTTCGGAAGCTTCGTGCAGCGGCCGCACTCGGGACGCCAGCTCCTCGCCGAACTGGATGTCGAGTGCGTGCAGGTTGCTCTCGAGCTGGTCGACCGTCGCCGCGCCGCTGAGAACGACGTCGGCCCACGGACGCGCCAGCACGGCGGCAAGCGCCAGCGCGTCCGGCGTGGTTCCGGCCGCTTCGGCAGCCTCCCGGAGCACGGGCGGCGCGCCGCGTGCCGTGAGCCGCCCGTTCGCAAGCGCCTCCTTCACGATCACGCCGAGCCCGGCATCGTGCGCCGCTTCCAGCGCGGGCTCGGCCGAGCCGTCGAGCAGGTTCCAGGTCGCCTGCACGGTGTCGAAGCGATCGAGCTCCAGCGCCCGCCGGATCGTCGCCGCCTGGTCGGGCCCGGTCACAGTGAAGCCGACGGCAACCCCGGTCGCGCGCAGCCCGGCGAGCCCCTCGAGCACGTCCGCATCGTCGAGCACGCCGCTGTCCAGGGTCGCCGAGTGGATCTGGTAGAGGCTCAGGTGCGCGCCGAGGAGCGAGCGCGTCTCGTCCAGTTGGCGCCTGAAGGTCGTCGCGGACAGGTCTTTCACCTCGTGACGCTCTGCGTCGACCCGCCACCCGCCGGTGTACGTGTAGCCCCACTTCGAGCCAACCGTGACGTCTCCGGGGGCGAGGCCGCGGCTCTCGAGCCAGGAGCCGAGGAACTCTTCGGCGCGACCGTACGAACGTGCCGCGTCGACGTAGCGGATGCCCCGCCCGTAGGCCGCATCGAGAACGGCGTGCGCACGTCGGCGGAGCTCATCCACGCCGCGCTCCGGGCCGAGGTCCGCGTCGTGCCCGAGGGTGATGTACGCCGGGCGGCCGAGCGCCGCGAGCCCGAGCCCGATCGGACTGACGGCGAGCCCGGTATGACCAAGTTCCTTGAGCTTCATGGGCGGAGGCGGGCTTGGCCCGCCGCACAGCTCCTGTCGCCTTCGGCTCGGTCGCTTGAAGTTGACGCGCGAGTGATGGCGCAAGACGCAGGAATCCTTGCTTCCCCCTTACGACCTACGGACGAAGTCGATGCTGAGCGGGACGCCGTCGAGGTCGTAATGGTCGCGCAGCCGGTTCTCGAACCAGTAGCCGTAGTCGCGCGTCATCAGCCCTGGATCGTTGACGAACACCCGGAAGCGCGGCGGCCGCACGTGGATCTGAGCGGCATACAGCAGGTTGAGCCGGCGGCGGCCGTCCCGTGAGGGCGGCTGGCGCTCGCCGCGCAGCTCGCGGAGAAATCGGTTCAGCTCGGGCGTGGGGATCCGGCGAACGTGCTTCTCGAACTGCTCCTCAACACGGTCGAGGAGCCGTTTCAGGCCGCGCCCCGACCTCGCCGACACGGCGAGGATCGGCGGGCGCTGCCGGAGACGCGCCTGCAGCCGCGGGCGCACGTCCTCGATCGTCACGGTGCCGATGTCCCACTTCGAGAGGACGACCAGCGTCGAGCACTGGGCCCTTCGGGCGATGTCCGCCACGGCCAGGTCGCCGTCGACCAGGCCTTCGCTCGCGTCGACGAGGACGAGCGCGACGTCCGCGCGCTCGGCCGCCTGCAGCGCACGAAGCTCAGAGTAGTACTCGATGCCCTGGCGCTGCCGCCGCTTGCGGCGCAACCCCGCGGTGTCCACGAGGACCAACGTGCTGTCGCCGCGCTCGAGCACGGTGTCGACGGTGTCGCGCGTCGTGCCGGGAACGTCGGAGACGATCACGCGCTCCTGGCCGACGAGTGCGTTGAGCAGGCTGGACTTGCCGACGTTCGGCCGGCCGAGGATGGCCACGCGGATCGCGTCTTCCCCCACCTCCACCGGGCCGTGGCCGGGGAGATGCTCGAGCACGGCATCGAGCAGGTCGCCGGTGCCGTGCCCGTGGAGCCCGGAGACCGGAACCGGGTCGCCGAGCCCGAGGCGGTAAAACTCGAGCGCCTCGGCGTCGCGCGCCGGGTCGTCGAGCTTGTTCGCGACCAGCAGCACCGGCTTGCCAGCGCGCCGCAGGAGCCCGGCGAGCTCCTCGTCGCCGGGCGTGACGCCGGCACGAGCGTCCACGACGAAGACGACGACATCGGCGTCGTCGATCGCGGCTCGCGCCTGGTCGACGACAGAGCGGGTGATCGGCGAGGGATCCGCGACGTCCACCCCGCCCGTGTCCACGAGCAGAAAACGCCGCCCTCTCCACTCGCAGACGACCTCCTTCCGGTCGCGTGTCACGCCAGGGGTCTCGTGGACGACCGCCTGACGAGACTCGCTGAGGCGGTTCACAAGCGTCGACTTCCCCACGTTGGGGAACCCCACGACCGCCACGACCCCTTCGAGGGGAGCCTCCATCACGCCGGCGGAACGCCGTGCGGACGTCGCAGACGATGCATCTCGACCAGAAACTCCCAGAGGCCGCGGATGCGCCGTTCGATCTCGATGGTCGCCTCGCGGTATCCGCGGCCGCCCCTTGGCAGCCGGTCGAAGCGGAGCGGCTCGCCCCAGGCGACCGAGACCGGATGGAAGTTGCCCAACTTCCACGTCTGCGAGCCATGGATCGCGCCGGCGATGACCGGAACGTCCTCCTGCAACGCGACCATCGCCGCGCCCGGCATCGCCTTGCCGGGGACGCCCGCCCGCTGCCTCGTCCCCTCCACGAACAGGCCGAGCGCGTTGCCGTCGTGAACAAGACGGCGCATCGCTCGCACGGCCTCACGGTCCGATTCCCCGCGACGGATCGGCGTCGCGCCGAAGGCGCGGATCAGGGCCGCGAGCGGGGCGATCTCGTAGGCTTCGATCTTCGCGACGTAGTAGATCGTTCGCGGACACGCGGCGCCGAATGACACCGTGTCCACCCAGGAGAAGTGGTTGATCGCAAGCACGACTCCACCCGAGGACGGGATCCTGTCCTTTCCGTACACGCGGAGGCGTGTGAAGATCTGGGTCGTGGGCTGCGCCCAGTAGCGGCCGACAGCCCAGAAGGCGTCTGGGAAGGCCACTTGCTTACGCCGGCTGGCGCTCGCGCACGAGCTCCTCGATCCGGCGCACGACGTCTTCGACCTGGAGATCGGTCGTGTCGACAACCTCCGCGTCGGCGGCGGGCCGCATTCTGGCCGCGTCGCTCTCGTCTCGCGCGCGGAGGTCGGTCTCGAGCGCCTCCGCGCCGATGCCGGGGCGATCGGCCATCCGGCGTTGCGCGCGAACGTCGCGGTCTGCGACCAGGTAGATCTTGACGTCCGCCTCGGGCGCGACCACGGTGCCGATGTCGCGGCCCTCGACGACGACGTTGCCCTGCTCGACGAGCTCGCGCTGGCGCCGGCGCATGACGGCACGAACCTCCGGGTGGCGGGCAACCACGGGCACGAGTCGGTCGACGCGCGGGCGGCGGATGACGTCGGTAACGTCCGTTCCGTCGATCCAGACGCGTCCCTGGTCGTCGAACCCGACCGGACGCTCCTCGGCGAGCGCGGCGAGCGGCGGGCCGTCGCCGAGCGGCACGCCGCGATGAATGGCGAGCCACGTGAGTGCGCGGTACATCGCTCCCGTGTCGAGGTAACGGAACCCGAGGCGGCTTGCCACGGTGCGCGCCACGGTGCTCTTCCCGGCGCCTGCGGGCCCGTCGATGGCGACGATCAACCAGTCCCTCCTTCGCCGCTCACCGCTGAGCGACCTGGTCCAAGAGGTCGTAGAAGCCGGGGAAGCTTATCGCCGCGGCCTGCTCGCCCTCGAGCTCGACTCCTTGGCGCGACGCGACGCCGGCGACGGCGCCGAACATCGCGATGCGGTGGTCGCCCTTCGACTCGACTGTACCGCCGCGCAGTCTCGTGGGCACGCCGCGAACACGGAAGCCGTCCATCGTCGCGGTTACACGGCCGCCGATAGCCCGCAGGGCCTCGGTCACGGTCTCGATCCGGTCGGACTCCTTGGCGCGGAGCTCCGCAGCTCCGCGCACGACGCTCTCCCCTCGCGCCGAGGCGGAGGCGAGTGCGAAGAGCGGGAGCTCGTCGATGAGCCTCGGCACCTCGCCGGGCGGGACTGACGTCGCCACGAGCGGCGCATGGTGCACCTCGAGGTCTCCGACGATCTCGGTTGCCGCGCGGCGGCGATTGAAGACGGTGATTCGGCCGCCCATGCGCTCGAGCGCGTCGAGCAGGCCGGTGCGCGTGGGGTTGAGCCCGAGCCCGTGTACGGCGAGCTCCGACTCGGCGAGGAGCGCGGCGCCCACGGCGAAGGGCGCCGCCGAGGAGAAATCGCCGGGAACGTCGACTTCCCCGAGCACGATGCGATCTGCGCCTCGAACCGTGACGCTCCCGGGCCGCCGTACGACGCGGGCACCCGCAGCCTCCAGCATCAGCTCCGTGTGGTCGCGCGTGGCGGCGGGCTCGAAGACCGTCGTCGCGCCCTCGGCGAACAGGCCTGCCAGGAGAACGCAGGACTTGACCTGCGCGCTCGCGACCGGCATTCGCCAGCTGACACCGCCGAGCGCACCGCCCTCGATCGCGATCGGCGGGCGGCCCTCCGTGGTCTCGACGGTTGCACCCATGGACCGAAGGGGCTCGGCGATGCGCTCCATCGGCCGGCGCCGCAACGACTCGTCGCCGGTGAGCTCGAAGCGGCCGTCCTGCCCCGCCAGCAGGCCGGCGAGCAGGCGGATAAGCGTGCCCGCATTGCCGCAGTCGATCGGCTCGCCCGGAGACCTGAGCCCTCGCAGGCCGACTCCTCGAACGCGGACGACGTCGACCTCCTCGTCGACCGCCTCGGCGCCGAGCAGACGGACAGCACGGAGTGTCGACTCCGTGTCGCCGGACCGGCCGAACCCGCGGATCAGCGTCTCGCCTTCGGCCACGGCCGCGAGTAGCACGGCCCGGTGGGAGATCGACTTGTCTCCCGGAACGGCGATGTGACCGACGAGCGCGTGTGCCGGCTCGACCCGCCTCATCCGACGACGGGCGCCACGATCGCCGAGTACCCCTGCGCCTCGAGGAGCTCGGCGGCACGGCTTGCCTGCCGGTCACCGGCCACGAGCAGCGTCAACGTGCCGCCGCGGTCGGGTGAGAGATGCTGGAGCTCGAAGTCCTCGATGTTGATCCGCTCGGCGGAGAGCGCCTGCGTGATGCCGGCGAGCACCCCCGGGCGGTCGGGAACGTGGACGCGGACGCGATGTAGCTCGCCGGGGTCGGGGTACGCCTCGGCGAGCAGCTGTCGGCGGTTCCCGGCTGCCTCGCCGATCCAGCGGGCGAGGAAGCCGGCGTCGCCGCGCCCCAAGGCCTGCTCGACCTGTTCGATACGGCGGCGATGCTCCCCGAGCGCCTCCTGAACCTCGGCGGCGTTGTCGAGGAAGATGTCCACCCAGATTCGGGGGTTCGCGCCAGCGACGCGGGTCATGTCGCGGAGCGAGCCGCCCGCGACCGCGAGAGGCTCGTGGCCGTCGACACGCGTTGCCCCGGCCTGGTTCACGAGCGCGTTGGCGACAACGTGCGGGAGATGGCTCGTCAAGGCGGCGAGGCGGTCGTGGGCAAGCGGGTCGACGGCCACTGGAGTGGCGCCGAGCAGGCTGACGAAGCCGTGGACGAGCCGGTACCGGTCCGGGTCGGTCTCCGCGGTGGGCGTCAGGAACCACGACGCGCCCTCGAAGAGCTCGCCGTTCGCGTGTTCCGGGCCGCGCGCCTCCGAGCCGCACACGGGGTGACCGCCGACGAAGCGGGCCGACGGCGCCGCCGCACGGCAGACGGCGACCTTTGTCGAGCCGACGTCGGTGACCGTGCAAGCTTCCGAGCTGGCGGCGAGCACCGAGCGGACCGTCTCGCTGAGCGCGGCGACAGGAACCGCGACGAGCGCGAGTTCCGCGTCGGCGAGCGCCGCGTCAAGCGATTCCGCGGCCACGTCGGCCGCACCGCGTTCGACCGCGACTGCTGCGGCGCGCGCATCCTCGTCGTAGGCGGCGACGGAGTGCTCGCCGCGCTGCTTCGCCGCCAGTCCGATGGAGGCCCCGATCAGCCCACTGCCGACGATCGCGATCCGCATCCTCCCAACTCTACGGAGGAGCAGCCCAGCCGGTCGCTGGCCCAGGAGCTTCCCCAGAGGTTCGTCAGACGGGCCTTTTTTGACGGAGGCGGCTTTGCCGCCTGGAGTCACAGCGCGGGAAGCGCGTCTCTCTTAAGGAGGGGGCTCATGGGGGAAACCCGGTTTCCCCCATGCTCGGGTTAGCCGATCGTTTTGCCCATCAGGCCGACGAGGGCGCCGACCTCGGCCGCGAAGTTGCCGAACTCGCCGGTCGGGATCTGCTGCGGCCCGTCGCAGAGCGCCTCTTCCGGACGGGGATGCGACTCGACGATGATCCCGTCAGCCCCAACGGCGACGGCGGCCCGGGCGAGCGGCAGCACGAGGTCGCGACGCCCCGCGGCGTGCGACGGGTCGACGATCACGGGCAGGTGCGTCTCGTGCTTGAGCACAGCGACCGAGCCGAGATCGAGCGTGTAACGCGTCGAGCGCTCGAACGTCCGGATTCCCCGCTCGCAGAGGATGATGCGGTCGTTGCCCTCCTTGGCAACATACTCGGCAGCCATCAGCAACTCCTCCACGGAAGCCGACGTAGCCCGCTTCAGGAGCACCGGCTTCTCCGACCGCCCGACCTCGGCGAGCAGCAGGAAGTTCTGCATATTCCGGGCGCCGATCTGGATCACGTCCGCGGCCTCGACAACGTCCTCGACGTGCCGCGGATCCATCAGCTCCGTGACGATCGGAAGCCCCGTCTCCTCGCGCGCCTCGCGCAGGACGTCGAGCGCCTCGACGCCGAGGCCCTGGAAGGTGTACGGCGAGGTGCGCGGCTTGAACGCGCCGCCGCGGAGCATCGTCGCCCCGGCGGCCGCAACTGCCCGCGCCGTCTCGAGCGTCTGCTCCCGGTACTCGACCGTGCACGGGCCCGCGATCAGGCCGAACGCGGAGTCTCCGATCAGCCGCCCGTTCACGTCGATGACTGTCGGATCGGGAGCGACCTCGCGCGAGACCAGCTTGTAGGGCTTGAGGATCGGCAGCACCTGCTCGACCCCCGGATAGCCCTCCAGCGGAAGCGTCGCCAGCAGCTCGCGGTCGCCGATCGCGCCGATCACCGTCGCTTCGCGCCCGTGCGAGACGCGCGCCCGAACGCCGGCCTCCTCGAGGCGCTCGACGACGTGGCCGACCTCGTCGACCGTCGCGCTCGCACCCATGACGATCAGCAGCTCGGGAGACCCGTTCGCCGACATCTCGAAAGTCTAGGTGCGCCGGTGCAGGCGGCCGCCGACGCGCAACCAGACGATGTCCTCGTCAGCGTTGCGCAGGAAGACCATCCGGCTTCCCTTCCAGAGGTCGTCCGTAGCGATCGCCCGGTCGTCCTCGTAGAACGCGAGCTTCGCCGGCGGCGGCGGGGGTGGAATCGGCGCATCGGGCGTCGGAAAGCCGCGCGTCTGGACGTACCGCAGCTCGAGACCGCCGTCGGCGACTCCGACCTCGACGTCCGACATCCACGACCGGTAAACGCCGGCGTACTCGGCGAGTTGACCCGGCTCGAGCACGCGAAGCTCCGGCTCCGGCTCGCGAACGCCGAGGTACTCCTCCAGCAGTGGCTCCTGGAGCCGATCGATCAGCACGCCGCCGTAGTCGTGGTTCGTCAGGGCGGCGAACGCGAACTTCTCGTCGGGCGCGACGTAGAGGATCGAAACCTGGCCGCTCGTACCCCCGCCGTGCAACATGAAGTCCGCGTCGCCGATCCGCCGCAGCATCCATGCGAGACCGACGGCGTCGACGTCACCCCCGACCGGCACCTGTGGCTGCCGCAGCTGCTCGAACGATTCCGGTGTGAGCAGCGGCCGCCCGTCGAACGCGTACCGCCCGTAGCGCAGCAGATCGTTCAGACTCTGGACGATCCCGCCGGCCGGGTGCGAGGCCCTGCCTACCCACCAGTCCCGGGCGATCGCCGCCTGCTTGTCGCCCTCTTCACCGTGGAGGTGTCCGACGGCGAACCGGTACGTCATCACTTCGTCCGGGAAGAAGAAGGTCGATTCCAGCCCGAGCGGCTCCACTACCAGCTCGCGCATCGCCGTTTCGAACGGCTGCCCGGTGACCACCTCGACCACGCGGCCGAGGATGTAGAAGCCGGCGTTGTTGTACGACCACGCCTCGCCGAGCGGCGTGACCTGCGGTGCGTCCGCCAAGCGCGCGACGATGCGGGCAAGCGCGTCCTCGCCGCGGCCGTGATCCTCGAAGACGTCGCCGACCCAGCCGCCGGTGTGGGTCAACAGATGGCGAATGGTCGCGCCCTCGGCGGCCCGCTCGTCGGCGAGGCGGAACTCCGGTAGGTAAGTCCGCACGGATCCGTCGAGCTCGAGGCTCTCTCGCTCGACAAGACGCATTACCAGCGCGGCGACGTATGTTTTGGTGATCGAACCGACCTGAAAGAGCGTGTCGGCCGTGACCTCGAGGGGGTTCTCCCGGCTCGTGACTCCGAGACAGAAGGCCTCCTGCTCGCCGTCGGCCAGAACGGCCACTGCCACGCCGGGGACGCCGAGGTCGTCCATCTCTCTGCGAGCCTGCTCCCGGAAGCGCTCGAGGCGCGACATGCCGGCGAGCGTACAACCGGCTCGTGCATGCTGTCGTCTCAATTCACCATGACGGACCAGAACGACGACCCGATCATCCGCCGCTTCCGCGAGCAGATCTCCGACAACGACCGGCACCTCGTCGAGGCGATCAACCGGCGGCTCGAGCTCGTCGCACGCCTGAAGACGTACAAGGAGTCGCGCGGCGTCGACTTCCTCGATCCGGAGCGCGAGGAGTGGATGCTCCGGTACCTGTCGCGTGCGAACCGCGGCCCGCTCTCGGCCGAGGGACTTCGCGAGGTCTACACGGAGCTGCTGGATCTCACGAAGCGCGAGGTGGCTCGCTCCGAGGCAACTCCGCCGCCGGACTCTGCCGCTGCCAATCCACAAAGCTCGCCAGATAAACCGTAAGCACGGCGAGGGCGGTCAGCATCTCGATCATCGTGGCGCTTCTCGCACCGCGGGAGTGGGCGAAGATGTCGCCCGGAGGCGAGATGAGCGCGGTCGACACCGAGTAGTAGAAGTCGGCGAAGCGGGGCCGCGGGGCGAGGCCGACGAAGGCGGAGTGCGGATGGTAGGCCCACAGGCCGATGTAGACGAGCGCCCAGAGCAGGAAGAGCCCAAGCCCGAGCAGCGGCAGACCGATCCGCCGCAGGAGGTGGAGCCCGGCGGTCAGCGCATACTCGTGGCGCCCGCTCAGTGTCAGCCACCGGGTGGCAACGAGGAAGACGACGAAGCCGGCGATCATCAAGGCGCCGCCGACGCCAACCACCCACCACGCCCGCTCCGGCGTCAGTCGCGGACGCAGCATCCCGACGAGCGCGACGAACAGGCAGGATCCCGAGCCGGATCATGCCGCCCGTCAGCCAGCTGGGCCGCATCTGCACGGGCGGCGGGCGGGGGCCGGGGTCATAGCGCGGTTTTCGCCGCGGCGAGGCCGTCCCCCAGCCCCCGGCTTTCTTGACCGGCGCGGCGCGCGTCCGTATCCTCGAGGCATGACTCCTGTCTGCTCGATCTGGGCCTGGGCTTGGCGCCACGAGCGGGGCGGGAGCACGCCGTGACCTGAGTCAGGCCGAACGGCATCCCGCACCGCTCGCAGACCCGATTCCGGGTCTTTTTCGTTCTGGAGGACAAACATGAACACCGTCACCGTCATCGCCACCGATCTCCTCACGCCGCTCGGGGCCTATCTCCGCCTGCGCGAGAGCGGAGTCGCGAGCTTCCTGCTCGAGTCCGTGGAGCAGGGTCGGCTCGGCCGCTACTCGTTCGTGGGCGCGGGGTCGCGCCTGCTCACGATCGACGAGGCCGAGACGCTCGGGCAGCCCGTGGTCGGGTACGTCTCGTACGACTACGTCGCGAGGCTCGAGCCGTCGGTCCCGCTCCCGGACGCCGGCCGCAACCTTCCGGAGAGCCGGTTCGTGGTACCCGAGATCCTCGTCCGCTTCGACCACGCCCGCGGCGCGGCCGACGTCCTCTGCGGTGACGCGGCCGAGGCGATCGACCTGCTGTCGGGCACGGCTCCCGCGCTGCCGTCCGGCACCGCCGACAGGCGATCCGGGACGAGGCGCGTTCCGTCCCGGTTCGCGTACGAGCGTTCCGTCGAGCGCGCCAAGGCGCACATCCGCGACGGCGACGTGTTCCAGGTCGTCCTGTCGCAGCGGGCGGAGCGGCGGACGGGAGCGACGCCGCTCGCGATCTACCGAGCGCTCCGCCGGATCAATCCGTCGCCGTACCTGTTCCTGCTCGAACTGGATGGGCTCGCACTGGTGGGCTCGTCGCCGGAGACGCTCGTCAAGGTCGACGGGGGTCGCGCAAGCGTGAACCCGATCGCCGGGACGACGAACGCAGGGCCGGGCGATGCCGAGCGGCTTCGGAGCTCGGAGAAGGATCGCGCGGAGCACGTGATGCTCGTCGACCTGGGGCGGAACGACCTGTCACGCGTGTGCCGGGCCGGCACGGTCAAGGTCGGGCGCTATCTCGAGCCCGAGCGCTACTCCCACGTGACGCACCTCGTCTCGGAGGTGTCGGGCGAGCTCATCGACGGGGTCGATGCCTACGAGGTCCTTCGCGCCTGCTTCCCCGCGGGAACCGTCTCCGGGGCGCCGAAGGTACGCGCGATGCAGCTGATCTCGGAGCTGGAGGGCTTCCGGCGCGGGCCGTATGCGGGGGCGGTGGGCTACGTGCTTCCCGGCGAGGCGCTCGACACGTGCATCGGCATCCGCACGGTCGTGGTTCACGACGGATGCGCATTCCTTCAAGCGGGAGCCGGCATCGTCGCCGACTCGGATCCGCGCGCCGAGAACGACGAGTGCCTGCGCAAGCTCGCGGCGCTCGAGACGGCGATCGATCTCGCAGAGGCCGCGCCGTGATCCTTGTCATCGACAACTACGACTCGTTCACCTACAACCTCGTGCACCTGCTCCAGGAGGCGGGCGGGGACGTGCTCGTCAAGCGGAACGACGAGGTCTCAGCGGACGGCGCGGCCCGCCTTGCGCCGTCGCACCTCGTGATCTCCCCCGGTCCCGGCCGGCCGCGCGATGCAGGCGAGACGCCTGCTGTGGTCAGCCGCCTGGCCGGCCGGGTCCCCACGCTCGGCGTCTGCCTGGGCCATCAGGCGATCGTCGAGGCGTTCGGGGGCGAGATCGGCGCCGCGCGGCGCCTCGTGCACGGCAAAGCCTCGCCCGTGCAGCACGACGGCCGGGGGATCTTCGACTCGCTCCCGCAGGGCTTCGAGGCCGGCCGGTACCACTCGCTGAGTGCCCGCCGCGTGCCGGACTGCCTCGAGGTCGCGGCAACGTGCAACGACGGAGAGGTGATGGCGGTGCGCCACTGCGAGCTCCCCGTCGACGGCCTGCAGTTCCACCCCGAGTCGGTGCTCACGCCGCTCGGGTCGACGCTGATCAGGAATTTCCTCGCTGGGGATAATCGGAGGTAAGACCATGCGCATCTTCTCTGGCATCCAACCGACCGGCGCCAAGCACCTCGGCAACTACATCGGAGCGATCCGGCAATACGTGGCGACGCAGTCCGAAGGCGACGCCTTCTTCTGCATCGTGGATCTGCACTCGATCACGGTCGACTACGACCCGGCCGACCTGCGCGAGTCGACGCTCACGCTGGGCGCGCTGCTCATCGCCTCGGGCCTCGATCCTGACCGTTGCACATTGTTCGTCCAGAGCCACGTCGGCGAGCACCCAGAGGCGGCTTGGCTGCTGGGCGCCGTGACGAGCTTCGGGGAGCTCAGGCGCATGACGCAGTTCAAGGACAAGTCGGAACAGCAGGAGTTCGTCTCGGCGGGCCTCTTCACCTACCCGGTCCTGCAGTGTGCGGACATCCTGCTGTACGGGACCGACATCGTCCCCATCGGCGAGGACCAGCGGCAGCATGTCGAGCTCGCCCGCGATGTCGCAGAGCGTTTCAACGCGCGCTTTGGCGAGACCCTGACGGTGCCGAGGGCCGTGTTCCCGCAGGTCGGCGCAAGGATCATGGACCTCCAGCAGCCGGAGCGGAAAATGTCGACGACGGGCGGGTCGGCCCAGGGAACGGTGCTGATGCTCGACCAGCCGGACAGCATCCGGCGCAAGTTCAAGTCGGCCGTGACCGACTCGGGACGCGACGTCGTCCGCGCCGACGACAAGCCGGGCATCACCAACCTGATCGAGATCATGGCCGCTGCAACCGGCCACGCGCCGGAGGCGATCGAGGCGCAGTACGACGGCCAGGGATACGGGCCGTTCAAGGACGACGTCGGGCAGGCGATCGTCGAGCTCTTCGGCCCGATCCGGGCGCGCTACGAAGAGCTCCGGGCCGACGAGACGGAGCTGATGCGACTGCTTGGCGTCGGCGCTGAGAAGGCTCGCGTCGTTTCGGCGCCGACGCTCGAGCTCATGTACGAGCGGATGGGGTTTGCCCGCTGAGGCAGTGAGGACGGCCGTCTTCACGGCGGCAGTCCTCACGGTCACCGTCGTCGCCGGCGTGCTCAACTACAAGGGCGCCGCGCCCGTCGCGGTCTTCATCGTCTCCGGCATCGCACTCGCGGGCCTCGCCTGGGTGGTTGCCGTCGCCACCGAGGCCGTCGGGACACGCTTCGGGCCCGCCGCGACAGGGGTGCTTCAGTCGACGCTCGGCAACCTGCCCGAGCTGTTCGTCGTGCTCTTTGCGCTCGGCGCGGGCGAGGTCGTCGTGGCGAAGACGTCGATCGTCGGCTCCCTGCTCGCGAACGCGCTGGTCGTCCTCGGGTTGGTGATCATCGCCGGCGTGCGTGCGTCGGACGAGCGCGTGATGCGGTTTCGCGCGCGGCTGCCGAACGACACGGCGACGCTCCTGTTTCTAGCCGTCTTCATTATCGTCCTGCTCGGCCTCTCCGATACGGTCGGCGACCGGGCGAGCCGTCATCAGGTGGCGATCTCTGCGATCGGCGCCGTGTTCCTCCTCGCCGTGTACGGCGTGTGGCTGTGGGGATACCTTCGCGCCGAGCAGCGCGAGCCGGCGCTCGAGCAGGGCGGTGAGCACCTCCTCCGTTTCGATATCGCCGTCGCCCTGCTCGCGCTGGGCGGCGCCGGCGCGGCGTTCGTGTCCGACTGGTTCGTGAACGCCCTCGACCCCGCGACGAAGTCGCTCGGCATCTCGAAGGCGTTCACCGGCCTGGTCATCGTCGCGATCGCCGGTAACGCCGTCGAGAACGTCGCCGGCATCTTCCTGGCGGCGAAGGGCCGGGCGGACCACGCCGTCTCGGTCGTGATCAACTCCGTCTCGCAGATCGCCGTCTTCCTCTACCCGGCGCTCGTCCTCCTGTCGCTCTTCTTCACGCACCGGCTGACGTTTGTGCTCGGGGCCGTCTACATCGGTGCGCTCGTCCTCACCGCGCTCGCCGTCTGGCAAATCACGGGCGACGGCGAGGCGTACGCGTTCGAGGGA
>Ga0075425_100001045_pt1 | contig 26602 bp, 22 predicted proteins | sample SoiMethybrSBSTD4_FD_75300 | JGI IMG/M metagenome (GOLD analysis project Ga0075425, IMG submission 75300) | Bulk soil microbial communities from a Populus tree surrounding site in Tennessee, USA - Soil MetaG P. TD hybrid SBSTD4 | ecosystem: Environmental > Terrestrial > Soil > Tree plantation...
GCTCTGACACCGGAGCAGTCAAAGGTCGCGGGCGAACAAATTCTCGATCGCATGATTGCGGGAACGGCGCTCGACCTGGTTGTTTCGAAGCTCGGCCTGACGACGACCGACGCCCGCATCCGCGCGCAGGTCCAAGAAGCGCCGGCTTTCAAGGGTCCGCTCGGGACATTTGACCATGCGACGTTTGTCCAGCTCATAGCCCGTGCCGGATATTCCGAATCCGAATTCATTGCGACCATGCGCAAGGACTCTGCGCGTGACCAAATGTTGCGCTCGATCGAAGGTGGATTTGTCATGCCACCGGACTATGCTCGAGCCATTTTCGCCTATATCAATGAGCTGCGTGCGGCCGAATACATAACTCTGACGTCTGCGATGGCGGGTTCGATCAATCCACCGAGCGACGCGGTGCTCGCTGCCTTCATCAAGGACCACCCTGACCGCTTCAGCACGCCAGAATATCGGTCGGTCAGCTACGCTTCAATCGGGGTCGATGACGTCGCACCCACCATAACTGTCTCAGACAAGCAGATTCAGGACGAGTTGGACGCCAACAAGCCCGATTACGTCGTCCCCGAGAAACGTGACATCGAGCAGATCGGATTCAAATCCGAAGCAGAAGCGACGGCTGCTAAATCGGCCTTGGATGCCGGGAAGAGCTTTGAGGTGCTGGCTTCAGAGCGCAACCTTCGTCCGGCGGACTATAAGCTTGGCGAACTCAGCCAATCGGATCTGGCAATTGATCCGCCGCGGGCAAGTGCAGCATTTACCCTGCCCAACAATGGGACCAGCGCACCCGTCAAAGGAGCATTCGGATGGGTGCTGATTCATGTGACCAACATTATTGCCGGCGCGTCCAAGAGCCATGACGAAATAAGACAGGCGCTTGTACGCAAGCTCGCCGCCGCGAAGCTCACCGACATTGCCAATGCGTTCACCGATGCAGTCGGAGGCGGAGCCAGTGTTGCCGAAGCGGCACGCAAATCGGGTATGCATTTCGCCCGCATTCTCGCGATTGATGCGCACGGTTTGGCTCCCGACGGCAGTAAGGTCGTGGCCGCCGACAACCCGGAACTACTAGCCCAGATCTTTAAGAGTGAAGTCGGCGATGAAGGCGATCCATTTCAGACGGCAGACGGCCATTATTATGCCCTGAAGGTCGAAGGCGTGAATCCGCCAAAAGTCAAATCGCTCGATGCGGTGCGTTCGCAGGCGCTGGAACTTTGGATTGCGTCGGAGCAGGCCATCGCATTGAAGGCGAAGGCCGCGTCGCTGACCGCGCAGGCCAATTTGACTCATTCGCTCGACAACATTGCAAGGTCGCTTGGGGCTACTTTGCAGACGAGTCCTGCGTTGACCCGTGGGACCAATAGTTCGATCTTCAGCAAGCCCCTTGTGGCTTCGTTGTTCAATGCACCGGCCGGCCGCGTAGTGTCAGGTCCGATACCCGGCGGCGCATACATGATCGCCCGCATCACCGGAATCCGACATCCTCCGCCGTCCGAAAGTGATCCGGGCTACGCCCAAGGCGTGCGCCAGCTATCTGGCGACATCGCGTCGGATTTCAGCAGCTCTCTCGCCAAGGCTGAACAAGCGCGTGAGGGTGTCAACGTCAATCAAAAGCTTGTCGACACGACCATTGGTAACTCGGGCTCGGGATCGTGAGCGCTCGATGGCGATTGAACCTGAATATTCAGAATTTGCGCGCGCCTATGACTCGGGCACTCCGCAAGTTCTCTACACGAAGCTCGTCGCTGATCTGGAAACGCCCGTATCCGCTTTCCTGAAGCTCGCGGAAGGCCAGGAAAATGCCTTTCTCCTGGAAAGCGTTCAGGGCGGCGAAACACGCGGCCGCTTTTCGATCATCGGCATGAAGCCTGATCTGATCTGGCGTTGTCGCCATGGAAAAGCGGAAATCAATCGTGAGGCCCGAAAGGACGCAAGCTGCTTCATCCCCGACACAAATTCCGAAAAGCCGCTTGCTGCGCTCCGCGCCCTAGTAACGGCTTGCCGCATGCGTCTTCCATCAGAAGTTCCGCCGATGGCCGTCGGGCTTTTCGGCTATCTCGGTTACGACATGGTACGACTGGTTGAGCGGCTCGGACCTGAGCCGGCCGATCCGCTAGATCTGCCGGACGCGATTCTCGTTCGGCCCACGATCACCGCGATCTTCGACAATGTGCGCGATGAGATTCTTGTCGTGACGCCGGTTTGGCCGCATGCTGGCGTTGATGCGCGTACCGCTTACCTGAGAGCGTCCGAGCGAATTTCAGACGCGGTCGGCGATCTGGAGCGCCCGACGCCGCCAACAACTCTGGCTCCGACTGACCTATCCCCATTTGCGACCATCGAGTCGAACACCTCTCATGACGAGTATTTGGCGATTGTCGAACGGGCGAAGGAGTACATCCGTGCCGGTGATGTTTTTCAGGTCGTACCAAGCCAAAGATTCAGACGGCCTTTCGCGTTGCCCCCTTTTGCTCTTTATCGTGCACTGCGCCGCCTCAACCCCTCTCCTTTTCTCTATAACCTGTCGTTTCCGGGATTTTCGATCGTTGGGTCGAGCCCCGAGATCCTCGTGCGACTGAGAGATGGCGTCGTCACAATCAGGCCTATCGCCGGCACTCGCCCTCGCGGGAAGACGAGTGAAGAAGATCTGCATCTGGCAGACGAACTCTTGACCGATCAGAAGGAGCGAGCTGAGCATCTAATGCTGGTCGACCTTGGCCGCAACGACGTGGGCCGCGTCGCCAAGACCGGAGAAGTTCGGGTTACTGACAGCTTCTTCATCGAACGCTACAGCCACGTGATGCATATTGTCTCGAATGTTGAAGGCAAGATTCGCGATGGCCTCGATGCGATCGACGCACTTACGTCTGGACTTCCGGCAGGAACGCTTTCGGGTGCTCCAAAAATCAGAGCCATGCAACTGATCGATGAGTTCGAGAAGGAGAAACGCGGAGCCGTGTACGCGGGCGCAGTCGGCTATTTTGCGGCCGATGGCTCGATGGACACATGCATTGTGCTGAGGACTGCTGTGGTGAAAGACGGGATGATGTATGTCCAAGCGGGTGGTGGCGTCGTTGCCGATAGCATTCCCGAGGCCGAATATCAGGAGACTGTTAATAAGGCCAAGGCACTCATGACGGCGGCCGAAGAAGCTGTCCGATACGCGTCCGCGGCTACTCGCGGGCAGTAGCAATGGACAGCTTCCCTCAGGAGACTGCTCTGAACAACAAATCCAAAGCAGCCTTGGTGAATGCGCGCATATTGGCGACCCGATCCCCTTCACCCGTTTCCACTGTCATGGAATGCTCGATCGGTCCGCTGAGCGCGATGCAGGTATGTCCGGCCGCGTCGCCGTAGGGATTTCCGGTTGGCCCGGCTGCACCTGTCTCGCCAAGTCCCCATGTCGCAGAAAATCGTTCGCGACCGGTGCGCGCCAGCAACATGGCATATGGTTCGCTGGCGGATCGCATTTCGGCGACTGACGCTCGCGGCAAGTCCATCAAAAGAACCCGCGCCTTAGCGGTATAAACTACCGCACCTCCAAGAAAATATGCCGACGCTCCTGGAACTGCGAGCAGAACAGCCGACAACAGTCCACCGCTGGATGACTCGGCAATCGCGAGCGTTTCCTTTCTCTCTTTCAATCTCTCAGCGACTCTTGTCGCCAATGGCAACAACTCATGCATGTCAGATACCTCCCTGCGCGGAACTTCCAGCCTTTTTTGTCTTGCGTTCCGTAACGTCCTCTCAGCAAGATCGCAATTCCCGATTGGAGCAGCAGAATGGACATTCGTTGGAGCGCAGACGACCTCCGATTTCGCAGCGACGTGCGCGAATTCATTGCTGCTGAACTTACACCGGACTTGCGTAGGGCCGGTCTCTCCCTGACAAGTGTCTATGCCGATTACGATATCGGGATGAAGTGGCAACGCATCCTTTATCGACGCGGCTGGGTTGCTCCGGCTTGGCCGGTCGAATATGGCGGATGCGGCTGGAGCGTTGTGCAACGTTACATTTTTGCCAGCGAGCTGGCTTCAGCAGGAGCGCCGCCACTCTCACCGATGGGTATCGGCATGTGTGGACCGGTGCTTATCGGCCACGGCACCAATGAACAAAAGTCCCATTTTCTGCCACGCATGCTGTCAGGTGAGGATTTCTGGTGTCAGGGATACTCCGAACCAGGGTCGGGCTCCGATTTGGCTTCATTGCAAATGAGCGCGCGTGAAGATGGCGATCAATTCATCTGCAACGGTCACAAGATCTGGACGACTCACGCCCACGTAGCGAATTGGATCTTCTGCCTAGTGCGCACGTCCCGTGAGAAGATCCCACAACTCGGCATCACGTTTCTGTTGATCGACATGAAAACCCCTGGCGTTGAGGTGAGGCCAATCGTGTCCTTGAGCGGCGAGCACATCCAAAACGAGGTTTTCTTTAGTGACGTGCGAGTGTCCAAAAAAAATGTCGTCGGCCAGGTTGGCGATGGTTGGACGGTTGCGAAATACTTAATGCAATTTGAACGCGGCGGTGGCGTTAGTTCGCCAGGACTGAAATCGCGGATGCAACGGATACGCGGCATCGTGCAGGCGGAAACCATCGGCGACGGCAATTTCGCCGCGCGGATCGCGCAGGCCCAAATTGAAGTCGACGCGCTAGAAGCAGTCGAGCTTCGTGTGATGTCGAAGCTAAGCAGGGGACAGGCGCCCGGCGCAGAATCATCCATGTTGAAGATGGTCGCGACTGAATTGAGCCAGCGTTTGACCGAACTCGCGTTGGAAGCCGTTGGGTCCAACGCCCTCCCCTACCAACCTTTTGCTGTATCTGCTGGTGGGCCGTCGCCAAACTATCGACCACCAAGCAACCAGAGCCCGGTTGGGCCCGAGTACAGTTGGACAGTCGCGGCCAAGTATCTGAACGACCGCGCCGGATCGATCTATGCCGGCACCAGCGAGGTGCAGCGGAACATCCTGTCGAAGGCCGTGCTGGGGCTTTAAGGTCGAACGGAGGTAGCCATGGACCTGCAACTCAAAGACAAGGTCGTATTTGTCGCCGGCGGCAGTCGCGGCATTGGTCTGGGAATAGTCGAGGCCTGTCTTCAGGAGGGCGCTCGCCTGGCAATTACGGCGCGGGGTGCAGAGGCACTCAGCGCGACGCACAAGCGGCTGGCGGCGACTTTCGGCAAGGACCGCATCTGGTCCATGGCAGGCGATATGCGCGACACAGCGACGATTGAGAAGGCCTTGGAGTTGGTCGAGCGCGACTTCGGTCCGATCTGGGGCGCAGTCGCCAATGTCGGTCTGCACCCGACACCGCCGGGTTATGACGTAGACGACGCCACTTGGGGCGGCGCCTTTGCCCAGAACCTCGACTCGGCATTCCGCCTTGCCCGTGGAGCGCTCAAGCGCATGACTCCTCGCAAGGAAGGCTCGTTCGTGTTCATCAGCTCAATTGCGGGTCTCGGTGCCATGGGCACACCATTGACATATGGCACCGCAAAGGCCGCGATGAACCATCTGGCAAAGGAATTGGCAAAGATTGCTGGCCCGGTTGGTGTTCGTGTGAATTCAATCGCTCCGGGCAACATCATCTTTCCGGGTGGCGATTGGGAAGCGCGTTCAACAGGCGAGCGCGCAGAGGCCTGGGCAAGGTGGATCAGACGCGAGGTGCCTCTACGTCGATACGGCAAACCCGAAGAGATTGGTACGGCGGCCGCGTTTTTGTTGAGCCCCGTAGCTAGCTTCGTTACGGGCGCCGTTTTGGCTGTTGACGGGGGCCAAACGCGCTAGAAGATCTTCTTCAGCGCACGCTCAAAAAGCGCGAGCGTGGATGCGTGTAGGAAGTCGCCGGTCTCTTTCGGCGCGCGACCGGCACAGGCGCGCGCGAACGTGCCTTCCAGAATCGAGCCGAGCTTGTAGCACGCCAGCACCTCGTACCAATCGGCGTGACTAACGTCACGTCCAGTCTTTTCAGCGTATCGCGCGACGATCTCGCGGCGATGCGGAAATCCAGGCCACGGCTTGACCGGTCCGGTCTCGGCGCCGTCGTCCGGCCACGCCGACAGGAGCCAGCCGAGATCAACAAGCGGATCGCCGAGTGTCGTCAACTCCCAGTCGACCATCGCTGCCAACTTGGGGCTATGCCGATCAAACAACACATTTCCGAAGTGAAAGTCACCGTGAATAATCCCGGGAACAAACGATCCGGGCCGGTGTGATGTCAACCACGCTCCCACCTTGTCCACACCCGGAATTCCCGCCACCCCCGGCCAGCCCGGGTGCTCGATATAACTTTCGAGTTGTGCCCGCCAGCGGCTGACTTGGCGTTCGAGATAGCCGTCAATTTTGCCAAGATCGCTCAGGCCCCGTGCGGCGTAGTCCACGCCTGCAAGTGCGGCGATTGCGTCGACCATTTCGAAACCCATCGCGTGACGAATGGCTGGGTCGCTAGCGTGCAAATCCGGCATCTCCTCGCGGGGCGCAAAACCTTCGACTGGCTCCATGAGATAGAACGAAGCCCCAAGAACGCTTTCGTCGGCGCAGGCCGCGATCATGCCGGGATGACGCACATTCGTACCGCGTAGTGCCGTCAATACGCGCGCCTCGCGGCGCATCGTTTCATTCGAGTTTTTGCGCAAGTGCTTCGGCGGCCGGCGCAGGACAAAGCTGCGTCCTGCTCGTTCGAATTTCAGAAGAATGTTCTGTGTCCCACCTCCCAGAAGGTGGGGGCTTTCGATTGGGCCGCGTTCGATACCCTGCCCGTCCATCCAGACAGAAAGTGGTTCGAGCGGAACAAGGACCTCCCAGTCCTGATCTCCGCGCGGAACCGCTGTGGGTGCTGGCGACGCCACGGCCTAGCCCTTTCGATGCAGCAGTTCGAGTGCCTGTTCGGCCAGCCGCGGCGTTCCGTTCACCGCCGGGCGGTCGCTCGGCGCCACACCGTTGAGAACCCGTCGATAAACGCCCTGCGAAATAGACGCCAGGCGGAATACGCCGAAAGCTACGTAGAAGTTCCAATTATCGATGCCGTCGCGGCCCGTTCGCCGGCAATAGGCGTCAACATATTCTTTCTCCGTGGGAATGCCGCTCGAAGCAAAGTCGACGCCGAGCAAACTTCCCCAACCTTGACCTTCGGAGTGCCACAAGAAACAGTTGTATGCGATATCGGCGAGCGGGTGACCGATGGTGCAAAGCTCCCAATCCAACACTGCGATTAAGCGCGGCTCGTTAGGGTGGAACATTGTGTTCTCCAATCGATAGTCGCCATGGGCGATAGACACGGATTGGTCGGATGGAATCATCGTCGGCAATTCTGAAATGAGTTGCTCCATCGCGGGAATGTGTTCGCTTTCGGCTCCGCGATATTGTTTGATCCACCGCGCCACCTGACGTTCGAAATAGCCGCCAGGACGACCAAAATCGGATAACCCGCGGGCGACATAATCGACTTGATGCAATTTTGCGAGCGTCGCGTTCAACTCATCGTAAACAGCGGCGCGCTCTGCGCGTGAGAGTCCCGGCAGCGTCGCGTCGCGAAAGATTCGTCCATCAAGAAAATCCATCACGTAGAACGCCGTCCCTATGATGGATTCGTCGTCGCAGAGGTGGCGCATACGCGGCACTGGTACTCCAGTCCCTTCGAGCGCCTTCATAACCCGATATTCCCGATCGACCTGATGCGCACTCGCAAGCAACTGTCCTGGTGGTTTCTTGCGCAGCACGTAACGCTGCGGTTCACGTTTTGCCCGTGTTGTAAGCTTGAAAGTCGGATTGGACGCGCCGCCCTTGATTTGTTGCACGGTCAGATCGCGACCAAAGCCCTCGATCTTCGACTCGAGATACGATTTGAGTCTTTCCTCATCGAAGCGCTGCGCAGGCGACACTTCGCCAACCAGTTCCTCACTCATGGAGAAGTGGCCGCCGTCAACTGGGCGAACAATGTACCGTTCGCCATGCCATCGCGCGTCTGTTCTGGTGCAAGGGTAGCCGCCTTGTCCAGCTCATAGATTTCCGGCGGGACATACCAATGGAGCTTGTCGGACTGGTAGGCCTCCCACACAACCTTGGCCACCTCAATCGGAGGAATCGCTCGGAACATCCCCTCCTTCGGTGCGTTCGCAGCAATCCCTGGTGGCAAAATCGGCGTATCGATCAATCCCGGCAGCACGTCACTTGCGCGAACGCCGATCGCTTTGAATTCGACCGCGAGTGCTTCAGTCAAACCCTTCACGGCATGCTTGGTAGCTGAATAAACCGCGATGCCCGGCATGCCATATGTCGCTGACGATGACGACGTCGTGAAGCACAATGAGTTAGGAGTGGCTTTTAGATACCGGATGGCCTCGTGGATGCCGATCAGAACACCAATGAAATTGGTGTTGACGACGGCCATAACATCATCGAAGGACTGGCTCTCAAAAGGTCCGCCGCGACCGATACCCGCATTGTTGAAGAGAATGTCCAACTTGCCCTCTGTACTGCTTGCAAATTCGGAAAGAGCGTCGCGATAGTCGGCGCGACTGCAGACATCGAGTTTGCGGACGACACAGTTGTCAGCGCCGAGTTGCGATTCGAGCGATCGCAGCCCCTCAGCGTTCACATCATAGCCACCAATGAACCAGCCCTTCTGGCGGAACAGGAGTGCGGTTTCGCGCCCCATGCCCGATGCGGCACCCGTGATGAAAATCGCTTTGCGGCCGTTTGCTTTGTTCATGGACACTCCGAGAAAGATGATGGTGCTCAAATTAGGCTCGCCTCCCAGGTCGTCAACTATGGCTTTTGGTGCCGGATCTGGGGGGCCCTGCCGCACCCCAGAATGACGCAGGGGCACTCCAGCAAAAAGCTCTCGGCGTGCTGTCGCTGTGAGACCTTTCAACGGCTAGGCGCATCATCGTAGAAAGGGGCCACGACGACGTCCATGGCGAGCCAACTTGTAGGTGTCATTTGCTGCTTCTGATCGATAACTACGATAGCTTCACCTACAACCTCTTCCATTATCTTGGACAGCTGGGCGCGGAAGTTGTAGTCCGGCGAAACGACGAACTCTCCACCTCGGAAGCATTCGCCATGAAGCCCGAGGCGATAGTGCTATCGCCTGGCCCCTGCACACCCAACGAGGCTGGCATTTGCTTGGACATCGTCAAGCAAGCCAATGGACGTTACCCTATTCTAGGCGTTTGTCTGGGGCATCAGGCCATCGGACAGGCATACGGTGCTCGAATTTCGCGTGCGCCCGAGCCTATGCACGGCAAGCTCTCGCGCATCCATCATACGGGCAGAGGTGTGTTCCGGGGCCTCAACAACGACTTTCAAGCTACCCGATATCATTCGTTGACCATTGCGCCGGAGAGCATGCCCGCATCATTGGAAACTACGGCAACCAGCGACGATGGGGTTATCCAGGGGATCATGCACAAGACACACCCAGTGCATGGAGTTCAGTTCCATCCTGAGAGCATTGCCAGCGAGAATGGTCACGCGCTTCTGCAGAATTTTCTCCGACTTGCGCGTGCAACCGTAACCGCATGAGCGACGCTGAGTTTGACACGTTCCTGAAAACGGTCGCAGCAGGTGGCAAACTCGCGATTGACGAGTCTTCGCGCGCATTTGCGCTCATCATGGACGGCAGCGTGAGCGACGTCCGCATTGCGGCCTTCGTTACTGCGCTCGCAGTTCGCAAACCCACAATTGACGAGATTGTAGGTGCCGTTCACGCGATGCGCAGCGCGATGACCCCGATCGAAGCCAACCCGTACGCTATCGACCTGTGTGGCACTGGCGGAGACGGTGCCGGTACGCTCAACATCTCGACCGCCTGCGCATTCGTGGTTTCGTCGTGCGGCGTCCCCGTCGCCAAACATGGCAATCGCAATATGTCATCGAAGAGTGGAACCGCCGACTGTCTCGAGGCACTTGGCGTCAAAATCGATATTGGCCCGGCTGACGCATCGCGTTGTTTGCGCGAAGCCGGGCTATGCTTTCTATTCGCCCAAACCTATCACCCCGCGATGAAACACGCTGCACGCGTGCGTCAGGCGTTGGGCTTTCGAACAATATTCAATCTTTTGGGGCCGTTATCGAACCCCGCGCACGTAAGGCGCCAATTGGTTGGCGTTTACGCTCGCGAATGGGTCGAGCCAGTGGCGGACGCGCTCGCTCGGCTTGGCACCGATCACGCCTGGGTTGTCCATGGCGACGGCTTGGACGAAATCGCCATTTCCGGGCCGACGCGCGTCGCCATGTTGGCCGACGGCAAAGTCACAGTCCACGACATTGGGCCCGAGGATGCCGGCCTTAGCTGGTCGCCTCTGTCGACGCTCGCCGGCGGGACCGCTGCCGAGAATGCAGCTGCGCTAAGGCGGTTGCTTGACGGCGAGACGGGTGCGTATCGCGACATCGTCCTGATAAACTCCGCGGCCGCATTAGTGATCGGAGGAAAGGTGCACGATTTGAAGGCAGGTGTCGCTTTGGCCGCTACGGCAATCGACAACGGCGCAGCCAAAGCAAAGCTCGATGCGCTGGTCGCAATCTCGAATGTGCGGTCATGACGGTTCTCAGCGAGATTGCCGCGTACAAAAAGGAGGAAGTAGCAAGAGCAAAAGCGCGTCTGCCGTTTGCCGAACTGGAGAGGGAAGCGCGTAGCGCAGAGGCGCCGCGGGGGTTTCTCGCCGCCTTAAGAAAAGCGCAGAATGAGAAGCGGTATGGCCTGATTGCTGAGATCAAAAAAGCGAGCCCATCCAGAGGTCTCATTCGCGCAGATTTTGATCCGGAAGCAATCGCCAGAGCATATGAAATGGGCGGTGCAACCTGTTTATCGGTTTTGACCGACGGGCCATCATTCCAGGGAGCGCCCGAATATCTGAAGTTGGCGCACCAAGCCACTCGTCTTCCAGTGCTTCGAAAGGACTTCAATCTGGATCCTTACCAAATCGTGGAGGCACGCGCCTGGGGAGCCGACTGCGTGCTGATTATTCTGGCCCTGGTCGACGATATTCTTGCGTCTGAATTTGTCAGCGCCGCCAGTCACTGGGATATGAATGCGCTCGTTGAAATTCACGACGAAGCGGAACTCGAACGCGCGCTTCGAATAGGCACAAATTTGGTTGGCATTAACAATCGCGATCTGAACACGTTTACGACGGATCTGGGCACTACGCTGCGCCTAGCACCAATGATCCCAAAGGAGATATTGATCGTTGCAGAGAGTGGACTGAGTTCACCTCGGGAGCTTGAACGATTGGCCGACGCTGGGGTCAGCACATTCTTAATAGGCGAAAGTCTTATGCGCGAAGCGGATGTTGCAGCCGCGACAGCGAAGTTGATTGGCGCTAAAGTTCGTACATGAACCGGTTGACCCATCTGGACGAGGAAGGCGCCGCGCGAATGGTCGACGTGACGGAAAAAGCCGCCACCGAACGAATTGCTATCGCCGAAGCGACCGTTTCACTTTCCGTCGAAGCGTTCCATGCAGTGGTCGCCGGTACTGCGCCGAAAGGGGACGTCCAAGCGGCAGCTCGTATTGCGGGTATCATGGCGGCAAAGAAGGCCAGCGAGCTAATTCCTCTGTGTCACCCCATTGCCCTCACGCAGGCTAGTGTCGAGATCGAACCTGATGAACCGCATCACGCAATCCGAATTAGGGCGACCGTGAAAACAGCGGGAAAAACGGGCGTGGAAATGGAAGCGCTTACCGCCGCCGCCATAGCGGCGCTCACGATCTACGACATGACAAAAGCCATCGACAAGGGATCGGTTATCGAGACCATTAGGCTGTTGTCGAAGTCGGGTGGCAAGAGCGGTAACTATCTTGCCGCGAGCACCGAGGCGGCGGCGGTCCGCGCCATTGGGGTCAAGCGATCTGCAAAGCCCGCCATTCTAATGGGCGAAACGTCGCTAACAAACGCAACAGCGCGCAAAGATACAAATTTGCAGCGCAACGCGTTTCGAGCATTCATGACATCGCACCGATTGCGTGCGACTCAATGGGCAAAGGACGCCGACGTATCGGTAGCTCCGATTTACGCGTTCCTAACCGGCAAGACGCGAACGATACCCCGCGAAGTGGCGGAAAAACTCGCGCACGCCGCTCGCTCGCGCGTAGAAGACATGTTTCAATGATTTCCGTTGACGAGGCGGTGCATCGGATCACATCCGCATTTAGCGTGCTTGATTCGGAGTTTGTCCCGCTCACCGGTGCGGCCGGCAGAACACTCGCCAGTGATATTTGTGCGAGGCTGGGTCAACCGCCTGCAGCCGTGTCATCGATGGACGGCTATGCCGTGCGCGCGGCTGATGCGACCCGACCGGGCGCAAAGCTTCAAGTCGTTGGGGTGGCGCCCGCGGGACACCCCTTTCAAGGCTCGCTGAAGGCCGGACAGGCGGTCCGAATTTTCACGGGCGGAATTGTGCCGGAAGGGTCCGATGCGATCGTCATACAGGAGGACACTGACGCCCAGGGCGATAGCGTTACTCTGAACACGGCAACCGTCGCGGGTCGCCACATTCGTCCCGCCGGACTTGACTTCAAGTCGGGGGGAGTGATTGCACACGCCGGCCGACGTCTTACGCCACGGGACGTCGCTTTGATCGCCGCTGGCGATGTCCCCCGTGTAGCAGTGCGCCGGCGTCCGAAGATTGCTCTCGCGGCGACTGGCGACGAACTCTCGTTGCCGGGAGCTCCGCGCAAGCCCGGCGGCATCGTGGCGTCTTCCGGATTTGGTCTTGCGGCATTGATCGAGCGTTGGGGCGGAATCGCAAATGACCTTGGTATCTTACCCGACACGCAGGAGGCCGTGGCGAGCATCGCCGATCTTGGCGCGTCAGCCGACCTTATCGTCACAATTGGCGGTGCCTCTGTTGGAGAACATGACCTGGTGCAAAAAGCGCTGGGACCCAAGGGCTTCGAACTGGACTTTTGGAAGATAGCAATGCGACCGGGCAAGCCGCTGATATTCGGGCGGTTGGGGACGACTCCGTTGCTCGGCTTGCCCGGAAATCCTGTTTCGACGCTTGTCTGCGCGATGCTCTTCTTGCGGCCGGCGATTGGCGCGATGCTCGGCACCGCCAAGAATGAGGGTGCGACGACCGCTAGGCTCTCAACCGGCCTCAAGCCCAATGACGGACGTCAAGACTATGTGCGCGCCAAAATGGAAGTCCGCGACGGCGAACGATGGGTCGAGCCATTTCCGACTCAAGACTCTTCGATGCTGAGCGTACTCGCTGCGGCGGATGTGCTGATTGTTCGTACGCCACATGCTCCTGTGGCCGAGATCGGCGAACACGTTTCTGTCGTGAGTCTCGACTGAGCGAGTTTGCCGACTTTCCCCTGGGCGAAGGCCAAAAAGTGGTTGATTCGACTACAAATCCGCGTTGACGCACCCCTAGAACTAAAGTAGAACGATTCTCCATGTTTCGTTTTTGTTCGCCCTGATTTGGGCGCTCGCAATGAAGGACATGGCGCCATGCTCACACGCAAGCAGTACGAACTCCTGATGTTCATACATGAACGGGTGCGGGAGTCCGGGATACCGCCTTCGTTCGATGAGATGAAGGATGCGCTTGATCTCAAATCCAAGTCCGGCATTCACCGGCTGATCACAGCGCTAGAGGAGCGCGGCTTTCTGCGGCGCATGGAAAAGCGGGCGCGGGCGCTGGAGATCGTAAAATTGCCCGACAACGTGGCGGACACATTGAGGCCTGCAACCACGCGCAGCCAAGCACAACGGCAGCCGGTGCGGCATGGACGTGGGGAGAGCCGTATTTCATCCGATGCGCGCACGGCGGGTAGTCCACGTCGTGCGAATGGAGAAGGCGAGGTCGCCGTCAATGTACCCCTCGTCGGGCGCATCGCCGCAGGGACGCCAATTGAGGCCCTTCAAAACAAGGTCGGAGATGTACCCGTTCCGGGCGGCATGATCGGGCGCGGCGACCACTATGCTCTGGAAGTCACCGGAGACTCCATGATCAACGCCGGCATCCTTGATGGCGACACCGTCATCATCCAGGAGGCCGATACAGCTAACACCGGCGAGATCGTTGTGGCTCTGGTGGACAATCAGGAAGCGACGCTGAAGCGACTGCGCCGCCGCGGCGACTCGATCGCCCTGGAGGCGGCAAATCCCGCTTACGAGACGCGTCTTTACGGTGCTGATCGCGTTCGCATTCAGGGCAAACTCGTCGGATTGATCCGTCGATATTGAGCCTTTTGCGACCATTCCTGAGCACTCCAAGGGCGACGGCCTCGAAATTGCTCGACTGTCTGCCAACGGATTGGCGTACCAAGCCATATCGCGTAACCGTTGCTCCGTGCCATCGCGCTCCGGTCAATGACAAGCCGGGGACCGAGACAATTTATTCGGGCCGGCGCTTTGCTGATCACAATGTCTGCATCGAGACAATCCTCGACTAGAGCTTCGGGTCGGAAAATATGCGCTATCTTCGCGCCGTCATGCGCAGTGGCGATGCAGCCCAAGGAGTCACACAGCACCCCATCGGGAGCGTCAGCGACCGCGCTCTCGGCGACGCGGGTCTCGCCGTCGCGCCTGAGCCACTCATCGGCGGAGTAAGAGTCCTTTGCGGGCTCGAGCAATTTTAGCGTTCCATCCGCCATGCGAAGCGCGACTGTTGCGCCGTCACGTCCAATTAGAATATCTGGCTGAGGAGACCAATAGGCCGTGGCCAATCCGGTCAGGAAAGGAACCACGCCGAGCCAGCGTATCCGCCGCCGCCACAACCCCATCCAAAGGCCGCCCAGTGCCACCAGCACTAGTGCACCGATGGGCCATGCGGGCACCACGGAAACTGCGCCAGGTAGGCCGGATACCCAGCGCCCCACTGCAAGCATGAATTCAACCCCCCACGCAGCGATGTGGAGCGGCCCGGCATCCAAGCCGACAGGCATCAACAACACCGACAATGCGGCGAATGGCATGACCACGAAGCCCATGACCGGCATCGCCAGCAAGTTGCCCAGAACCGCATAGTGAGTCGCGCGATTGAAGTGGAATATCGCGAACGGAATGGTCGCGAAGCTTCCGACCAGACTCGTTGTCGCGATGCCGCGAAGATACCGGCGAACATGCCGCAGAGTTGACGGACTCATAGCCTCATGCTGTCTCTTGCGGCTGGCCTCCCATTCTGCGACGGCGATCAAGCTCATCACGGCGGCGAACGACATCTGAAACCCCGGTTCGAGTATGCTCTCTGGACCAAGAACGAGTATGACTGTTGCGGCCAATGCCAAGGCGCGCATCGACAGGGCCGGACGGTCGAACACGATCGAAAGCAGCATCATCGCGAGCATTACAAAGGCTCGCGTCGATGCAGAGGTGGCTCCGCTGATCATGAGATAGAACGTCGTGCTAAACAGTGCTGTCACCGCAGCCAATTTCTTGATTGGCCAGCGCAAAGCGATTGCGGGAACCGCGGCGAGCGTCGCGCGCACAATCCAGAAGAGTCCCAAGCCGACAAGAGCCATATGCAGGCCGGCGATGGCAAGAACATGCGCGAGGCCAGCGTCGCGAAGTGCCTGCTCGTCGTTATCCGAAATGGCGCTTCGATTGCCCGTGACGAGGGCCGAAACGATTCCTCCAGTGCTTCCTGGCAAGACCGAATGGATGCGCCCGGTTATAAGCGCGCGAAGTTGCTCAACGATCAAGGACGCTTGATCGAGAAGCAGTGCATCGTCTCTTTTTCTGATTGTATTCAACCGCCCGTATGCGTAGCCGACCGCGCCCAAACGCATAAAGTAGGCTGCTCGGCCAAAATCATAGGCGCCCGGTGCCGCCGGCGCCGGAGGCGGCATCAAGACCGCAGTCACATGCCACCAGCTTCCCGGTATTGGCAGGGTTGGTCGCGCTTTCAGCGAAATTCGCACCCGTGCCGGAGTGTCATGCGCTGGCAGCCTGAGTATATGCAATTGTCCGAGGACTATTCGATAGCCTTTGCCGCGAAGCTCCGCTTGCTCGACCCGACCGTCAATGCCAAGTGGGCCCACGCGATGGCTCAGTATAGGCGCGGCTACAAGTTCTGTTCGTACCTTCGCCATCGCAAAGCCAAACGACGCTGCGGCCAACAAAGACAGTCCGACGCGGACAGCAGCGCGTCGACCGCCACGAGCTGCGAACCCGCTTGCCAACGCTAAAAGCATAGCGACTACTGCCCATGACTTTGGGGGCTCCACGGGCAATGCGAAATAGACCGCGATACCCGTTCCCATCATCACTGGCAGCCAGAGCGGCCAGCGGTCCCGCTCGTCCTGAAAGGCGGCACCAAGTTTCGACCAGCCACTTTGACAAGCGTGCCGCCAAGACGCCGCGATACTGACTGCCGGCGCGAGCTGGCGAAGCGCGTTCTGATCTACCCCCATGGGAAACCGTTTGCTAGAAACTAATGATGCCGCCAACGCCGGCCCACCTTTGCAAGCACAATGACAGACAATAAAAGGCCAGTCGTTCGATTTGCTCCGTCACCCACCGGCTATCTGCACATCGGTGGGGCGCGGACTGCATTGTTCAATTGGCTTTTTGCAAAACATACGGGCGGAACGTTTCTCTTGCGAATTGAGGACACGGACCGCGAGCGCTCAACGCCCGAGGCGGTGGATGCCATTTTGAACGGAATGTCTTGGCTTGGCCTCGAATGGGACGGGCAGACAGTCTATCAGTTTGCGCGAGCCGCCCGCCATCGCGAAGTCGCAAACCGACTGTTGGCCGAAGGAAGAGCGTATCGCTGTTATGCGACGGCACATGAACTTGAAGAAATGCGTGCTCGGCAGAAGGAAGAAAAACTTCCACAGCGTTACGATGGCCGCTGGCGGGACCGAGCCTCCTCAGAGGCACCCTCTGCAACGCCGTGCGTGATACGTCTCAGGTCCCGTCAGGTTGGCGAGACAATCGTAAAGGATGTAGTGCTCGGCGACGTCGGATTTGCCAACGACCAGCTGGACGACATGGTACTGTTGCGAAGCGACGGGACGCCGACCTACATGCTGGCCGTCGTCGTCGACGACCACGATATGGGCGTCACACACGTCATCCGAGGAGCTGACCACCTCAACAACGCGGCACGACAGCTTCAGATCATCGAACAACTCAAGTGGCCCGGACCCATCTATGCCCACGTGCCGCTGATTCACGGCCCGGACGGAGCGAAACTCTCCAAACGCCACGGCGCACTCGCCGTCGAAGCTTATCGCGACATGGGCTATTTGCCCGAGACCATGCGCAACTATCTTCTGAGACTGGGTTGGAGCCACGGCGACGACGAAATCATTTCCACCCAACAAGCCATTGAGTGGTTCAATCTCGAAAATATCGGAAAAAGTCCGGCAAGAATGGATTTCAAAAAGCTCGACAACCTGAATGGGCACTATATGCGCGAGACAAAGGATGAGGCACTAGCGGCAGAGGTACTCGACGTCCTTGCGCGCAAAACACCACCGCGCGTGCTCAGCATAATCGGCCGACATAGATTGTTAGATGCGATGCCGTCCCTGAAAGAGCGGGCCAAGACGCTCGTCGAATTGGCAGAGTCCGCCGATTTTTTGTATTCGAATGGCCCCCAGACACTTGACCAATCGGCTCAGAAACTTCTGCGGCCTGAAGCTAGGGCCGTTGTCGCTAAGCTCATTCCCATTTTGAGTAAAGCGGAATGGACTGGCCCAGCATTGGAAGAGACCATCAGAAATTTTGCTACTGCCGAGGGGTTGAAGCTTGCTCAAGTCGCGCAACCCCTTCGCGCCGCCCTGACGGGCAAGACGACATCGCCGCCGCTGTTTGAGACGATGGCTCTGCTCGGACGCGAAGAGTCCCTCGTCCGCTTGGGGGCTTATTCAGCTTGAATAGAATGCCGTCCGGATGGTCATACATGTGGGTGGTGACGTCCCCAGCCCAGATTGCTTATAGTTTCCGCAACGCAATGAACGGAGCTGCGGGGTTTTGCGCGGCCCCAAGGAGTCTTCGATGAGAGAGAGCAAGATCAGGCCCGCCGGCTCGGCTACCCTGACTTATAAGAACAAATCCTACGAGCTTCCCACATTCAGCGGATCGGAAGGTCCCGAAGTGGTGGACATTCGCAAGCTCTATGGCGACGCAGATGTCTTTACATACGATCCGGGGTTCACATCGACCGCCAGCTGCGAAAGCGACATAACTTTCATCGACGGCGACAAGGGTGTTTTGCTGTATCGCGGCTACTCAATCGACCAACTCGCCGAACATTCCAACTTCCTGGAAGTCTGTTACCTCCTCCTGCACGGCGACCTCCCGAATAAAGACGAAATGGCCAAGTTCGACCGGGCCATTACGTTTCATACGATGGTTCATGAGCAACTGGCGCAATTTTTCCGTGGTTTTCGCAGGGACGCCCACCCGATGGCGGTGATGTGCGGCGTCGTCGGCGCGCTGTCGGCTTTCTATCACGACTCGACAGACATAAATGACCCACGCCAACGCGAAATCGCCAGCCACCGCCTGATCGCCAAAATGCCCACGCTGGCAGCCATGGCGTACAAATACACGATGGGCCAGCCGTTCGTATATCCCTTGAACACACTCGGCTATACAGAAAATTTTCTTCGCATGACGTTCTCTGTTCCGGCTGAGGAGTACAAGGTCAATCCCGTGTTGGCGAAAGCGCTCGACACGATTTTCATTCTGCACGCCGACCACGAACAAAACGCTTCGACTTCGACCGTTCGGCTTGCTGGCTCTTCCGGCGCCAATCCGTTTGCCTGCATTGCCGCAGGCATCGCCTGTCTATGGGGTCCTGCGCATGGGGGCGCAAACGAAGCTGCCCTCAAGATGCTCGAGGAAATCGGAACGGTCGATCGCATCCCTGAATATGTGAAAAAAGCAAAAGATCCCAACGACAATTTTCGTCTATCCGGCTTCGGGCATCGCGTCTACAAAAACTATGACCCGCGCGCCAAGGCCATGCAGGTCCAATGCCACAAGGTGCTCGATGAGATCGGCCACCACAATGACCCGACGCTCAAGATCGCCGTTGCGCTGGAGAAGATTGCGCTTGAAGACGACTACTTCGTCCAGCGTAAGCTCTATCCCAACATCGATTTCTATTCCGGGATCACGTTGCGGGCGCTGGGCTTTCCTACAAGTATGTTCACGGCCCTGTTTGCCCTGGCGCGTACGGTCGGTTGGATCGCGCAATGGAAAGAAATGCTGGAGGATCCGCACCAGAAGATCGGACGGCCAAGACAAATCTATACAGGCAAAAAACAGCGAGATTATACGCCCCTCTCGAAACGCTAATCGCCGCTATTTGCTGACAAAATCGACAATTGCCCGCGCCGCCCGTAGCGACGGTGCCTCGGAACCCTGACCGAGCAGCTTTGCCGCCCGATCGAGATCTGAACGCTGCGCGTCCGCGGCCCGGGCATCGGTCATCAAATTCACGACGGCGTCGGCAAGCGCCTGTGGAGTAGCCGCACCTTGCAGAAATTCCGGCACCGCTTCTCTCTCGAGCAGAAGGTTGACCAGCGTGATCCATTTCGACACGACAAGTGGTCGCGCAAGAAGATACGTCAACCAGCCCACACGATAAGCGACGACCATCGGCGTTCGAGCCAGAGCAAGCTCGGTCGTGACAGTGCCTGACGCGGCTAGTGCCGCGTTCGCAGTGCTCATCGCGGAGAATTTATCCGCTTCTCCCTCAATGAGGTGCAGAGGCGCTGGCCAGTCGCGAACCGATTCGCGGACGCGCCCTGCTACGTGGGGCACTGTCGGGATGACGGTGACTAGGCACGGGAGCTTTGCGGCGACCTTGGCGACGGCTGCTCGAAACGTCGGAAGAATGAATCTGATCTCGCTCGCGCGGCTGCCAGGCAGAACGACAAGTAACGGCTGATCAGCTCCGACGCCGAGTCTCGCGCGCAAAGCAGCGCCACCCGTCATGAGTTTGGCGCGCTCAATCACGGGATGGCCGACAAAGATAGTGTGCAGTCCATATCTTTCGAAAAACGGCGGCTCGAAGGGCAAAAGAGCCAACAACAGATCAAAGTTTCGCGCCATCGCGCGTGCGCGGTAGGCACGGCTCGCCCATACCTGCGGCGCCACGTAGTCAATCGTGTTGATTGTCGGTCTCAGTTGCTTCAAGCGCCGGGCGATGCGATGCGTAAAGTCCGGACTGTCGATCAATACGACCGCATCGGGCCGCGTGCGAATGGCAATGTCACACACCTCCCGAATGCGCCTGAGAATGATTGGAATCTTTGGTACAACTTCATTCAAGCCCATGACCGCCGTGTCATCGAGCGGGAAAAGTGTATTTAGGCCCTGGGCGGCCATCGACCTGCCGCCGACACCGGTCACAGAAATGCGCTCGCCGGCGATCGTCCTGAGCGCAGCCATCAACTGCCCGCCGAGCTGATCGCCGGAGGGCTCGCCGCAGACTAGCATCAACGAAACCTTCTTTGCCGGCGAGTTGCTCAAACCGCCACGCCCACAACGAAAAGGCCGAGCTTGTCCGCCTCTGCGCCAACCGCAACTTTGTTGACGATCAAGGCGCCGCCGGCCTCAACGGCAATGCCAGCAAGTCCCACGGCCGCAGCGTTGCGCACCGTTTGCAGTCCGATTACCGGGAGATCGGTCTTGCGATCCTGCACGGGCTTCGGCGCTTTGGCGAGAACTCCCCGTCGCCTGGAGGGCGTGCCGCGCAAATGCTCGGGCAGTGCCAAGATGCGTGCCATCATGGCATCGGTTCCCTCGGCCGCCTCGACCGCTAGAGTGAGGCCGGCGCAAACCACGGAAGCCTGGCCAACGTCGAGTTCACCGAGCGCGCGAACAACCTTAAAAGCCAGCCCGATGTCGCGTTCGTCGTCGGCAGACGGGCGAAAGCGCCCCAAGGTCCCCTCTTGTGCGATCAAGTTTGGAGCGGCCTCAGCGGCGCCAATCACGTGAAATCCCTCTCGTTCGAATAGATCGACGAGCGAGCGCAAAAGAGCGTCGTCGCCCTTCAGCGCAGCCGCCATGACGCGCGGAGCAAGCATGACCGATTTCGCATCAAGCTTGATGTCCGAAAACTTTGGCCGCTCAACTCTTCCGGCCAATAACACGTCCCCGACGCGGCCCGCCCGCAATGCCCGGAACGTTTTGCCGGTCTCTCCTAGCGAAATCCACTCATGCGGGAAGCTTGAGACCCAATCTTCGCTCGTACCCCGCAATGCTAGGACAAACACCTCACGCCCTGCGTCACGCGCACTTTCGGCTATGGCACGCGGCAGGTCGCCGCCGCCTGCGATAATTCCTAAGGCCGAGCCGACCACTAGTCGTCGCTCGAATGTTTGCGCGAAGGATCTGCGATGCACAGTCCGCGTTTGGCGTCCGCCAAGATAAAATCGACGATCTCCCGCACTTGAGCAATTTCTGGCCAGATCTCGCCTGCTCTGCGCGCGCGATTCACAAGAGTACCTCCCGCCTCCAGAAAGATTTCGCGAAATGCGGTGCGGATTATGTGAATGGTTTCTCTGCTGACGCCACGTCGCTTCAGGCCAATAATATTCAATCCGCCAAGAACCGCATGATCGCCGGTTGCCATGCCATATGGAATTACGTCTGTGTTGACCCCCGTGACGCCGCCAATCATCGCTCCGCGTCCGACCCGACCATACTGCTGGACGGCCGAAAGACCGCCGAGGATTACGCCCTGCCCGATGTGAACGTGGCCAGCAAGCGTCGCATTATTTGCAAAATTGGCATCATCCTCGACAATACAATCGTGACCGATATGGCTGTACGCCATGAAGTAGCCATTGTTTCCGACACGGGTGATCCCCCGGCCGCCGCGACTTCCGCCACTCATGGTGACACTTTCGCGAATGACGCAGTCTGTTCCGATGGTCAGACGAGCCTCGGCAAAGTCATTGTTTCGAATTTGCCCCTCGCCACCCAAAACCGCCTGGGGGTGTACAACAGTCCGCGCACCGATCGTCGTACGACCGCTAATCACAACGTGAGAGATTAGACGGACACCTTCGCCGAGAGCACAATTGGGTCCAACAACACAAAACGGACCGATGTCCACGCCCGGACCGAGTGTTGCGCCGTCTTCCACAATCGCAGTGGCATGAACGGCCATCTTCAGGTCGCGTCGTTGACGCGGATCATGGCGCTAAATTCCGCTTCGGCACAGAGCGTGTCTCCAATAAACGCCTTGCCCTCAAATTTCCACACCGGCCCGCGGTGTTGGAGTGCCCTGACTGGAAAGTGAAGCGTGTCGCCGGGAACAACAGGGCGCCGAAATCGGGCTTTGTCGATGCCCATGAAGAATACGCTCGGCGTTTCCTTCAGTGCCATCGAATGAACAATTAAGGCACCAGCCGTCTGCGCCATGGCTTCAACGATCAGAACCCCGGGCATGACGGCATAATTCGGAAAATGCCCCGCGAAGTGAGGTTCGTTGAAGCTTACCGCCTTGTGCCCCACTGCGCTTTCAAATGCGACAATTTCTGTGAGGCGTTCGACAAATAGGAACGGTGCACGATGCGGCAGCAGTTTTTTGACTTGCTCCACATCGAGCACCAGCCCAAGTTGCCCGCTCTCACCCATTGCCACCCCGTTTCGACTTCTTGGCGAGATTCGTCAATGTGAAAATCTCGCGCATCCATTCGCGGGCTGGTTTTGCTGGCATGCCGCCATAATCTTCACCACCTGCGTATTCTCCCGGTATAACGCCCGCGCGAGCAGCGAACCTGGCGCCATTACCTACCGTCACGTGATCCGCCAGACCTACCTGACCCCCCAAAACGACAAAATCGCCCAACTCGCAGCTTCCCGAGATCCCTACCTGCGCGACGATCATATCGTGTCTTCCGATCTGCGTGTTGTGCCCGATCTGCACGAGGTTATCGATCTTCGTTCCCTCGCCTATGATGGTGTCGCCGAGAGCACCACGGTCAACGGTCGTACACGCGCCGATCTCGACCCGGTCCTGGATGATCACTCGGCCAATTTGCGGCACCTTGATGTGGCCCGCAGGCCCGGAAGCGAAGCCAAATCCAGGCTGTCCGATCTGGGCGCCCGGGAGTATCAAAACTCCATCACCAACATAAGCATGGGTGATGCTGCAGTTGCTTCCGATCTCACATCCTCTTCCGACCGCCACGCCACGTCCGATGACAGTATTCGGCCCTATGCGGGTATCCTCGCCGATCTCTGCGCCAGGACCGATGACGACGCCGGGGCCAAGCTTGACGTTGGCACCAATTGATGCCGCCGGATCGACCGCCGATTGCTGCGTCCAGGAAACCAAGCCGGACTCGGGATAGAACAGGCGCACAGCCTCGGCGAAAGCATGCTGAACCGAGCGGACTGCAATTGCCGTCATCTCAACGCGATATTGCAAAGGCTTCGCAATCTTAGCCGGAACAAAGCAAAACCCCGCTTTGCTTTGCGCGAGCTGAGTTCGAAGGACTTCTCCTGAGCCGGAGAAAAATGTCAGTTGACTAAGACCCGCGCCGGACAGGCTCGCCAAGTCCACCACCCGAACCCGTCCGTCGGCGCCATCAGGAAGGGCGGCACCGGACACATCGCAAATTTCAGCCAGAGAGAAGGGGCCGCGATTGTCATAGAAGCGTGGATCCGCCATCAGACATCCTGCACTATTGCGGCGCAGCCGCTCCCGGGGGCAGCGGCGTCAATACAACTTTCACGGCGGGAAGTTTTTGATTCAGGCGCGCGATCGCGACGCCCGTGATGTCGACGTCTACGGTTCCCAGAACGACCGCGTTGCGATCGAGAAGCAAGTTTGCGCCCCGCTCTGTCATGATTGCTTGCAGGATCGGGCCGAGCGCCTGCTCTACCTGCTGGCGCGCCTTCAAGACCCCGCCTTGAATGAGTCCTTGTTGCGTTTGAACATTCTGCTGAAGCGCAGCTTGCTTGGCCTGAAACGCTTTTATCTTCGCAGCCTTCACAGAAGGCGAGAGGATTGCGATCTGCTGCTGCAAAGTGGCGCCTTCCTGGCGAAGTGCGGCGTCTTGGCCCTTCAACATTTTTTCGGCCGCAGCTGTGAGGCTCTGGACCTGTTTCATGATGTTCTGTCCGACGACGGAACCACGCAGGATTGCTGCACGATCAATCACGAGTATTTTGGGATTTGGAGTACCGGTAGGCGCGGGCGCCGCCGCATGCGCCAGTTGCGGCGCAATCAGAACACCTGCCGCGACTATCATGGTGCGGGCCATGCGCGATGCGTTTTTCATGGATGTCACAACCCCGTGCCTGCGCTGAAATAGATGATTTGAGATTTATCGTAGGATGTCTTGAGGAAAGGGACACCCAAGTCAATTGTAATCGGTCCGAAGGGCGACTTCCAGGCGACCGCAAGCCCGGCCGAGGCACGCATCGCCAGATTGTCCTTGATGCAGCTCGTCAAGGAGCAAGGCGGCACCGTGACATCGAGATGGCCGACCGTACCGAAGTCGCTGAATAGAGCCAGGTTCACACCATAGCTGTCCGGCAGGAAGCTAGGCAATCGCATCTGGGCGCTGCCAATGGCAAAAAAGTTGCCGCCGACAGCTCCTTGGTTACCTCTGACGATCGTATCTCTCGGACCGACGCCCGCCTGCGCAAATCCGCGAAACGAATCGCCGCCCTTGAAGAAACGCTCCTGGATCGGGATTGTCTGACCGTCGTACCCGGTAATGTAACCCGTCTGAAGGTTGATCGAGCCGACGGACGCATCCCACAGAATGGGATGGTAATATCCAATCGAGCCCTGGGTGCGCAGATACTTCAGAGATCCTCCAAGTCCGGCGAATTCCTGTGAAAAGCTCGCCACCCAACCCTTGGTGGGCTTTATGGGATCGTCGAGCGTGTCGTACACGAACGTATAACCGAGCAGTGACGTCTTTGTTGTTCCCGCCGCTTGCTGAACTTCCAGTGGCGCACCCGAGAACGGCGTTATCTTGTCGATCTTGTAGGTATAGCGAAGGCCAACATTGCCGTATTCGGACGTAGGAAACCCAAAACGCAAACCTGCTGCAGTCGTGTCGCCCCGGTAGTTTGCCTGCTGATAGTCCGTCACAATTTTGTAGAGATCGAAGCCGGCATTTAACGGCCTGTCCAGAAAGAATGGCTCGGTAAAACTGAATTGAAACTGTTTGCTGATGGTTGAGAGCTGAATACTCGCGCGCAGATACTGACCGCGTCCGAACAGGTTGCGTTCGGTGTAACTGAATTCGCCGACAAACGAACTTGTAGAAGAGTAACCTGCGCCCAGAGACAACTCGCCTGTCGACTGTTCCGTGACGGTTACGGTGAGATTTGTCCGATCTGGTTGCGAGCCTGGCGACTGCTTCACCGATACGTCCTTGAAAAAGCCTAACGCGCGGATACGCGTACGGGACCGATCAACAAGCACGCGATTGAAGGCGTCTCCTTCGACGAGGCGAAATTCGCGCCGAATGACCTTATCGAGCGTGCGCGTATTGCCGACGATGTTGATTTTCTCAATGTAAACGCGCGGCCCTTGGTCAATTTTGAGGACGACGTCTATCGTATGATTGTCGCGATCGCGTCTGATACGCGGATGAACTTCGGCAAATGCATAGCCCTTGGTTCCCGCGGCGTTTGTAAGTGCGTCAATCGCTTTCTGAACGAGGTCGGCATTGTAAGTGTCGCCAGTCTCGATCTTGACCAATGGGCGCAGCGTAGCGGGTGTTAACTCGCGAATTCCGGACTCGATCTCGACTTTGCCGAATTTGTATTTGTCGCCTTCATCGAGCGTAAAGGTGATGTAGAACTCGCGCCGATCCGATGTTAGCTCCGCAACGGCAGATACCACGCGGAAGTCGGCGTAACCGTGGCTCACATAGAACCGGCGGAGTTGCTCACGGTCGAACGTCAGACGGTCCGGATCATAGTTGTCGTTCGACGACAGAAACTTGTACCAATCAGTTTCCTCGGTAGCGACCTGTGCCTTGAGTGTCCCGTCATCAAAGACGCTGTTGCCGATGAAGTTGATGCGGGCAACCCCTGTCGTGGGACCCTCGGAGATGGAGAAAATCAGATCGACACGATTCTGTGGCCGCTGAATGATTTGAGGGTCGACCGACGCTGCAAATTTTCCATTGCGTCGATACAGCTCGATAATTCGCTGAACGTCGGCTTGTACCCGAGACCGCGTGAAAACAGTCCTGGGTTTGAGCTGAACTTCCTTTTCGAGGTCCTTCTGAGAGACCTTGCTGTTACCCTCGAACTCAATCTGATTGATGATTGGATTCTCAACAACGCTGACAGTCAGCGTTTTGCCGTCAAACCTGACTTTCACATCGGCAAACAGACCGGTCTGATAGAGGGTCTTGAGTGCCAGGTCGGATGACTGCTCGTTGTAGGTGTCACCTTCGTGAACCGAGATGTATGACAAGACAGTCGCAGGCTCGATTCGTTGCGTTCCCAACACAACAATGTGCTGAATGACCCTCGCCTCGGGCGCGGCGGGAACCGGAGTCGATGCCGGCGGTTGCGCCGGCGCAGGCTGGGCATTAGTTGTCGCATCCGCCAATGCCAGACAGGTTGCTGCCGCAAGCGAGGCGCGCGCTACTTTGGCGAACAGGGTGATGCGGCTCATCCAGTCGTCTCTGG
>Ga0075425_100001046_pt1 | contig 26594 bp, 17 predicted proteins | sample SoiMethybrSBSTD4_FD_75300 | JGI IMG/M metagenome (GOLD analysis project Ga0075425, IMG submission 75300) | Bulk soil microbial communities from a Populus tree surrounding site in Tennessee, USA - Soil MetaG P. TD hybrid SBSTD4 | ecosystem: Environmental > Terrestrial > Soil > Tree plantation...
GATCATTTCGCCGTTCGACGGTCGTCCATTTCCATCGCCCCGGGCGCGGCCTCCGCTGTCATTGAGAGTGAGGTCGGCGATCTCAATCGTCGGCTTCTTCAACTGCCCGATCGCGAGCTCCACACGTATCGGGCCTCCGCCGTATCCGCGTTTCTCGAGCGTCTCGACTGCCAGGGTCTGCAGCGCCGACTCTATATCAAGCCCGCCGGAGACCACGACCGAGATGTCCCTCGTCGCGCCGGGCAGAATGTCGCCGATTTCCGTATTGGCGGGAGTGGCAATGCCTTTGGCCGTCGACGAAATACGAAGCTGTACGCCGAACGCCGGCCCAACGCCGCGGTTCCGAATGTTGAACAGCAATTTCGCCTGTTCGCCGGCATCGAGGCGGCCGTTCGGAAAGAACGACTTGCTGTCGTCGAATCGAGCGGTGGTCTCCAGATCGGAGGGTCGCGCACGCTCGGCGGCTTTTGTCTTGATGTAAGCAATGAGACTTGGATCGTCACTCAGGTTCAGGATGAGGTGATTGAGCATGTTCTGCAGAGCCGGTTCGCCGATCGCTCGCGTCTCAGTATGGTTCGACCAATATATTGACTTTCTTCTGTAACCGCTGCCGCTCCCGTTGATCGTGGCCACTGCCATGCCATCGGCCGCATAGGCGCTAATGGTGCCGGTCACGGTCACACCTACAAGGTTTCGATTGGCGTCGTGGAGGTCATTAGATTGCAAGGCAACACGAAGCAGGAGCTCACATTGAGGTGATGTTTGCGAACGTGTCACCTCGGCACGGGGGAAGAGACGTTTCACGATTCCCGGAAGTGCGGATCCCGTCGATTCGGAGAAATTGACGACAATACGATCGACTTCGGTCTCATTGTTGGGCTGCGAGCCCTTGCCGGTGTCTTCCCAAGCAGTTGGCGCGGTCCACGTCGCGCTCGTATCCGCGTCAAAGGCCGGGAGTACAAGGCAGACGCGAATGCCTTCATCAATCGGGCCAACAGGGAGAGACGGCGGAGAATAATTCTTCGGTAGGGGGATCGGGATCGTAATGACGTTTCTCACACGCCGTTCCGCAAATGCAGAGACGCCGAGGCAACACGCCGCGAAAATCAAGAACAGTGTGCGGATCGCTCGCGTCCCAGTTCGTGTCATCGTTCGTCCGGCGGCTGTTGAATTCCGAGCTCTTTCAATAGGCGCGTAGCGCGTTCCAACAGTTGCGCGGCCTCCTCTGGCTTGGACACTCGTGCCAGGTCGACCATTGCCTCGGCTTCGGTATATGAATCGTGCATTTGCTCTGCTAGGCTCACTGCGCGTGTCAGGGCCTCGCGTTGTGCGCCGATATCGCCCGCGGCGGCTGCGCAACGCGCAAGGAGGAGCGTCAGCGCAGCACTCTTCTGCGTATCGGCGAGACGCTCGAGAAGCGATAGTGCGTCCGCGCGAAGGTTTTCGTTCAGCAGGTAGATGGCCGTGGCGATCTCACGTGGCGTTTGTTCCGCGATCGTCTGTTCGAAATGGCGCACCCGCTCATTGACTTTTGTGCGGACATCCGCGGACGCGATGACGAAGGGTTTTCCCTCCGCCGCGGGTCCGCCCTCGGATTCGACGCGCACGACGTACTCCACACCGGAGGCGAGTGGTTGCTTGCCGGTGTACCGGACGTTCGTCCCCTCGACGAGGGCAGGACCCCAAACGGCGTGCGGCGGATTCACGTTTTTCAGCACCGATACACGGTATCGAAAGACTCCAGGAACTGGCTCCCATCGAATCAACGGGTTCGCCGTGGTGATCGCCGTATTGCTCGGCATCAGCACCCATGGTGCTCGATCCGCAGTGCGGAATCCGAGTGCCTGCTGCCCCTGCCGGCTGCGGATTCGCTCCGATATTGCCGGACACCCCTCGAAGACGCCGTTCCAGCTTTGTGGCGCCGGTTCCCATGTCGTTGTCAGATCGGAGCAAAGAATTCGGACCTTCGCGTTGGCCTTCACGCGAATGGTGTCGCCGGCGTGTACTTCCGATCCCACGCTTGCGGGCAAAGCTCGCGACGCATTGCGGCGGTGTAGTGAGACATCGCCGCGAGCATCGATAACATAGCCGGTAACGGCGAGAAGCATGGCTCCCAACATCATTGCGCTCTTTCGAGGGCTGCCTTCGCTTCGCTGATCCATGTCTCGCCGGCGGGCTCGTTCGTGTCATGCCATGCGAGGCCGAGGCAACTGCGCCATTCGTTCTGCGCTATTCGATCATTCATCGCGTTCAACGTCTTCGCGAGCAGACAATGTGCATCGGCGCGATCGGGCTCAATCCGTATCGCTTCCTCCAGCAGTCGTCGGGCCTCGGGAAATCGCGATTGGCCAAGCCGCGCCCACCCGAAGTTCTTCAGCACCGTATAACGCAGGTCACGGTCGCCGCGCTTTGCTTCCGGGTCGGACAATAGGAACGTCCGCTGAAGCACGAACGCAGCGCGATCGTACTGGCTGCGCAGGAGATAGAGATGTCCGACGTTGTTGCCAGCGAGATCTAGGCCTGCGGCGAATGCGATTAGGTACTCGCTGATGGCTCGATCGTCGTCGAAGAGATCTTCGTAAACGCGACCCAGGTTGTAGTGCGCGACCGGATTTGTCGGGTCGAAACGCACGGCCCGCTCAAGGTTCATCTGCGCCGACGAAAGCTGAGTCCGTGGCCGCTGCGTGACGAGTGCGGAGACGCCAGTATCGTTGTAGCGCTTTGAGAACCACGGCCGCGCAAACCACAACGCGACAATGAGACTCAGAAGGACGAAGAGCAAACAGGTAACGGTGACACGCAATCGCGGACCGAAGCCGATTTCTTCGAGGACCTCGGTCCACCGGTCGCGAAAGCTCAGCGACAGGACGCCGCCTAGAGAGAAGGAGCCGAGGAATGTGGCAGCGATCGGTAGCAAATTGAGGATCCCGATGCTGTCGGTTCCGTAAAGCCGCGCGAGCTCGATCGCCACGCCGAGGCTGAACGGGAAGAGCACGACCGAAGACACGAGGATGATGCCCTCGAGCCGTTTCATCGACGCGGGTAACGCGCGATCGAGGAACCACCACCAGGCGTCGGGAGGTGGCGTCAGGCTCTGACGCCATTCGATCAAAGACTTTCGCGCTCGATAAAAAGTGCGTCGCGGGAGGCTCCGCAACGTTTTGTCGGTCTCCAGAATGTCATTGACACAACGACTGTCGACATCGCCGGTTAGCGCTGCTTGCTCGATCGCGTCGCGGAGCAGCAAGGCATCGAGCAGCGCCGGCGGCGTGAAGTTCGTGACGAGCTTCTCGACCGAGTTGGTATACCGCAGCAAAACGTCCACCAGAGAGCGAACAGCGGGTTCAGATGAAACGCCGCTCCTCACTCCGTTTGGGACTTGCGCGGCAGATGGCGGTGCTGAGTCATCTGATTTGATCATAACTGAGCGAGGGTCCGTTATAGGTGTGACCCGGCAGGCAAAAGACCTACCCTTATACTGCCGTAGTTGCTGCGCGGTCCGCTTTTGGCGCTCATCACGCGTTTTTTCCGTGGAACATTCGCGCGAAAGCTGGGAACACTGCGCTTTTTGGTCGCTGGTCTGCGGCGATTTTCGCGCGACAAATTCGCGACCTTGCGAGTGACTCTGCGAGTCTCCAGTTTCTAAGCAACCCTGAAAACGCGAAGCGCCGCGAAGTCGCGGCGCATCAGTGTTTTAGATTGGCGGGGCCGACGGGGCTCGAACCCGCAACCGCCGGCGTGACAGGCCGGAGGCTAACCCTAGGCTAACCAAGGCTAACCCCGGGTTAACATCGCAGTTGATCCGATCATCCTGGGCGAGGTCGTTCGGCATTCTTCTTCTGCCCCGGAACGACCCGAGACCGAATTGATTTCGAGAAGGCAGACGTCACGATTGTCCGCAACCAGTCGGTCGACACGAGCGGATCTTCTGATCGGCAAACGCTCCTCCGCGCTTTGCGCGAGTTGTTCGCGACCCGATGGCAAACTCTCGCTGGCCCCTTCCTCGCACTAGTTATTTGCCGTGAAGCAGGCGGCGCTGTTCCTCTTTCTCATCGCGAGTCCTCTCGTGGCGCAGGTTCCTGGCGAGCTCGCGCGCGAAGGCCTTTTGATCACCATCGACGTTTCGACGAATCAGCTCTTCGTTTTTCGCGATGGGGAGCTCGTGCGGCAGACGATCGTCGCGACCGGCTCCGACAAGATCCTGCGCAGCGGCGATCGCGTGTGGTGGTTTCGCACGCCGCGCGGGCTGCACACGGTCGTCGATCGCGTGGCCGATCCGATCTGGAACAAGCCCGACTGGGCGTTCGTCGAGGAAGGGAAGCGCATTCCGCCGCGCGACTCGCCGCAGCGCCTCGTTCGCGGGAAGCTCGGCAAGTACGCCCTCGACCTCGGCGGCGGCGTGCTGCTGCACGGCACCGATGATCCGAAGTCGATCGGACGGAAGGCGTCGCACGGATGCATTCGCCTGCACGACGACGACATCGCGTTCCTCTGGCGCGAAGCGGCGATCGGAACGCCGGTCTACATCTTCGCGAGTCAGAGCGATCCGGCGTTCGCGAACAGCACGGGATTGAACGATCTCGACATGAGGCCGGTCACCGTCCCTTGAGCTTCGCCTTCTCGCGATCCTTGCGATCGCGGAACAGCACGCTGAACACGAGATAGAACGCCGCGGCGCTGGCGAGCACGTATCCGACGAGGGCGAGCGTCGGGCGGATGCGCATCATCAGCGATGACGATACGAGCAGCGCCGCGATCACGACGCCGACCGTAATCCGGTTCGCGATCTTGTGGATGCCGGAGAGAAACTCCTCGGCCTGGGTGAGCTTGATGCCGAATGACAAACGTCCGGCGGCGGTGAGGTCGATGATCTCGCGCGTGCGGTGGGGCAGGTCGAGCACGAGCTGATTGAGGTCGAGCAGCGCCGGATAGAAGTTCCTCGGGCTGAATTTCTGGGCGAGCTTCTGCGACATGAGCTGCTCGGCGTAATCGCGAATGACCTGCTGCGGGTCGTAATCGGGATCGAGCTTCTGGGTGATCGAGTCGAGGTTGAGCAGCGTCTTCGCGAGCATGGCCAGCTCCGAAGGCGCCTTCAGGTCGTTCTGATTCGCGACCGTGATCACGCTGAACAGCAGCCGTCCGACGTTCATCTCCTGCACGCTCGTGTCGTGCATCGTCGCGACGAGCATCGAGATCTCGCGCGTGAACTTCACCGGCTCGAAACGCTCCTGCGGCTCGGACATGCGCACGCACGCGTCCGACACCTCCGCGCCGCGATTCGACGACACCGCGAGCAGCAACTTGATGATCTCGTCCTGGAACTCGTGACTGACGCGCGCGACCATGCCGAAGTCGAGCAGCACGATCTGCGGTTCGCCCTTTTCGTCGTCGACGTTGTCGCGCACGAAGATGTTGCCCGGATGCGGATCGCTGTGCCAGAAGCCGTCGACGCAGATCTGCTTGAGGTACGCGCGCGTGATCACGCTCGCGAGCGCGGCGTAGTTGCCTTCGATGAGCGACAGCGGCGTGAGCTTCGAGACCTTCTTGCCGCGCACGAGCTCCGTCGTCAGCACGCGCGAGGTGCTCAGGTCGTGAATGACGGTCGGGATGTAGATCTGCGGAAAGGTCTCGAGGTTCTTTCGGATGGTCTCCGCGTTGCGCGCCTCCTGCAGGTAATTCAGCTCGTTGTACATCGTGAGCTTGGCCTGCTCGACGGAGCCGACGAGGTTCAGCTTGCGCGCGACGTCGCTGTGCGCGTCGAGCACCTCCGCGATCTCGGTGAAGATCTGCAGATCGTTCTTCACCTGGTCGCGCACGTTCGGGCGCTGCACCTTCACCACGACTTCGCGTCCATCGCGCAGCGTCGCGCGATGCACCTGGCCGAGGGAGGCGGTGGCGAGGGGAGTGGCTTCGAACGACTCGAAGGCCTTCGAGATGCGAACGTGGAGCTCCTCCTCGACGGTTTTCTCGACGTCGGCAAACGAGAACGCGCCGACGTCGTCCTGGAGCGACTCGAGCTCCGCGATGTACTCCGCGGGGACGATGTCGGGCCGCGTCGAGAGGACCTGGCCGAACTTCACGTACGTCGGCCCCATCTTCTTCAGCGACTCGGCGAACGCCTTCGCGCGCGCCTGGACGCTGGGCTCGACCTCGCCGCTGCTTTCCTCCGGCAGCAGCAGGTCCTCGGTCGTGACGCCGAGGTGAAAGTCCTTCCGGCCGTACTTCGTGAACAGAACGAGAAGATCGCGGTATGCACCGATGTTTCGGGTCTTGAGCATCGGAGGCGGACTGTGCAAGGGGGAGGCCCGGAATGAGTCTCAGAGTTCGACAGTCTCAGAGTCGCAGCGGACGATCCTGTGAGACTCGGCCTCTCTGAGACTTTGCGACTCGTATGCTAGGATTCGCCATCCTCAAGCAGTCCTCTGACACAGGAGCATCAAATCATGGGCAATTACAGGACTCTCTTCACCTCGGAGTCAGTGACCGAGGGGCATCCTGACAAGATCGCGGATCAGATTTCGGACGCGATTCTCGACGCGGTTCTCGCGGAGGATCCGGTGGGACGCGTGGCGTGCGAGACGCTCGTCACGACGGGTCTCGCCATGATCTCCGGTGAGATCACCACCAAGACGTACGTCGACTTCCCTTCGATCGTGCGCAACACCATCCGCGAGATCGGCTACACGCGCGCGAAGTACGGCTTCGACAGCGAGACCTGCGCGGTGATCTCCTCGATCGATCCGCAGTCGCCCGACATCGCCCAGGGCGTGGACACGGGCGGCGCCGGCGATCAGGGCCTGATGTTCGGTTTTGCCGTGCGCGAGACCGAGGAGCTGATGCCGATGCCGATCATGCTCGCGCACAAGCTCGCGCGGCGTCTGACGGAGGTTCGCAAGTCGAACGAGCTCGACTTCCTCCGCCCCGACGGCAAGTCGCAGGTCTCGATCGAGTACGACGGCAAGAACCCCGTCCGCGCCGAGGCGATCGTCATCTCGACGCAGCACTCGCCGAACGTCAGCCATCGCGATCTCAGCGAGGCCATCCTCGAGACCGTCATCAAGCCGGTCGTTCCGGCGCACCTTCTCGACAAGGACACGAAGTTCCACATCAATCCGACCGGCAAGTTCGTGATCGGCGGACCGCAGGGCGACACCGGCCTGACGGGCCGCAAGATCATCGTCGACACGTACGGCGGCCGCGGTCGTCACGGCGGGGGCGCGTTCTCGGGCAAGGACCCCACGAAGGTCGATCGCTCGGCGTGCTACATGGCCCGCTACATCGCGAAGAACATCGTGGCGTCCGGAATCGCGGACGAGTGCGAAGTGCAGCTCGCGTACGCGATCGGCGTGGCCGAGCCGGTGTCGATCTACGTCGACACGTTCGGCACGGGCAAGGTCGAGCAGTCGAAGCTCGTCGCGCTCGTGCGCGAGCACTTCCAGATGACGCCGCGCGGCATCATCGACTCGCTGCAGCTCCGCCGTCCGATCTTCAAGAAGACCGCCGCCTACGGCCACTTCGGCCGCACCGAGCCGGACTTCACCTGGGAGAAAACGGACAAGGCGGATGCGCTGCGCAGCGCCGCGGGGATCGAAGTCGCGGCGATGGTGTAATCACCCATTCATCAAACACGACAACGGCGGCCTCGGCCGCCGTTTTTGTTTTTGGACTGCGGCGATCGCAATCGCCGCTTTGCTTTGCTGCAGCCGCAGCTGCCGCGACTGCGGTCGCGGCAAGGCAAAGCGCCAGCTGCGGCTGGCGCACTCCAAATCATTCAAACAGCGGCATCGCCGCGCTTTCCGGCGCGTCGAGGTCCGCGATGAGGACCGCTGCGCCTAGGTCGCCTTTCCAGAGCGAGTGGCGGCGCAGGCAGCCGTCGAGATTCGCCGCGGCGTGATTCGCGAGGAGCTTCGCGCGGCCGAGCCATTCGCGCTCGCCGGTGTGGCGATAGAGGTTGAGCAGCGAATACGCTCGGCCGGAGCTGCCGCAGCAGAGATCGCCGAGGGTGAGGGGATCTTCCCACGTGCTCCACGCGGCGCCCTGCGCGAGGCGGAACCATTCGCTGCCGCCGAGAACGTCGTGTGCGAGGAGCCAGAGGAACGTGTAGCCGGCGGTGCCGTGGCACCAGCCGGGCATGCGGTCCCACGCTTCCGCGCCGCTGACGCGCGGCCATTGGATCGCGCGTCCGCGATCGACGCCCATCGATGCGAGCTGCGCCAGGCGCTCCATGAATCGCGCGGGCAGTTCCGCGCCCGATGCCTGGCACCAGCGCAGCGTCGCGTAGAGAAATCCCGCCCAGCCGTGGGCCATGCCGAGGTACGCGGTCGTTGGCTCGGTGATCGGCGGACGCTCGTCGAGCTTCTCCCACACCTCGGCCATCGCATCGTTGCCGAGTTTGAGAAGTGCTTCATCGCGATCGCTGCTGGCGGCGAGAAGCATCGACGCGAAGAGCAGCGTGCCGCAGCGGCCGAGCGTGAGATCCATTTCTTCGACGGGCGACTGCGATGCGTTGATGAACGCGTGCGTCCACTGTTTTTGCGAGAACCCATCGCCGCGCGCGCGACTGAGAAAGGCGCGCACGGCGAAGAGGCCCGCGCGCGTGTGGTATGGCGTGACCGGTCCGACCTTCTCTTCCTTCAGGTCACCCTCTTCGTCGTACCAGCCGTCGGATGAGTCGGCGAAACGCATCGCGCGCGTCGCCCACACTTCCGCGAGCGCGAGGAGTTTCGGATCGCTCCGCACTTCCGCGATGCGCAGCAGACCGAACGCCGCGCCGGCCGCGCCGAAGTTCACCGACGACTTCGGATTCGGATAGCCGTGCGCGAACGTCTCGCCGCCGCGCGAGAGATTCGCGATCTCCGACTCGACGAGCGCGAGCGCGTGCGGCTCGATCGGTGCGGCGAGCGATTGCTCCACCGCGATCGCATGCGCGCCGCGCAGCGCCTCGGCCATCTCCCGCACGGACGCGAATCGATCGGCGGGATTCTTCGACAGCGCGCGCTGCAGGATCGATTCGACTTCCGGCCACGGCGCGACGCCGCGGGCCTCGAACGACAGCGGCGGATTGTTCACGATCTGCAGCGCCATCTCATCGCGCTCGAAGCGGAGGTCGAGGTAATGCTTCGTCGTGATCATATGGTCGAGCAGCGCCGCGAGTGCGTACTGCTCGCCGGCGAACGTGGAGTTGAGCGACTTCCCTTCGCGCACGGAGGCGAGGTACTCCGGCTCGAAGAAGGTGAACATGCCGGCGCGCGCGGAGTTGAGGCTCGTCGTGCCGGTGTCGATGCGCGACCAGCCGTAGTCGATGATGCGCGCGCGGCCGTGGCGGTCGATCAGGACGTTGCGCGGATGAACGTCGGAATGAATGACGCCGCAGTCGTGCAGGTCGGCGTACGCGCCGACGATCGACGTGGCAAGTGACAGCTGCCCGACGCGATCGTGACGGCGCATCGCGCCGGCGACCGAGGACTCCACGCCGTCGATCCACTCGATGACGAGATACGGACGCTCGTCGTGCGTGCCGGTGTCGAGGAGGCGCGGACCGACGCGGCCGTCGAGATGACGGATGATCGCGACTTCGTTCGCGTACCACGCGCCTTCGCTGCCCGACTTCGCGCGGGCGATCTTCAACGCCGCGTCGGTCTCACCTCGCCGCACGCGATAGATCTCGCTGTCCTCGATGAGGCTGACGCAGCGCAGAACCTTCCAGTCGCCGACCTTCGAGCCATTGTCAACAAGTTGACGAATCTCTTTTTCTTCCGGCTCGTCGGCGGGGACGAGGACCTTGTTGCGAAGGAAGATGCCGATGTGCGGCAGCAGCTCGTCGAACCACGCCTCCGGATCCTTGTTCAAGGCGCGGCTGTTCTCGATGACCGCCTCGACGATCGTGCGCGGCTCGCGGAAGAGCTGCAGCAGCGCCGCGGTCTCGGAATCGATGACCTGCGTGGTCATGCGGCCCTGCGTGCGCGTGATCGTGTAGTCGCCCTCTTCCGATTCGAACTTCGCGCGCACTTCTTCCGAGAGGTCGGCGACCGGCACGAGCACGACGTCGCTGCGAAGGACGAGTTGCGCGGTGACATTCATGCGCCGGCTCTCCAGATCGTGGTGGGCGTCCAGGTCTCGACGTCGACGCCATGGCGGCGCACGCGCTCGACCGCGAATCGCCACGGCTCGACCGCGCCGGTCGCGCTCTGTTTCGCAAACGAGATCGCGGCGGCGAGACGGCTCGCGACCCACAGACGCCAGCTCTCGCGCTGCTGCCATGAAAGAGCGCGCTCGGAGTCGGGAGGGTCGATGCCCCACGACAGCAGGCCGTCGTCATCGATGCCCGCCGTGAACGGGATGCCGTGCGCCGGACATCCGGCGAGCTCCTCGTGCAATCGCTGCGCGGCGTGATCGAGCTCGTCGCGATTCGAGAAATAGAGCACGAGCTTGTCGGGGCGCAGCAGGCCGCTGGCGTCGGGGCCCATCTTGAACTGCGAGCCGGGAATCGCGGCGAGCACGCGCACGACGGCGTGAAACGCGTCGCGAATGCGCTCCGGACGCGGGCTGACGTAGAGCTTGTACGTCGCGCCGCCGCGATGCTGTCCGTTCGATGAGTTCGAGCGCCATGAGATCCACCACGGCGAGCTCTCGAGCGGATTCATCGTCCAGTAGCGGTCGAGCAGCGAGCGAAGCTGTCCGCTGTCCGCTTCGATGTGCGCGAGCGTCGCGTTGCGATCCGCGAAACGCGACAGCCAGAAGCGCGTGATCGGGATGCGGTTGTACGCGTACATCGCGCCGCTCAGCGTGTGCACGTCGATCGTCTCCAGATCCTCGGCATGCTGCAGCGCCTCGCGCGAGAGCCGCGCGATGGCGTTCTCCGCGGCGACCGGCCGCGCGTCGGGAAAGAAGATCGGGAACGCATCGGCGCCGCAGACGAATGCGTCGTCCGACTCGATCTCGAGCACGCCGTCGAGCACGAGATCGATCAGATCGTTTTCGTATTCGTCATCGAGCACCGCGGGATCGATCGCCTTCGGCTCGGCGAGATCGCGAAACAATTCCGCCGCCTGATGCCCGACCGACTTCACGTTCAGCGTCACGCCGGGGCGGGGGAGGAGCAGACCGTAGAAATCGTCGTCGGCCTCGAGCTCGAGGAAAGGCTGCTTCTGTTCGGGTGTGAGCTCATCGAGCCGCCTGAGCTCCATCTGCGCGGTCGATCGGAACCGCCGGGAGGTCCACATGGTGTTTGGGGAGTGTACGGGAAAGAGTCCTGAGTCCTGAGTGCTGAGTCCTGAGAGTCTCACAGTCGCACAGGCTCACAGTCTCAAAGTCTCGGAGGAACTCCTGTGCGACTTTGCGACTGTACGACTTTGCGACCGCAGTTCTCAGGACCCGGGACTCAGGACTCAGGACCCGGTTTCTACTTCTTCTTCAACTCCGCCTTCACGTTCTTGAGCTGCTCGAGCTCCGCGGCGATTTCTTTTTCGCGGATCTCGATCGCTTCGATCGTCTTCGGCAGGAGCTCTTTTTCCTTCGCTTCGAGCGCTTCCATCTGATGTTTGAGCTGGGCCTTGAGCTGATCGATCTGCGCTTTGGTGAGATCGACCTCGGGCTGACGGGAGACGCCGCAGACCGGGGAGCCGAAGCCGCAGCGCGTTCCGCCGAAGCATTGCGGGCCGGGTGTGGTGCCGCAGATGCTGAATGGCTGGACGGTGCAGTCGGAGCAGCCGCTCCACTGACCGCAGGGCTGGACCGTTTGCCACTGGCACTGCTGCTGAGTTCCGCCGCAGATGCTGAACGGCTGCACGGTGCAATCCGAGCATGCGCTGAATCCGCATCCTCCCTGATTCGTGCCGCCGCAGATGCTGAAGGCCTGGACGGTGCAGTCGGAGCACCCTCCGCCTCCTCCGATCCCGACGGGACCGAATCCTTCCGGAACGACAGTGATGGCGAGCTCTTTGATCTTCGGCATGCGACACCTCCTCGAAAAATTGAAGAGAAACGCCCGGCCCACCATTGGGCCGGGCGCATGTGGAACGCGTGCTTTACTTCTTCAGTTCATTGCGGCGCGCCTTGAGTGCTTCCAGCTCGCGCTGCAGCTCCTTCTCGCGGGCCTCGCATTCCTCGATGGTCTTCGGCAGGTTGTTCTTCTCCGCCGTGTCGAGGTTGTCGAGCGCCTGTTTCAGCTGACCGCGCAGCGTATTGATTTCGTCGCGCGACAGCGAGCCCGGCGCGAGCTTGTCCGTGATCGCGGTGATCGGCGTCGTCCGCGAGCCGGCCGTGCACGGCGGTCCCGGCTGGTTCGTGCGACAGTCGCATGGCGACACCATCTGGGGCACACCCGACAGGCAGTCGCAGAGCGAGCAGGCGACAGGATTCGTGGGGTAGCAATTCTCGTCGAGCGTCGGATCGTCCGCGCCCACCATCCTCTGCGCGATGCCCGACTGAGGCATGCACCCCGAATGCGGATGGCACTGGCCGCTGAGACAGTCGCAAAGCGAACACTGCGCGGGGGATGTCTGACCGCGCGGTCCGCCGGGGCCGCCGCCGCCGTGCATGGTGAATCGACACCCCGCGCCACCTCCACCGCCGACCTCCAGCGGGCGCATCGTGCCTGGGACGATGTTGATTCCGAGATCCTTGATCCTCGGCATACCTCTCTCCTTTCCCGGAGCGGGGACCGCTCCCTCTCTGCACTTCTCTCGACTTGTTCTCTCTGACCCGATTTAAAGCTGGATTGCCGTCAGGGAACATAAGTCCCTAAGGCCGAAGTGTAAAGAGGGTGTCCGTTCCGCGCGTCGTGACCGAGGCCGCGTAACGATCGAGGGTCTGCGCGAGCATGCGTTGTGCTTCCGGCGAGAGTTGCTGCGCGCGCTCTTCGATTTTCTTTTCGACGCGCGTCGGCGGCGTCGTCGACAAAATCGCGACGTGCGTGATCCCGTCGCCTCGCAACCGCTCCCGCAGCGCCTCGGGTGTCGGCGCGCCGAGGTAGCGCGACATGCGGTCGCTGTCGAAGTTGCCGCCGCCGCGCACCGGTCGCGTGAACCAGAAGGTCTCGCCGTAACCGACGACGAGCGTGCGCGAGCTTTGGGGCAGCGTGGCGTTGAGCCAGACGATCGATGGGAAGGTTGCGCGCTGCGATGCGACGAATCCCTGCTCGGTCGTGCGTCCCGACATCAGTCCGAACGCCCCCGAGCGCTCCGTCGACCAGACCACGAAGAACATCTGCACCACGATCGCCGCACCGATCACGATCGCGAACAAACGGCGCTTCAGCATCGGTGCCGCACTCGCCGCGGCGACGCTGAGATACGGAATCAGAATGCGCGACGACGGTCCGAGGAGGAAGAGCACGAGTGCGATCGCGAGGGAGACCAGGGCGATCGGGCCGATCGCGCCGAACGCCATCCCGAAGATCGAGGCGCCGAGGGATTCATCGATGAAGGTGCCCTCGAAGATGTAGTCGGCGAAATAGGCCCCGCGATAGCCCGACACGTGCGGCGCGGCCGCGCTCAGAAACGGCGCGACCGGATTGCCGGTGAGGATCAGATTGCGAATGAAGAAGAGCGATCCGATCGCGATCGCCGGAATCGCGGGACGCCATTTGCGCGAGATCGCCCACGCCACGATCGCGAACGGAATGAACGTGTATTTCGTGAGAAGTCCCGCCGCGGTGGCGAGCATCGCCGTGCGGTCATCGTCGCGCTCGAGCGCAAGCGCGAGGGCGATGAAGATTCCGACCAGCGGCCACTCGACGAGCGACCATCCCGCGGTGAGCGCGAGTGCGGGCGTCGTTGCGATCGCGGCGGTGGCGAGCCACGACTGCGTGCGCCGTGCGATCAGCGCCATCGCGGCAATCGCGGCGATGAGATGCAGAAAATGCGACGCGACCGCGCCGGCCTGGCCGAACGTCGCCAGCAACGGCAGATCGGCGGACTCGATGCCGAGCGGGAAGTACGAGTGCGAGAGGAGTGGAAGCTCGACCGCACGCCCTTCGACCGTCCACGTCTGCGGCACGGCGAGGTGATACGCGACCTCGTCGAGGGAGACCGCGGGCGTCTGCGCGGTGACGAACGCACAGAGAAGAACGATCGCGATCGCGAGGAGCGGGAGTGCGGGAGCGGGCAGGCGGTCGGGCGGGCGAGGGGATTCGCTTTGCCGCGCGCGGGCGAGCGGCCACGCGATGGCGCCGAGGATCACGAGCGGGAGCATCGTCCACGCGGCGATCTTCAGGAGAGCGATCAGAAAACAGATCGCGCCGAAGAGCGGATAGCCGATCACGAAGTCGAGCGCGGGATCGCTGCCGCGGCGGCGCGCGATCATGCCCACCGCCGCGATCGCGATCGCCTCCACGACCGCGAGCAGCATCGGAATGGCGAGCCGCCGCACGTTCAGCTCGATGAGCACGAAACGGTCGGCGAGCGTGAGCAGTGCGAAGAGCGCGACGAGCAGCGCGAGGACGAACCGTGCGCGCGCCACCATCAAATGGGTTCCAGGGCCTCGCGAATGCGCAGCACGTCCTCGATGATCGCGCGCGCGGCGTCGGGGCGAATCTGCGTCGTGCGATCGGAAAGCGCGGCGGGCGGATTGTCGTGCACTTCCATGAAGAAGCCGTCCGCGCCCGCCGCCGCCGCCGCGCGCGCGAGCGGCCGCGCGAACTGCGGCGTGCCTCCGGTCTGCTTCCCTTCGCCGCCCGGCTTCTGCATCGAGTGGGTGATGTCGTAGACGACCGGCGCGCCGAAGCCGCGCACGATCGGAAACGCGCGCATGTCGACGACGAGGTTCTGATATCCGAACGAGCTGCCGCGCTCGGTGATGAACACCTTGTGGTTCCCCACCTCCGCTCCCTTGTCGATGATGTTCTTCGTCTCCTCGGGCGACAGGAACTGTCCCTTCTTCACGCCGACCGGTTTGCCGGTGCGGCAGGCGGCGGCGACGAGGTCGGTCTGACGGCAGAGAAACGCGGGGATCTGCAGGATGTCGAGCACTTCCGCGGCCGGCGCGGCCTGGTCGGGGTCGTGGATGTCGGAGAGGAGCGCCAGCCCCGTTTCCTCTTTCACCGCGCGCAGCATCTTCAATCCTTCTTCCAGTCCCGGTCCGCGAAACGATTCGATCGACGTGCGGTTCGCTTTGTCGAACGATGACTTGAAGACGAGATTGACCTTCAATTCGTCACGCAGCCGCGCGATCGTGCGGGCCATCTTCAGCACGTGATCGAGTGATTCGATGACGCACGGGCCGGCGATGAAGAGCGGCGGTGCGTCGCCGCCGAATCGGATGTCGGGAGTGATCTCGATGGTCTTGGTCATGCAGGGCGAGATCCTACGTCATGACGAATTAGAATCGCGCGCCATGCGCAAGCTCGTCCTCTTTTTCCTCCTCGCCACGACCACCGCGTTCGCCGCGGACAAGCCGAAGAACGTGATCCTGATGATCGGCGACGGCATGGGCCCTGCGCATTTCACGGCCGCGCGGTTGCTGCGCGCCGACAAATCGAACATCAGCAGAATGCGCGTGATCGGCCTCGTGATGACATCCTGCGCGGATCGCGCGGTGACCGACTCCGCGGCGGCGGCAACCGCGTACGCGACGGGCAACAAGACGAATTACGAAATGCTCAGCGTGTCGCCGTCCGGCACGCCGATGGTGACCGCGCTCGAGCTCGCGGAAAAGGCGGGCAAATCGACGGGCCTCGTGACGACGACCGATTTCTACGACGCGACGCCGGCCGCATTCGCGGCACACTCGAAGTACCGGCACAATGAAGACGAGATCGTTCCGCAGATTCTGCGCAGCGGCGTCGACGTGATCGCCGGCGGAGGCCTCGAGAGTTTCGGCAAAGGGAAGGTGCCGGCCTTCGACGCGGCATTCGCGGGGACGAATTTCAATGTCATTCGCACGCGCGCGGAGCTCGACGGCTCGACGGGCGATAAACAAATGGTGTTGTTCAGGACGCAATCGCACGATCGCGACAATCCGGACTTTCCGCTGCCCGTGCTCGCGAAGTGGGCGATCGATCGTCTGCAGAAGGATCCCGATGGATTTTTTCTGCTGATCGAGCACGAGGGAACGGACTCCGGCAGTCATGCGAACAGCTCGGACGACGTCGAGGCATCATTGCGATCGTTCGATGAAGCGGTCGGCGTCGCGCTCGATTTCGCATCGTCCCGCAATGACACCCTGGTCATTGTGACCGGCGATCACGAGACCGGCGGCGCACGCCTTTCGGAGTCGGCGTCGTCCCACAAATGGCGTTTCGAGTGGTCGACGCGGGAACATACGGCGACGGCGATTCCAATCTTCGCCTTCGGTCCCGGCGCCGAAATGTTCGGCGCGTTTCAGGACAATACGGACGTGGGAAAAAAATTGATCGGACTGGTCCCATAAATCGCGACTCTCACCGTCGTATTGACGGCGCTCCACAAGGCGCGTAGAAGGTTCGCGTGAGCGTCCCAATCCGTATTTCCCTCGCCCTCGGTCTGCTCTGCGCCACCTTTGCACACGCCGCGACGAAATCGTGGACCGGCGCGGTCAGCAATCAATGGTCCGTCGGAGGGAACTGGAGCGGCGGCGTTGCACCGGTGAACGGCGATCAGCTCCTGTTCCCGAACGGCGCGGCGAACGTCAATATGGTCAACAACCTCAGCGGGCTGTCGCTGGCGGGCATCACCCTGACGGGCGGGTCCTACAGCCTGAGCGGCAATGCGATCACGCTGACCGGCAACCTGGTGGAAACCGGGGGCGCCATCACCTGGAACGTTCCGACGACGCTCGCCGCGTCGGTCACGTTCGATCCCATCTCGAATCTGCAGAACACGCTCGCGCTCGGAGGAAACACGCTGACGATCAGCGGCACGCACCTGACCGGAACGATCAACGGAACGGGCAATGTCGTCATCGGTTCGGGCATGGACCTGTTTGGCGGGGGCCACATCAACATCACCGGCAACGTCACGCTCAACAGCGGATCACTCAATGTCCCGTCAGGCGCGGCGGTCGCGGCAACGCTGCTGACGGTCAACGGAACGAGCGAGGTGAGGGGATACGGCGACATCCCGGCGACGACGATGAACGCCGGGACTTTGAATATCGACGGGTTCGCGGGCATCGGCACGCTGTCGGCGCTCGGAAACTTCTCGGCGGCGAGCGGCGTGAACGTGCTCTACGACATCACGGCGAGCAACAACGACATCCTGTCGGTCGTCGGCACGGTCACGCTTTCGAATCCAACGCTTCAGGTCACGCTGCCTTCGACGATTCCGACGGTCGGACAGACGTTTCTCATCATCGCGAATGACGGCGCGGATGCGATTTCCGGCACATTCGCGGGACTCCCGGAGAACGGCACGTTCACGGTCTCCGGAGTCACGTTCCGCATCAGCTACATCGGCGGCACAGGCAACGATGCCGTGCTGACAGTCATATCGGCGCCCAGGGCCTGGACGGGTGCGGTCAACAACCTCTGGTCGGTCGGCGGAAACTGGAGCAGCGGCGTTGCGCCTGTGAATGGCGATCAACTGGCGTTCACGAACGGGGCTGCGATCACGACGACCGTCAATGACCTCGTCGGATTGTCGATCTCCGGTGTGACCTACACATCGAACATCAACAGTTACCACCTGAACGGCAATGCAATCACCCTGACGGGTAGTGTGACAGGCGGCGGGTTCCTCCTCTTCTGGAATCTTCCGACGACGCTCGCGGCCTCGTCGTCGTTCGATCCCTTCATGATCGTGCAGAACACGGTCTCTCTCGGCGGGAACACGCTGACCCTTCACCACGGGCAGCTGACCGGCACGATCAGCGGATCGGGCAACGTCGTGATCGACGGGAACATGGACCTGATGGGCACGGGCGTCATCAACATCACCGGCAACGTCACGCTCACGAGCGGAGCATTGAATGTTCCCTCTGGCTCGGCGGTCGCGGCGACGCTGATGACGGTCGCTGCAGGCACCGTGAGCGGGAACGGCAACATCCCGACCACGGTGATGAACGGAGGGACTCTCAGGCTGGAGGGGTTCTCAGGCATCGGCACGCTGACCGCGATCGGGAACTTCTCGGCGGCGAGCGGTGTGAACATGCTCTACGACGTCACGGCGAGCAACAACGACATTCTGTCGGTCGTCGGTGCGGTCACGCTGTCCAATCCGACGCTTCAGCTCTCGCTGCCCGGCACGCTTCCTGGAGTTGGACAGACGTTTCTGCTCGTCGCGAATGACGGCGCCGATGCCGTCTCCGGCACGTTCGCGGGATTGCCGGAGAACAGCACGTTCACGATCAGCGGAGTCACGTTCCGCATCAGCTACGCCGGCGGGACGGGCAACGACGTCGTGCTCACCGTGCTGTCGGCTCCGAAGGCCTGGACGGGTGCGGTCAACAACCTCTGGTCGGTGGGCGGGAACTGGAACGGCGGCGTTGCGCCGGTGAATGGCGATCAACCGACATTCCCGAGCGGAGCTGCGAACACGAGCATGGTCAATGACCTCAGCGGACTGTCGCTCGCGGGTCTGACGTTCACGGGCAGCTTCACTCTGACCGGGAACGCGCTCACGCTGACGGGCAACGTGAGCAGCATCGCTGGCATCAACTGGAACGTTCCGACGACGCTCGCGGCCCCGGTGACGTTCAGTGAGGGCCTGTCGCTGCAGAATACGACCGCTCTCGGAGGAAACACGCTGACGCTCGGAGGCGAGTCGTTGAGCGGCACGATCAACGGAACGGGCAACGTGGTGATCAACGGGGGATTGGATCTGGGCAGCGGCGGCTCCATCAACATCACCGGCAACGTCACGCTTACGAACGGAAACCTCCACGTTTCTTCAGGCGCCACAATCGCGGCGACGCTGCTGACCGTCAACGGTGGAACGCTGATTGGCAACGGCAATGTCCCGGCCACGACGATGAGCGGAGGCACGCTGGATGTCGGCGGGTTCTCGTTCAATCCGGACAAGATCAGCACGCTGACGGCATTCGGAAACTTCTCGGCGGCGAGCGGCGTGAACGTGCTCATCGACGTCTCGGCGAGCGCCAGCGACATTCTCTCGGTCGTCGGCACGGTCACGCTGTCGAATCCGACGCTTCAGGTCGCGTTCCCCGCTACGATTCCGGCCGTCGGGCAGACCTTCCTCATCGTCGCGAACGACGGCACCGAGCCTGTGTCGGGCACGTTCGCGGGACTGCCGGAGAACAGCACGCTCACCGTCAGCGGCGTCACCTTCCGAATCACGTACGCGGGCGGCACCGGCAACGACGTTTTCCTCATCGTCGTGAATGCGACGACGACGACGCTGCTCTCCTCGAAGAATCCGACTGAATCCGGTGAGACGTTCACGCTCACCGCGCATGTCGCATCCTCCGGCGGCACACCGACGGGAACGGTGTCGTTCGAGGAAGGCGCGGTCGTTCTCGGCACGGCGCCGCTCAACGGAAGCGGCAATGCCGTGCTGACGCTGCAGCTGCCCGCCGGCAGTCATTCGATCGTCGCCCGCTACCTCGGCGCGGCAACGTTCGGATCGAGTGCGTCCGCCGCGCTCGTGCAGCAGGTCAACGACACGACGCCGATTCCGACGCTCAGCGAATGGATGCTGCTGCTCCTTTGCATCGCACTCGCAATCGCAGGCGCGACGATCGCGACGAAGCGGTGACCGGTTCGATCATGTCCCGAAAATCAATCGTCATTTCCCTTCTTCTCCTGACGATCGCCTCTGCTGCAGCAGCGGCGACGAAAACGTGGACCGGCGCGGTGAACGGTCTCTGGTCGGTCGCCGGGAACTGGACCGGCGGCACGCCCGCGAGCGGAGACAGCCTGGTGTTTCCCGTCGGTGCCGCGAACGTGGTGAACACGAATGATCTGAGCGGTCTCACGCTGGCGACCGTGGATATCACCGCCAACGTCACGACGTTGTACGTGATGAGCGGCAACGCGGTGACGCTGAACGGCGGCATGACGGTCTCGAATTTGCCGACGCCGGGCGGTACGTTCCCGAAGTGGAACGTCCCGACGACGCTCGGAGCGACGCAGACGTGGACAGGCGTGCTCGAGATCGGCGGCACGGTGAATCTGAACGGCTTCAATCTCAGCTTTGGCAGTATGCGGGTCGCCCCCGCGGGCACGATCACCGGGACGGGCAGCATTCCGACGGGGACCTACTTCGACGTTGCCGGAACGATCTCGATCACCGGCACCGTCGCCTCGATTGTCGGGATGAACGTGGACGGGGCGATCTCGGCGGCATCCGTGTCGGCCAGCCCTCTGACCGGTTCGGGCACGCTTCCGACGACGATCGCCTTCGAGATCAATCCGAGCACTCTCCTGGGGCCGACGGCGATCCTGACGACAGGGAATCTGACCACCAACACCTGTCACTTCGATCTGACGAACACGACTCCGGGATCCGGACACGACCAGCTCGCGGTGAATGGCACGGTGACCCTCACGGGCGGGCCGCTCCAGCTCAGCGGACCGCCGTCGCCCTCGCCGGGACAATCATTCGTGCTGATCAAGAACGACGGCGCGGACCCCGTAAGCGGCACCTTCAGCGGTTATCCGGAAGGAACGACATTCATCTCCGGCGCCGCGACGATGCAGATCACCTACGTCGGCGGCACCGGGAACGACGTCGTGGTCACCGTCGTCACGTCGTCGAAACAGTGGACCGGCTCGACGAACAATCTCTGGTCGGTCGCCGGGAACTGGACCGGCGGAGTGCCCGCGAGCGGAAACAACGTGGTATTTCCCGCAGGCGCATCGAACGTGGCGAACACGAATGACCTGAGCGGTTTGACGCTGAGCACGGTCGACATCACTGCCAACGTGGCTACTTTGTACGTGATGACCGGCAATGCGCTGACGCTGACCGGAGGGATGACGGTCTCGAATTTGCCGACGCCGGGCGGCACGTATCCGAAGTGGAACATCCCGACGACGCTCGGAGCGACGCAGTCGTGGTCGGGGACGCTCGAGATCGGAGGCACGGTCAATCTGAACGGCTTCAATCTCAGCTTTGCCAACGCGCGAATCGCCCCCGCGGGCACGATCAGCGGAACAGGCAGCATTCCGGCCGCGTCCTTTCTCGACGTCGCGGGAACGATCTCGATCACCGGAACCGTGACCGCCCTTCAGATGATCGTCGACGGCACGATCGCTGCGGCATCCGTATCGGCCGGCACGCTGGCCGGTTCCGGCACGCTGCCCGTCACGAACGCGGGCGACGTCAATCCGAGCAGCGGTTTGAGTCCGACGGCGATTCTGACGACAGGGAATCTCACCGCCTCCACCATTCACTTCGATCTGAACAACACGACGCCGGGATCGGGACACGATCAGCTCGCGGTGAACGGTACGGTGACGCTGAACAACGCGATCATCACCGGACCTTCGTCTCCCGTTGCGGGGCAGTCGTTCGTGCTGATCAGGAACGACGGCATCGACCCCGCCAACGGCACGTTCGCCGGATATCCGGAAGGAGCCACCTTCACCATCGGCGCCGCGACGATGCGGATCACCTACATCGGCGGCACCGGGAACGACGTCGTGGTCACGACCGTCGATCCGACGACGACGTCGTTGATGTCCTCGAAGAATCCGACCGTGAGCGGCGAGCCGTTCACGCTGACCGCGCATGTGGCGGCGCCCGCGACACCGACCGGCACCATCTCGTTCTTCGACGGCGCCACTCTCCTCGGCACGTCTGCCGTGAACGGATCCGGCGATGCGACGCTCACGAAGCAGCTCGCCGCCGGCGCGCATCCGCTCGTCGCGCGCTATTCGGGCGCGGCCACGCTCGGCGCGAGCAACTCGCCCACGGTGACGCAGAACGTCAATCCCGCGGCAACGACGACGACGCTCGTCATCACGCCGAATCCCGTGCCGAACGGCTCGGCGTTCACCGTCTCGGGACAGGTCGCTCCCGTGTCGCCAGGCACCGGCATCCCGACCGGAACGGTCACGATCCGCATCGACGGAAACGTCGTCGCGAACGGTCCGCTCGATTCCACGGGACACTTCTCGATTTCGGCAGCCGCGCCGGCGGTCGGCACGCATCAAATCACCGTGACCTTCGGAGGCAGCGCGAGCTACACGACTTCCGCATCGAACGTCGTCACTTTCGACGTCTCGCCGGACGTCCCGACGCTCAGCGAATGGATGCTGGTGATGCTCGCGATTGCGCTCGCAATCGCGGCCGCGCGGATGGTGACGAAGGGCTGAAAAGCCGGATGGCGGATTGCCGATGGCAGATGGCAAAAGCGCCCTCTGCCATCCGCCCTCTGCCATCCGCGATCTGTTCCTAAACCTCCGTCACTTCCGCCGCACGCGGGATCACCATCGTCGTCTTGTTCGACGCCTTGTAGGCGCGCGCCGCCGCGATGAACGAGCGGAACAGCGGATGCGGCGAGGTCGGACGCGACTTGTACTCGGGATGGAACTGGCAGCCGAGGAACCACGGGTGGCCCTCGAGCTCGATGATCTCGACGAACTTGCCGTCCGGTGAGATGCCGGTCACTTTGAAGCCGCGCTCCTCGAGCTGCGGGATGTATTCGAGATTCGCTTCATAGCGATGGCGATGGCGTTCCTCGACGAGCTCCGTGCCGTATGCATCGCGCGCGATCGAGCCTTCCTTCAGCTCGCACGGATATTTGCCGAGGCGCATTGTGCCGCCGAGCGCATCGACGCCGATCAGATCGCGCAGTTTGTAGATCACCTTGTAGGGCGCCTCGTCGTCGAACTCCGTCGAGTTCGCGCCGACCATGCCACAGACGTTGCGCGCGAACTCGATCGTCGCGCACTGCATGCCGAGACAGATGCCGAAGTAGGGGATGCGCTTCTCGCGCGCGAAGCGGATCGCGCGCAGTTTTCCCTCGACGCCGCGCGAGCCGAAGCCCGGTCCGACGAGGATGCCGTCGACCTTGCCGAGCTCGCCGTGGTAGCCCTCTTCCTCGAGCGACTCCGAATCGATGTAGACGATGCGCACCTTCAGGCCGTTGGCGATGCCGCCGTGCACGAGCGCTTCGTTGAGCGACTTGTACGAGTCGCCGAACTCGACGTACTTGCCGACGAAGCCGATCCGCACTTCGTCTTCCGGATGGCGCAGCTTGCGGACGATCTCCTCCCACTTCGCGAGCGAGCCGATCTCCTCGTGCGGGAGATGGAGCTTGTCGAGCAGGATCTCGTCGAGTCCCTCGCGCGCGAACGCGAGCGGCACCTGATAGATGAAGTCGACGTCGTACGCCGGCACGACCGATTCCTCTTCCACATTGCAGAACAGCGCGATCTTGTTCTTCATCTCCTCGGGGATCGTCCGCTCCGAACGGCAGAGGAGGATGTCCGGCTGGATGCCGATCTCTCGCAGCTTCTGCACGGAGTGCTGGGTCGGTTTCGTCTTCAGCTCTTCCGAGGCCTTGATGTACGGCACGAGCGTGACGTGAACGTTCAGCGCGTTGCCGCGGCCTGCCTCCTGGCGGAACTGGCGGATCGCTTCGAGGAAGGGCAGCGATTCGATGTCGCCGACGGTGCCGCCGATCTCGACGATCACGACATCGACGCCTTCCGACACTTCCTTGATGCACTTCTTGATCTCGTCGGTGATGTGCGGGATGACCTGCACGGTCTTGCCGAGATAGTCGCCGCGGCGCTCCTTCTCGATGACCTTCAGGTAGATGCGGCCGGTGGTGTAGTTGTTCTTCCGGTTCGCGCGCATCGTGGTGAAGCGCTCGTAATGGCCGAGGTCGAGATCGGTCTCGGCGCCGTCATCGGTGACGAAGACCTCGCCATGCTGGAACGGCGACATCGTGCCGGGATCGACGTTGATGTAGGGATCGAACTTCTGGATGGTGATGCGAAAGCCGCGCGCTTCGAGGAGGGCGCCGATCGATGCCGCGGCAATCCCCTTGCCCAACCCCGAAACCACGCCGCCGGTAATGAAGATGTATTTGGTGCTCATCGATGGCCTCCTGAAATGCAAGAAATGATGGCGGATGGCAGAGGGCGGATGGCAGAAGCCGCATCGGCCATCCGCCATCTGCAATCAGCCATCAGGTTTTTGGTGGGGAGAGGGGTCGGGAGTACTCGGAGACTCTTCGTGCGATGAGCCGTCAGGCTCAACGCTTCCCTCCGATTTCACGAATGCAATTTCGCAAGTTCACTCTCGACGCGAGCCACGTCCTCGGGCCGGTCGACGCCGAGGTGGGGCTGGGATGTTTGAGACACGACGATTCTAAGGCCGTGCTGGAGACCTCGCAACTGCTCGAGGGACTCGGCGCGCTCGAGGGGCGAGGGAGGGATGGAGACAAATTTTTCCAACGCCTCGCGGCGATAGGCGTAGACGCCGATGTGGCGCAGCGCGGTCGCGCGCGAACCGATCGGCGCGCGCGAAAAGTAGAGCGCGATGCCGTCGTTCGCGACGACGACCTTCACGACGTCGCGCGCTTCGAATTCCTCGTCGGTCGTGAGCGGACAGGCCAGCGTGCCGATGTCGGCCGCCGAGCGCTGGAGCAGATCGATGAGCGCGTCCACCTCGCCGATGTCGATCAGAGGCTCGTCGCCCTGCACGTTGACGATGACGTCCGCCGGTTTGTCGAGGAGGCGGACCGCCGCGGCGATGCGATCCGTGCCGGTGTGGAAGTCGCCCTCCGGCTGCAGCACGCGGCCGCCGAACGCGCGCACATGATCGGCAATGCGATCGTCATCCGTCGCGACGAACACCGCCGCGGCGCGCTGCGAGCGCACCGAGCGCTCGTAAACGCGCTGGATGAGCGAAACGCCGCCGATCATCGCCAGCGGCTTGCCCGGGAAACGCGTCGACGCCCATCGCGCCGGAATGACGATGATCGCTCGCATAACCGGGCGCGGATTCTATCGGTAGACGGTGGTCGGTAGTCGGTAGTCGGTGGAACGCCGGCCGGAGGCCGGCGGAACGGCCGGCTGGAAGCCGGCGCTCCATGGGCGCGGCTCACTATGCGCCGGAGCCGCTCATCGGAATGTGGAGTAACCAGGAGCGCCGGCCTCTGGCCGGCCGTTCCGCCGGCTTCCAGCCGGCGTGGTAGGTTGGGTATTCGTCGCATGCCCACCGACTACCGACTACCGACTACCGACTACCGCCCGGACTATCGGCTGCTGAAACGAATCACGATCGCCCTGGCGTTCTTGTTCGTCTTCACCGCCGCGTTCTCGCAACTGCACCTCGTCTACTCGCAGAAGTTCTTCGAGGTCACCGGCGAGGCGAAGTGGGTCTGGGCGCATCACCGGATGAGCGATGACGTGCCGCTCGCATTCTTCGCGGCACGCGACGTCGTCCTTCCCGAGCGCCGTCGTTACACCTTCCTCAAAATCCTCGGCGATCCCGAATACACGCTGTTCGTGAACGGGCGCCAGCTCGCGGCGCGACGCATCGATGCCGAGGATCGGCAGATCGATTTCTACGACCTCTCGAGTGTCGTGAAGACCGGCCGCAATCGCATCGTCGTCGCGGTGCGCGCGAACAAGGGCGTCGGCGGACTGATCGCGGCGGTCGACATCGGGCCGGAGACGGAGAACTGGATCGTCACCGACGACACGTGGCGCATCTTCCGAACGTGGGATCCGCAGATCCTCGTGCACGATCCGCCGCAGCTGGCGTGGGAGTCGCCGGTGATTGTCGGCGAGCCGCCGATTGGACGCTGGAACTTCCTGCCGGCGAAGAAACGCGAATTCGACGCGATGCCGGCGACGCTGCTCGCGCCGAAGGAAGCCTTCGCGCTGAAAGCGAAGCTGCCGATGATCCGCACCGTCAGCGGCGTCGCGGTCGCGGTCGCGGAACAGCAACGCGCAAACGCGTTCGACTTCGGATTCACGCGCGGCCACATCCGCGTCACGCTCGACAAACCGCAGGCGATCGGCTCGCGCGCGGTGATCGTGCGGACCGCGAATCTGCGCGAGGAGCTGAACGCGATCGAATGGAACACCCGCTCGCTCGTCTTCGCGCCCGGCGAGCAGGCGGTCGTCACGCCGGACGAGGAGTCGTTCCGTTACGTGCTGGTGTACGGAGTGGGGGCGAGAGCGGAAGTCGTGCGCTAGTAGAGCACCTTGCGCACGAAGTACTCCTGCTGCGAGATCGTGTGCTTGTCGAGTGCTTCCGCATCGGCGCGCGTCATCTGAAAACGGCCCGCGGCGCCGCCGTTCGTCGTCTTCATGAACAGCTCGACCATCTCGAGGTTCGCGCCGGCGACGCCGGCATTGCGCACCATGAGGAACGACGTCGCGGAAATGGCGTTGAAGACTTTTTCCTCGTTGTCCGCGGTCAGTTCCGCGCGCAGCGAGGTGCCACCGGTCGAGATGACGTTCTGCTCGAAGATGCCGACGTTCTCGAAGGCGACCTTGAACTTCTCGATGGCCATGTCGGGAACCGCACCCGCTTTGAGTGCGACGGCCGGCGCGTTCGCAGAGGACGGCGTCGGCGTCGCTTTCGGCGCGGGTGTCTCGCCGGGCAGATTGCGCAGATGCACGTTCGTTCCGAGTGACGGCTGCGCGGGGCGCGTTGAGGCGGGATTGGAGCTCTGGACCGGATTGAGATTGATGATCGTCGCGTCGCGGATGCCGAGGTTCGTGAGCTTCTCGGATTGCGCGGCGTCGATCA
>Ga0075425_100001048_pt1 | contig 26588 bp, 25 predicted proteins | sample SoiMethybrSBSTD4_FD_75300 | JGI IMG/M metagenome (GOLD analysis project Ga0075425, IMG submission 75300) | Bulk soil microbial communities from a Populus tree surrounding site in Tennessee, USA - Soil MetaG P. TD hybrid SBSTD4 | ecosystem: Environmental > Terrestrial > Soil > Tree plantation...
GGTGCCGTAATCCTTGACCGGCTCGACGATGGTCAGGCGGGGAGCCTTGTCCGCTGCGTCCTTGGCCGGCGCTGCGTCGCTCTTCTTCACTTCCTGCGCGAGGGCGAGGGAAGCGGTCAGCGCGACGAGGATCGCCATCATGACGACAAGAATTCGCTTCGACGACATTGGATGAACCTCCTGTTGTGAACGACTGATTTTGAATCAGAATGATTTGAGAAGCGATGGTCCGAACACCCCTCCCCGGGCGAGGGATTCCCGCAACCGCACGCTTTTTGCTGAACTTGGAACGATGCCGCACCTCAAAGAACTGCCCGCGGTCGAGCGGGTCTACCTGATCGGAATCGCCGGCACGGCCATGGCCTCGCTCGCGGGCATGCTCCAGCAGCGAGGTTACGAGGTCTCCGGGTCCGACGAGCACGTCTATCCGCCGATGTCGACCTACCTGGAACGGTTGAAGATACCGGTGCTCGAGGGGTATACGAAAGAGCACCTCCAGACGTTCCGTCCGGACCTCGTGGTCATCGGCAACGCCGCCGCGAACACGAACGCCGAGGCGGCCGCGACCGTGGAGATGGACCTGCCGTACACGTCGATGCCGGAGGCGATCTATCACCTCTTCATCCGAGGGAAGCACTCGATCGTCGTCGCCGGGACGCACGGCAAAACGACGACGACCTCGCTCATGGCATGGCTGCTCGAGTCCGCAGGCCGCGATCCGAGCTTCGTCGTCGGCGGGATTCCGTTGAACTTCAATCAGAACTTCAAGCTCGGCGCCGGCGACGACTTCGTGATCGAGGGCGATGAGTACAACACCGCCTTTTTCGACAAGGGTCCGAAGTTCGTGCACTACCGCCCGAACACACTCCTCGTGAACAACATCGAGTTCGATCACGCCGACATCTACGCCGACCTCGGCGCGATCATCGAGGCCTTCCGCAAGGTCGTGCGCCTCGTCGATCCGGGCGACGTGATCGTGGCGAATGGCGACGACGAGAACGTGCGCAGTCTGCGCTTCGACGCCCGCTCGCGGTGGATCACGTTCGGATGGAATCGCAGCTGCGACGTCTACGCGAGCCGTGCCGAATTCCGGCCCGATGCGACGGAGTTCACCGCGCATTGGGAAGGATCGGAGTGGTTTCGATTCCGCACGACGCTTTCCGGCAGGCACAACGTTTTGAATGCGCTCGCCGACGCGGCAATCGCCCGTCTGCGCGGCCTTTCGGCCGAAGAGATCCAGCGCGGATTCGAAACGTTCGAGGGCATCAAGCGGCGGATGGAAGTGCGCGGCGTGGAGCGCGGCGTCACGGTCATCGACGACTTCGCGCATCATCCGACCGCGATCGCGACGACGCTCGAAGGAGCGCACAAACGCTATCCGGGACAGCGGCTGTGGGCGCTGTTCGAGCCGCGGTCGATCTCATCGAGCCGCAAGGAATTCGAGAACGGCTACGTCGATGCGTTTCACGCCGCGGACCGCGTGGTGATCGGCCCGATCTTCCATCGCCAGCGATACGAGACGCGATACGGGCTCGACAAGATGATGTCGGTGCCGGCGATCGTCGAGCAGCTCGCGGCGGACGGCATTCAGGTCGAGCAGATCGACGACTTCGACGCGATCGCGCAGCACATCGCACGCGAGGGGCAGCCGGATGACGTCGTCGTCGTGATGTCGTCCGGCGCGTTCGGAGGGGTGCACGAGAAGATCCTGAGTGCCCTGCGCGAATCTCCGTCATCCTGAGCGCAGCGAAGGAACTCAATCGTCGGAGAGGCCCTTCGCTTCGCTCAGGGTGACGACTGCGGAATAGGTTCGTGCATCAGTCCGTTCCACCCGCGCCATGCACGAAAAGAAAGCACACGACCTCCTCCGCAAGCACAACCTCACGGTTCAGGACGTGAAGGAGCGCAAGACGTCGCTTCACCACCTCCGCCACATCGTTCACGCCGAACAGCTTCCCTTCGACGTCTTCAAGGCGCTCGTCGACCTCCGTCGATAAACGTCTGGTCAGCGCCGCGCGCGCGGATACAATGCACCCTCCAATTCCGCCGGGGGTTGCCGTTGGCTTTCCGCGAAAACGCGAATGCTCTGATTCAGCAAAAGAAATTCGAAGACCTCGAGTCGCTCTGGATGAACCAGATCGAGAGCGACCCGAGTGACGTCGACACGTTCATCACCATCGCGAAGGCACTGCGTCGCGCCGAACAGCGCACGCAGTCCGACACGCTCCTCGGCCTTCTCGCCGACAGCCTGAAGGAGCGCGGTCTCTGGGTTCAGCGCCTGCAGGTGCTGAAGGAGATCGGCCGCCTCTCCAAGCATCCCGCGCAGATGCGGCCGCAGTTCGAGGAGGCCCTCCGCAAGGGCCTCGGCCATCGCAAGAGCTTCCCGCGCGCGTTCCAGTTCGCGAACTTCAACGATCCGCAGAGCAATCCGGTCGAGCGATCCGAAAAGGTCGAGGCCTGGCTCACGTACGACGACGGCGAGTGCTTCTTCATGTCCGGGCGCGGCGCGGGCTGCGTCATCGAGCTGAATCCGGAGCTCGGCGTCGCGCGTCTCGATTTCGAAAAGGAAAAGCGCGTGTCGGTGCCGCTCGGCGCCGCGGCGAAGTTCCTCGTGCCGCTTCCCGAAGGCCACGTGCTGCGCGAGAAGTTTCGCAATCCGGAAGCGCTCCGCGCCGAAGCGAAGAAATCGCCGTCGGAGTTTTTCGCGAAGCTGCTGCGAAGCTTCGGCCGTCCGATGACGATGCCGGAAGTGCGCGACGCGGTGATCGGCGTCGTGGCCGAGGACAAGTGGAATTCGTGGTGGACCTCGGCGCGCAAGAATCCGCAGGTCGTCACCAGCGGAACCGGCGCGAAGGCAACCTACGCGTTTGCGGGATCGGAGTCGGATGCCGAGGCGGCGATCAAACGGGACTTCGATCGCGCGGATGTGAAGAGCAAGCTCGAGCTCGCGCGCAAACACAGCGCGCGCAGCAAGGAGCTCGCGGATCTGTTCTCGATGACGCTCGCGGCGGAAGCGGCGAAGATCGCGCGCACGGATGCCGCGTTCGCGTGGCAGATCCTCACGGTTCTCGAGTCGCTGCCGGGGACGTACACATCAGCCATCGAGCCGGCCTCGCTTCTCGGCGGGCCGATGGCGTCGCGTACGGTCGCGGCGATCAACGACAAGGCGCTGCGCGAGAAGGCGCTCGCCGTCGTGCACGCGTCGCATCCCGAATGGCCGAAGGTCTACGGCGAGGCGTTCTTCCTCGACGAAGATCCGAAGATGCTGACGATGATCATCAACGCGCTCGAGGAAGCGGGGCAGACGGAGATTCGCGATCGTTTGATCGACGAAACGCTGCGTTATCCGCGCCGCCATCCGCGCGCGTTCTACTGGTATGCGAAACGCGTCGCGGACGACGAATCGCGCAACGACCGCGCGACGTATTCGCTGCTGTTCCAGATCCTCGATGCACTGACGCACGACGAGTTCTCGTCGGTGCGCGCGCGACTGAAGGACTTTTTCGAAAGGGGCGGTCTCGCGGTTCGCGTGATCCAGTCGCAGGACAACGAGGAGCAGGCCCGCCGGCTCGTCGACACGCTCGATCGCTACGGCGCGATCGAGGAGTACCGCCGCGAGATCGTGAAGCACGCCGCGCTGATGAAGTATCCGACGCTGCGCGAGCCGCAGGCGGAGCCGGTATACGCGACCGCGGATTCGCTGGAGAGGAAACGCGCGGAGCTCACGAACCTGAAGACCGTCGAGATTCCAGCGAACTCGAAGGCGCTCCAGGCCGCGCGCGAGATGGGCGACCTTCGCGAGAACTTCGAGTACAAGGCCGCGCGGCAGCGTGCCGAGTATCTTTCGGCGCGCGTCGGCGAGCTCGCCTCCGAGATCTCACGCGTGCGCGTGCTCGATCCGGCGCAGATCGATACGAATGTGGTGCGCATCGGCACGAAGGTCGAGCTCAGCAACGGCGACGTTCGCCGCGACGTCACGATCCTCGGTCCTTGGGAGTCCGATCCCGAGCATGGCATCTACTCGAACGAATCCGAAGTGGCGAAGAAGCTGATCGGCCACGCGGCGGGCGACGTGGTGACGTTCATGGGGAACGACTACATGATCGAGTCGATTCGGAAGTGGACGGACTGACGGGGAGTTCATCTAACGTACAATTTGCCCCGCAAAATCGATCGTCCGGAGGATCCCTGAGTCATGGCCTACGTCATCGCCGAACCGTGCGTGACCACGAAAGACACCGCCTGCGTGGATGTCTGCCCCGTCGACTGTATCCATCCGCGCAAGGATGAGGCCGACTTCGAGAAGGAGACGATGCTCTACATCGATCCTGAGGTATGCATCGACTGCGGCGCGTGCGAGCCGGCCTGCCCGGTTCAGGCGATCTTCCCGGCCGACCTCGTGCCCGCGCAGTGGGCGCAGTACACGGCGATCAACGCCGATTGGTACAAGAAGTAGCGCGACGGCGAAACAAAACGACCTCATCCGATTTTGTGACGCGGCTCACTGGCCTTTCGCGCGCCGCTGATGTAGATTGACGTTCGACTTCAGCAGCAGCGGCCGGAGAACGGCAACAAAGGGGCGTAACGCCCCTTTTTCATTTCTGCGAGATCTTTGAGAAACCGATCGAGACCCTTCAGCTACGCGCCCACCTCGGACCCAACCACGGTAGAGCGGGCGAATGGGCGTGCCTCCGTGGACAAATTGCTGAAGCTACCTCTCTCTCTCTGCAACGCGTGCCGGGGGGTCTCGATCGATTTCTCAAGGGCTCATCCCGCGCCCCCGTCACCCTGAGCGAAGGGCCTCCACTACGACGAACTTCCGCGACGAAGAGATCCTTCGCTGCGCTCAGGAAGACGGGAACCTCACCGCTTCAAAATCCCGAAAATCCCCCGCGCCACCTCCCGCACGATGCTGCGCGTCGCCTGAGTCGCGGCCGCGTCGAGCACTTTCTCCGCGGTCGACTTTCGCTGACGTCCGCCGCCGCGGCTCACCGTCGATGACGGTCTCCGCTCCGCCGGTCCCTTCGCTCGCCAGTCGAAGTCGTCAGGAGCGGCCGTTGCGCCGCCGCGCTTGCGCCATGCGAAGTCGTCGCCCTGATCGGGCGCGACCTCTTCGGCGTTCTGGCCGAGCCTGTGCTGCAGGATCTCGTGCGCGCTCTCGCGATTGACCGGCGTCGCGTACTTTGCCGCGATCGGCGATGACGCGATCCGTTGCGCATACGTCGCGTCGTCGACCGCGGTCATGAGCGATGACGGCGGCGTCACCTGGATCGGCGCGACCGCGGTCGGCACGCCGCGCGGATCGAGCACCGTCACGAGCGCCTCGCCGATGCCGAGCGAGGTGATCGATTTCGCGACGTCGACGTGCTCGTTCGGCGGAAACGTGCTCGCTGCGGCTTTGATGTTCTTCGCGTCCTTCGGCGTGAACGCGCGGATCGCATGCTGCACGCGATTGCCAAGCTGCGCGAGCACGTCTTCGTCGACGTCCTTCGGCGTCTGCGTGATGAAGAAAACGCCGACGCCCTTCGAACGGATCAGACGCGCGACCTGCTCGATGTGCTCGACGAGCGCCGACGACGCATCGTCGAACAACTGGTGCGCCTCGTCGAAGAAGAAGACGAGCTTCGGCTTCGGCGCGTCGCCGACTTCGGGGAGGCGATAGTAGAACTGGCCGAGGAGCCACATCAGAAAAGTCGAGTAGAGACGCGGCTTGTCCTGCACGTCGGCGAGCGAAAGGATGTTGACGACGCCTTTGCCATCGACGATGCGCATCAGATCCGCGATCTCGAGCTCCGGCTCGCCGAAGAATTTCGCCGCGCCCTGCTGCTCGAGCTCGACCATCTTTCGTACGAGCACGCCGACCGTCGCGGAGGACATGCCGCCGTACTCCTTCAGGTCCGCCTTCCCGTCGCCGCAGAGGTAATTGAGCACGTCGCGCAAGTCCTCGAAGTCGAGCAGCGGCATGCGCTTGTCGTCGCAATACTTGAAGACCATCGCGAGCACGCTCTGCTGCACATCCGTGAGATCGAGAACCTTGCCGAGGAGGATCGGACCGAAGGAAGAGACCGTGGCGCGGAGCTGCGTGCCGCGCGTGCCGGTGAGGCTGAAGTACTCGACCGGAAACGCCTCGGGTGCGAACGCGCGTCCGAGCTGCTGCATGCGTGTCGTCACGCGGTCGTTTGGTTCGCCGGGTTTGGCAAGTCCCGCGAGATCGCCCTTCACGTCGGCGAGGAAAACCGGAATGCCGTTGCGCGAGCAGCCTTCCGCGAAGAGTTGCAGCGTGCGCGTCTTTCCGGTGCCGGTCGAGCCGGCGATCATGCCGTGGCGATTGAGCATCGCCAGCGGCACGCGCGCGGCGAGCTCGGGCCGCACGGCAGTGCCCTCGAGTGCGTGGCCGATCTCGATCGATGGCGCATCGAATCCATAAGCGGAATGGAACGTTTCGTCGAAGGTCGTCATGGCGCTGTCAGGATAGACTGCGCCGCCATGAAAATCGGATTCATCGGACTCGGCGCGATGGGCTACCCGATGGCGCGCCATCTCTCAAAAGAGCATGAGGTCATCGTCTGGAACCGGACTCGTGAGAAAGCGGAGCGGCACGCGAAAGAGCACGGGACGACGCTCGCCAATGAGCTGACCGACGTCGAAAACGCGGAGGTCATCATCACGATGCTTCCGACGAGCAAAGAGGTCGACGAGATCGTCGACAAGCTCCTTTCGCACGTGAAACCCGGCACGCTGTGGATCGACGCGACGAGCGGCGATCCGAACGTCAGTCGCGAGACGGCGAAGCGCCTCGCGGAGAAGAACGTGCCGTTCGTCGACGCGCCGGTGACTGGCGCGATCGTCGGCGCGGAGAACGCGACGCTCACGATCATGCTGGGCGGCAGTGCGGAGAACGTCGAGCGCTCGAAGGAAGTGCTGCGCCTCAACGGCAAAACGCTGATTCACGTCGGCGACGTCGGCGCGGGACACGCGATCAAAGTGCTCACGAACTCGATCATGGGCGCGACGGTCTGGATCACGTCCGAATGCCTGCTGCTCGCGAAGCAGCTCGGCATCGACATGAAGACCGCGCTCGAAGTGACGAACGCCGGCAGCGGCCGTTCGAACGCGTCCGAGAACCTGCTGCCGATGCGCCTGCGCGATCACAAATGGCCGCTGGTGTTCAAGCTCGCGCACCACGACAAGGACATCCGCATCGCGGCATCGCTTTCCCATCAATTGCACGGCTCGACGCCGATGCTCGCGCTCACGCAACAGCTCTTCTCGGGCGCGCTGCACCAGCTCGGCGATCAGGCGGATTACATCGAAGTGGCGAAGATCGTCGCGACGATGAATGGAGAGAGTTGGGAGTAGTGCTGGGTGCTGAGTGCTGAGTGCTGGATGAGCGGTTCGGCACCCAGCACTCAGCACGCAGCACTCAGCACTGGAGGATTCATGCGCAAAACAATCATTTCAATATTGCTCGTTCTTCTCGCCCTGCCCGTCGCGGCCGACGAGGGCATGTGGCTTTTCAATCGTCCGCCGCTGCAGCAGCTCAAGGCGAAGTACGGCTTCGAGCCGACGCCGCAGTGGCTCGAGCACCTGCAGAAGGCGTCGGTGCGATTCAACAGCGGCGGATCGGGATCGTTCGTTTCGCCGAACGGACTCACGATCACGAATCATCACGTCGGTCTCGACTGCCTCGCCAAGCTCGGCACCGCGCAGCACGACTACGTGAAGACCGGCTTCCGCGCGAAGACGCTGAAAGAGGAAGTGCCGTGTCACGACCTCGAGCTCAACGTCCTCATGAGCATGGAGGATGTAACGGCGCGCGTGAATGCGGCGGTGACTCCCGGCATGTCGTCGGCCGATGCGGAGCGCGCGCGCCGCGCGACGATGAACGCGATCGAGAAGGAGTCGCTCGACAAGACCGGCCTGCGCAGCGACGTCGTGACGCTCTTCCAGGGCGGCGAGTACCACCTCTATCGCTACAAAAAGTACACGGACGTGCGTCTCGTCTTCGCGCCCGAGGAGAGCATCGCGTTCTTCGGCGGCGATCCGGACAACTTCGAGTACCCGCGCTTCGATCTCGACATCGCGTTCTTCCGCGCGTACGAGAACGACAAGCCGGTGAAGACCGACGACTATCTTCCCTTCAGCCCCACCGGTCCGACTGAGAACGAGCTCGTGTTCGTGTCCGGAAATCCCGGCGGCACGGAGCGTTTGAAGACCGTCGCGGAGCTCGAGTTCATTCGCGATCTTCGCCTGCCGTTCACGCTCGATTTCATGCGCCGCCGCGAGGTGCTCCTCAACATCTACGCGAAGCGCAGCGCCGAGAACGCGCGCCGCGCCGAGGATTTCCTGCGCGGCGTCGAGAACTCGCGCAAGGTCTACCTCGGACAGATCGGCGGTCTGCAGGATCCGTCGCTCTTCGCCGCGAAAAATGCGGATGAAATGGCCGTGCGGATGAAAGTCGGCGCCGATCCGCAGCTGGCGTCGCAGTACGGCGATGCGTGGAGTCAGATCGCGATCCTCACCGAAAAGAATCGCCAGTCGTACGTCGAGCGCTGGTTCCTCGGCACCGGCAACACCGCCGGCGCGTTCTACAGCGATCTGTTCGGCAAGGCCCGGACGATCGTCCGCTACGTCGACGAGACCGCGAAGCCGAATGCCGATCGTCTGCGCGAGTTCCGCGAGACGAACCTCGAGTCGCTGAAGCAGTCGCTCTACTCCGAGGCACCGATTTATGCGGATCTCGAGATCGCGAAGCTCGCCGACTCGCTCGCGTTCTGGCTCGAGCGATTCCCGAACGATCCGCTCGTAAAGCAGGTTCTCGCCGGCAAGGCACCGCTGCAGCGCGCGACGGAGCTCGTCAACGGATCGAAGCTCATGAGCGTCGCGGAGCGTAAACGTTTGGTCGAGGGCGGACCGTCGGCGGTCGCCGCGTCGAGCGATCCGATGATTCAGGTCGCACGTCTCATCGATCCGCGGTCGCGGCAGTTGCGGAAGGAATTCGAGGAGCAGGTCGATGAGCCGCTGCGCCAGGCGTACGCGAAAGTCGCCCAGGCGAAGTTCCGCACCAGCGGCGGCGCGATGGCGCCCGACGCCACGTTCACGCTGCGTCTCTCGTACGGCGCGGTGAAGGGCTACAGCGGTCCCGCGGGCCCAAGCTTCCCGTGGGTGACGACATTCGCCGGCGCGTTCCAGCGCGCGGCCGAGCACCAGAACATGCCGCCATTCGATCTGCCGAAAACGTGGCTCGATGCGAAGCCGAAGCTGAAGCTCGATACGCCGCTCAACTTCGTCGCGACGGCGGACATCATCGGCGGCAACTCCGGCAGCCCGGTCACGAACCGCAACAACGAGTTCGTCGGCATCGTGTTCGACATGAACATCCCGTCGCTGGTCTACAACTTCGTCTGGAAGGAAGAGGACACGCGCACGGTGGCGGTGCACTCGAAGGGGATTCTCGAGGCGCTGCGCACGATCTACGGCGCGACCGAGCTCGTGAACGAACTGACGAAGAAATGATCTGTCCGAACTGCGGCTCGGAGAAGACGCGCCGAGGAGGCGCGCTTCTCTGGACCGTGTATCTCGTCCTCATCGCGCTCGCGCTGCCGGCGGTGCTCCTGTTCCGCGTGAACGCGGCGATCGCCGGCGGCGTGATGCTCGCGGTGGTCGTGCTCGCGAACCTCCTGCTGAACCAGCGCGTCTGCATCGACTGCGGGCATCAGTGGAGAGGGGACGGGCGCTGACGCTTCAGACGCTTTTCTTTCGCACGACGTAGACGTCCTGCTCCCACCTGGCGCGTCCCGGGACGTGCAGCAGCAGCTCGAGCTCCTTTGGCATGTGTCGTTCGGTGTAACGGCGCGTCTGAAACGTTCCGAACGCATTCGATCCTTCGTGGACGCCGGCCGGGATCGTGATTTCATCAGCGTCGTACTGCTGCCGCTCTGCGGCAGTGAGCCGGTCGCGAAACGCATCGCCATGCGTGGTGAACAGGAAAACGCCCCCGTCATCGAGAACGCGCAACATCTCCTGAAACCACAGCGCCTGACTCTCTTCGCTGAGGTGCGTGTAAACCGACCGGGCATAAATGAGATCGAAGCTCGACGCGGCGTAGTGCAGCGGCGGAAGAAGCTCGTTCGTGGCAAAACCGGCGAACTCGAGGTTCGCGTCGCACCAGGCGACCAGCCGGGAGTTGTAATCGGTGCCGAACAGCTTCGCATCGAAATGCTCGTGCAGGTGGCGAATGAGCCGTCCGCACCCGCATCCGAAGTCGAGGATCCGATGAATGCGGCTCAAATCGACGCCCGCCGCGCGCAGGGTGTCGGTCATTTCTCCAACGATGCGGCGGCCGAGATCGTAATAAAGGCTCGCAAAGCCATGTCCCACGACCTCGTATATGAGACTCGAGGGTGGGATGGGCTGGCGGTCGGGTGATTTGCGCAGACGAAATACAAGCTCGCGCCAGAGCACGGCCGGTGTTGCAACCGTGGCCGACCCGTATGCAATCCGCGCGGCCCCGCGCATTCCAATGCGATCCAGTACTGTCCGAAGTAGGCCCATCGTAGGGTTGGCGATGATAAGACAGCGACGGGCGTCGGCGGCGGAATCGGTAAGATCTCCCCGCTCATGCAGATCATCGTCAACCCGACGCCGTCGTTTCCCTACGCCGTCCTGCCCGACGGTCGGGTGATCGTCAACGGGACCGAGGAACAGAGCGAGCCGTTCACGCTCGTGACGAACTGGAAGGCGGCGCCGGGACGATGATCGGCCGCTCCTGGCGTTACGCGCGACTCGTGTCGTCGGCGCGCATCCACAGGAAAAACCTGATGGGATGGACCACGGATCATGGTCCGCGCGGCGCGAAGTATGCGATCGCGGTCTCGCTCGCGCATCTCGAGGTGTGGCGGAGCGTCGCCGGAATCGTCGCCGGCGCGGCGGGCATCATCGCGCTCGTCCTGTTTTTCTTCGAAGTGATCGGCCCCGACGTCTTCACCGGATGGCGCCGATTTCTCGCGTACGGGAACATCATGTCCGTGCTCGCGGCGGCGATGTTGTATCCGGTGATTGCGATCTCGAATCGCCGAAAAACGCGGGTTGTCATTCCCGATCGCTTTCTCATCTCGGTGTCGATCTTCATCGGCGCGGTCTACGTCGCCGCCTTCATTCGTCTTCGCGGCGTGCATGGCTTCTGGCCCGAGGTCCTGAGCTCGGCGCTTCTCGCGGCGATCGCGATCGGCATCTGGTTCGTGCTGCTTTCCGCGTCTCAGGAAACGATCACCGTCATCGCGACACGTCGCTCGCGCACACTCCATCCGCGTGCCGCCGCGGCGTTTCACCTCGTCGTCGCCGACTGGATCGCCATCGGCGGAAAGTGGCGCTATCACACCGAAGCGCAGCACGAACTGCTTTATCAGCTCGAGAGTGCCGCGACGACGATCGAGCATCACCTGCCGAAGAAGCACGCGTCGGGCGATCCGGTCACCGATGCCTGGCTCAATGAGCAGTTCGCGCAAACGGCGTCCGCGATTCGCGAGCTCAAACGTCAGATGCTTCTTCCTTCCGCCGCCTCGGTGGAAACGCTCGCGGAACAGGTTCGAAAAACATCGATCGCGTTCACCACCGGAAACTGGAGCGACCTGCCAAAGGCCGAAGTGAAGCGGCTCTCCGTCCGAACGACCGGCGTTCGCCTCCTCGAGATCGCGCGCGGCATCCTCATCGCCGCCGTCCCGCTGGCCATCGTCGTCCTCCTCGGCTACCTGAACGTCCCGATCCCGCCGGAGACGATGAAGGTCCTCATCGTCGCGGCATCCGTATGGGCGGCGGTCGGCGTCGTCACGATCATCGATCCCGAGTTCGCGACCCGCATCAAAACCGTCAAAGAGGTCCTCGGGCTGGCGTCCGGGAAATGACCGTCGCGGGATGACAAACCGCGTCGATCGTGTTAATTGGCCCCGCACATGCCCGATCCGCAGTTCATCCGCAATTTCTCGATCATCGCCCACATCGACCACGGCAAGACCACGCTCTCGGATCGTCTTCTGCAGAGCACCGGCGCCGTCGAGCAGCGGGAGATGCACGAGCAGATGCTCGACGACATGGATCTCGAGCGGGAGCGCGGGATCACCATCAAAGCGCGCGCGGTGACCATCCAGCACGGCGACTACACCTTCAATCTGATCGACACGCCGGGCCACGTCGATTTCAGTTACGAGGTCTCGCGCAGTCTCGCCGCGTGCGAAGGCGCGATCCTCGTCGTCGACGCGACCCAGGGCGTCGAAGCCCAGACGCTCGCGAACAGCTATCTCGCCATCAACAACGATCTCGCGATCCTGCCGGTCATCAACAAAGTCGATCTCCCATCCGCCGATCCGGAGCGCGTGCGCGAGCAGATCGAGAACGTGATCGGCCTCGACGCGCATGACGCGGTTCTTGCCTCCGCGAAGGCGGGCATCGGTGTCGACGAGATCCTTCAGAAGATCATCACCCACATCCCCGCGCCGAAAGGCGATCCGAATGCGCCGACGCGCGCGCTGCTGTTCGACTCCTGGTACGACTCCTATCGCGGCGTCGTCTGTTTCGTGCGAATCGTCGACGGCATGCTGCGTCGGGGCATGAAGGTCAAGTTCATGTCCACCGGCCGCGAGTACGAGATCGCGGAGATGGGCATCTTCACGCCGAAGCCGAAAGTCGTCGATGCCCTCGGCGTCGGCGAGGTCGGATTCTTCTTCGCCAACATCCGGGACATCGTTCAGGCCAAGATCGGCGACACGATCACCGAGGCCAGGGAGAATCCGGAGCCGCTGCCGGGATTCCAGGAAGTGAAGCCGATGGTTTTCGCCGGCCTCTTCCCGATCGTCACCGAGGATTACGAGAACCTGCGAGACGCGGTCGCGAAGCTCAAGCTCAACGACGCATCGTTCTCATACGAGCCCGAGAACAGCGTCGCTCTCGGATTTGGCTTTCGCTGCGGATTCCTCGGCCTGCTGCACATGGAGATCATCCAGGAGCGGCTCGAGCGCGAATTCAATCTCGAGCTGCTGACGACGGCGCCCGGCGTGCGCTACCGCGTGACGAAAACTGACGGCGACGTGGTCGAGATCGAGAACCCGCAGAAGCTGCCCGATCCGTCGCTGATCGCGAAGATCGAAGAGCCCTTCTTCGAAGTGACGATGCTGACCACCGACGAATTCGTCGGTCCGATCATCGCCCTGGCGATCGATCGCCGCGGCACGCAGAAGAAGCTCGAATACGTCTCCGCGAATCGCGTGATGATGGTCTACGAGATGCCGCTCAACGAAGTCATCCTCGACTTCTTCGACAAGCTGAAATCGATCTCGCGCGGCTACGCATCGCTCGACTATCAGTTCATCGGCTATCGCGAGAGCGATCTCGTGAAGATGGACATCCTCGTCAACGGCGAGCCGCTCGACGCGCTCTCGCTGATCGTGCACAAGGACAAGGCCTTCCCGCGCGGCAAGATGCTCGTCGAGAAGATGAAAGAGTTCATTCCGCGGCAGATGTTCGAAGTCGCGCTGCAGGCGGCCATCGGCAATCGCATCGTCGCGCGCGAAACCGTCAAGGCGCTGCGCAAGAACGTGCTCGCGAAGTGCTACGGCGGCGACATCACCCGCAAGCGCAAGCTCCTCGAGAAGCAGAAGGAAGGGAAGAAGCGGATGAAGCGGGTGGGGAAGGTCGAGATTCCGCAGGAAGCGTTCCTCGCGGTGCTGAAGATCGACTGAGGCTGGCATCGCTTTGGCTCTGGCCATCATCGCCATGAGAGCCGCAATTCTCACCGCCCTCCTCTACACAACGGCGGCTCATGCTGCCGACGCCATCGACATGAATGACCCCCGACGCGCCCTCGGCCGCGAGGACGATGTGCGCATCGACGCGAGCCTGAAGCAGGACACGGTTTCCTCCGGATCGCCGATCTCGGTCACGTATCAGATTCAGAACATGACGGCGATGCCCGTCGCCATCGCGAGCAGGGTGACCGACGTGAGCTACGACCCCGACACGCTGACGATCGTCGTCGGCATCGGATCGGAGATTCCGAAGGACGGTGCGATGCCGCACATGTCCACGATCAATCCGGGCGAGAAGCGAACGTTCTGCGCGACGGTCACGCCGGTCGTTCCGGCCTCGGCCGCGGCGCCGTCCGCGAGCCGTCTCGTGCCGCGTTACGTTCAGGTGAAAGTGAGCATCCTTCGCGACGTCGCGCCGTTCGCGGCGTTGATCGCGAATCAGTCGAAGTCGGCCGTTGCGGCGCGATTGTCGGACGACCAGTTCGATTGCTGGCTGAAGGGAAACGACACGATCTTCCTGAACACGATTCCGGTGCGCTATCAGCCGCGGTCGAAGTCGCCGATCGACGTCGAGAACGCGAGCGCGTTTGGAGTGCGCTGACCGCAGTCAGCGCTTTGCCTTGCGCGAGCCGCAGATCGCGCTCCCGTCGTCATCGAGGTTCGCAGCGCGATCTGCGGCTCGCGCAGGGAAAGCGCTGACTGCGGTCAGCGCACTCCAAAAGTTGAGGAAACGCTTCGCGAACGTTCCGGCTACCTGCCGCCGGCGTGCGAAAACAGGGCGATACTGAAGCGATGAGACGCTTCCTCGCTCCGTTCGCTCTGCTTCTCGTCGTCGCATGCGCGTCCGCGCCCGTCGATTACAAGGAGGACCGGCGCGTCGTCGGGACGGAGAACGGCGTTCGCCTCGACGCGATGATCCTCGGCGATCAGCTCACGACGCAGAACTCGATTCCGTTCACGTACGACGTCACGAATCAGCGTGCGAATCCGATCGCGATCGCCGATCTGATTCCCGCGACGGAATATGACGCCGAGTCGCGAACGGTGACGGTCAATCTCGGATCGGAAGTGCCGGGCGAGAAGCTGGTGCCGCGGCTGATCGCGATCGCGCCGGGCGAGAAGAAGAGCTTCACCGGAACGATTCGCGTTCAGGTGCTGCCGGATTCTCCGGGCAACAATCGCGCGATCGCGTCGCCGCCGACGGTGCAGCTCAAGCTCAATTTCCTCGGCGACGTGCAGCCGTTCGCGCAGCTCGTCGGGATCCAGCAGAACGCGGTTCACGATCCGGCGCTCGCGGACAAGCTCTTCCCGCTGTGGCTCGAGCGCAATGAAGTGATTCTCTCGAGCACGGTGCCGATGCGCTGGAAGCCGCCGGTGGACTCGGACGTCTCGGCGGCCTCGCCGAGAAAACGGTGAAGAAGTGTGCTGAGTGCTGCGTGCTGAGTGCTCTCAGCACCCGGCACCCAGCACCCAGCACGGCCGGTCTAGAAGCTCTGCACCGCTTCCGTTTCGTTCTCGTAGACCTCGAACACCGTGATGAGCTGCGTGACGTGGAGCAGCTCGTTGAGCTTGGCGGGAAGGTGGAGCAGCTTGAGCTTGCCGCCGCGGTTCGTGGCCGTCGTGAACGAGCCGACCAGCTCGCCGATGCCCGACGAATCGATCGTGGTCACGCCGCCCAGGTCGAGGAGGATGTTCGTTTTTCCGGAGTTCAGAACGTTCTGGATGACTTCACGCAACTGCGTGTCGCCGGCGCCGATCGTGATCTTCCCCTGGAGCGTGATGATCTCCACTCCGTCGACGGTGCGTGTGGTTGCTTTCATTTGTCTTCTCCTTAACTGATTTTCAGGCTTTCTGGGCGATGCCGCTGCTGCGGGACAGGTTCTTCGTCATCACCAGCGACGTTCCGCCGGTGGGGTTGAACGAGTACTGAACCTGATCCATGAACGTCTTCATGTAGAAGATCCCGCGGCCGCTCGTTTTCATGAGGTTCTGCGGATTGAGCGGGTCACTGACTTGCTCCGGATCGAATCCTTCTCCTTCGTCCGAGATCCTGATCTCCAGCTCCGGTCCGCTGAGCTCGAACGTGGCGTGCACTTTCTTCCGGACATCGAGCTTGTTCCCATGTTTGATGGCGTTGGCGACGGCCTCGCGCACGGCCATGCCGATCCAGTGCGATCCGTCCTCGTCGACGCCCGCATTTTCACAGAGGTGCTCGGCGATCACCTGAACCAGTTCGATGTTCTCGAAGCGGCTGCTGATGGTGATCTCGATCCGCTCGCCTTCGCCGCGTTCCATGGGAAATCGCGGCATTCTACACAAGGGGGGATGGCGGATGGCAGGGGTTTCCGGATGGCAGATGACGGATGGCGGATGGCAACTGCGTTGTGACCATTTTTTGCCATCCGCGATCCGCGATCGGCCATCGCGCGCCCGGAATCGGGCGTGCTGCCGGCGGGTTCCGCTGCGCATGTCCCGTCGCCGTTCGCTCGTTTTCGCGCTGTTCTGCTCGATCTCGCTCTCCTGTTTCGCGGCCTCGCCGCTCGCCCCGTACCAGGCGGCGGTCGAGAAGATCCGCGGACGGAAATTCATCACGGACGTGAAGAACGTGACCCTCGAGCGCTCGAAGCTGCCGGCGATTCTTCGCGAGCAGATCGGCAAGGAGCTGCCGTACTCGGTCGACGAGTGGGTGACGATCCTCCGCGCGATGCAGCTCGTCGACGTCGATGCGCAGCAGGTCGTGCCGAAGCTCCTCGCACTGTACGAGTCGCAGGTGCTCGCGTTCTACGACCCGCACTCGCACACGTACTACTCGATCGACAAGGTTCCGGAGAAGCTGCAGGCGCTGGGCGATCCGAAGATGCTCGAGGAGATGGTCGCGGTGCACGAGCTGCAGCACGCGATCCAGGATCAGCACTTCCACATCAACGAGAAGATCGCGGCGCTCCGCAAAGACACCGACGGCGGGATGGCCTATCACTCCGTGCTCGAGGGCGAGGCGGTGCTGGTGATGATGGCCCACATGCTCGACAAGAGCGGAATGAAGCTCGACGACCTCGCCGGCAGCGATGATCTCGTGACGATGATCATGAGCGCGGCGCAGTCGGATCAGTCGGGCATCGATCCATCGACGCCGCCGTTTTTCGCGGAGTCGCTGAAGTTCCCGTATCTGCAGGGCCTGAAGTTCGTCATCGCCGCGTATCGGCGAGGCGGATGGGCGGAGCTCGACAGGGTGCACGCGAATCCGCCGCAGTCGACGCGCGAGGTCATGCATCCCGAGGAGTACTTTGCGCGGAAGACGCGACGAGCGGCGTGGAGTCCGACGCCGCCGGCGGGGATCGAGAACGTGCTGGCCGTCGAACATGGCGGCGCGTTCACGTGGTCCTTCATCGTCGGCGAGAACAACGCCAAGGGGTGGTCCGACGACAGGATCACGATCGTGCGCGGCAAAACGCCGACCGTGCTCGTCGAGACGAAGTGGGACACGCCCGATCAGGCGATGGCGTTCGCGAAGGCCTACGATGCGTTCCTCGCAAAGCGCGGCGTCGGCGCGCGCGTCGTGCGCGAAGGCGCGGTCGTGAAGGCCGTGTACGGACCGGACACCGTCGCGAAGGAGCGCTTCCTACCGACGGCGAAGGCGAAAGCCGCTTGAACGTCAACTACGCAACCCTCGCAGCGGATGTCGAGAACGGCACGCTTCGCGAACGATTGCAGCAGGAGCTCGTCGAAGGCTTCCGTCAGATTCGCGAGTCCGGCGAGCGCCTTCCGACCGCGTCGCACTACGCGTCGCAGATCGCGGAGATCATCAATCGCAACGCCGAGACGCCAATCGATGCGGAGCTCGCGTTCGAGATTTATCAGGAAGTCCTCGAGGCGTGTGAGCGAGCTCGCGCTTTAGTGGAATCCTGAGCGCAGCGAAGGGTCAATGGAGCAACCACGCCGGGCGTGCCACGCGAGGCGCTCATCGCATGCTTTTCGAGCGTTGCTCCATTGATCCTTCGGCTTGCGAGCCTCAGGATAAACTCCCCTTCGTGCGGCACAAACTCCGATCGAGTTACCCCCGCCTGTCGTCGTTCGCGACCACAGGCGGTTGAGCCTGCAAGCTGGGTCAGGATGACCTGCGCTCCGTGCTCTCCAAACTCCCTTCCGGCGAAGGGCTGGGGGATCTTCTGGTCGGAACGTCGACCTGCGACGACGCGGCGGTGATCCGCATCGAAGGCGACACCGCGATCGCGCAGACCGTCGACTTCTTCACGCCGATCGTCGACGACCCGTATCTTTTCGGTCAGATCGCCGCGGCGAACTCGATCTCCGACATCTACGCCATGGGCGCGACCCCCATCCTCGGACTCGCCATCGCGGGATTTCCGACCGATGCGCTGCCGCTCGACGTTCTGCAGGAGATCCTTCGCGGCGGCGCGGAGAAGGCGCGCGAGGCGGGATTCTTCGTCGCCGGCGGTCACACGATCATCGACGACGTGCCGAAGTACGGTCTCGTCGTCACCGGCATCGTGAAGACGGACAAGCTCGTTCGCAATTCGACGGCGCGCGACGGCGACGTGCTGTTTCTCACGAAGCCGATCGGCAACGGCATTCTCGTGAGCGCGTATCGCGCCGCGACGTCGCGCCGTTTCTTTCGCCGCGAGCCGCCGTCGCTCGATGAAGCGATTCGATGGATGGTTATGCTGAATCGCGATGCCGCGAAGGCGATGGTCGAGGCGGGCGCGAGCGCGGCGACGGACGTCACCGGCTACGGCCTCATCGGACATCTGCTGGAGATGTGTGAAGGCTCAGGCGTGGGTGCCGAGGTTTCCGTCAGTCGTGTGCCGGTGCTCACGGGTGCGCGTGACGCGTTACGCCGCGGCCTGCGTCCCTCGGGTACGGTGCGCAATGCGGATACATTTCGCAATAGGGTCCGCTCGACGACAGGCGATCTCGACTACACATTGTTGTGCGATGCGCAGACGTCGGGCGGCCTGCTCATCGCGATCGCGCCGGAACGTGCGGCCGCGCTCGCGTCGCTGTTCACGCAAAGCGGTCTGTTCTATGCAACGGTCGGAAGAGTGACGAACGACAGCGGTCACATCACTCTGATTCAGTAAGGAGCTACGCGAATGTCAGACATCCCGGATGACGTGAACACCGTCCCGGCGAACGACGGAACCACATGGGTCGAGATCGCCAGCATCGGCAATGACGAAGAGGCGAAGCTCCTGCAGGGATTTCTCGAGAGCGAAGGGATCACCGCGCAGATCGAGGACGTGAAATTCGATGCGGTGCCGGTGGGCTTTGGATCGATGGGCGAGATCCGCGTGTACGTCCCGGCGGATGAAGAGGCGCGAGCGCTCGAACTGCTGAAGCAGCGCGAGACGGAATATGAGGGTCTCAATGACGACGACGAGACGCTCGTGACGGATGAGGGAACGGCCGTGATCGACGAAGACTCACGGGCCGAAAGCGATGACGGAGCAGAATCCTGAGCCGAACGAGGCTCACGAGAACGAACGCGACTTCGAGCCGGAGCAGGCCCCGCTTCCGAAGTGGGTGCCCGTGCTCATCGGCCTCGTGCTGGTGTTGATCGCGGCATTTGCTGTCTTCACCGGTCTTCGCAACCGCGCGGCGTCGCTGGTCTCGATGGTCGGACGCGATGTGCCGCAGCGCGCGCGCAAGTCGACGCCCGCGCCGCCCGGCGAGCCGGGCGCCGGCTCATCGCTCGTGATGCCCGACAACGTTCCAACGGCGAATCAACCAGTCACCGGCCGCTCGCGCGCGGAGATCACCGGCGGCCCGCAGGGCGTCGACACGACGATGCGCGCCTGGGCGCGCCGCGGCATGGTTCTGAACGTATTGCCCGAAGACGCAATGGTCTACGTCAACGACGTGCCGATCGGCGAAGTGCGGCAGTTCAACTCGATGGACGAGGTCTACGACTTCGCCGAGCCAGGCAGCTACACCGTCCGCCTCGTCGCCAACGGCTATCGCGAGAAGCGCTTCGTCGTGACCGCCGGAGACGATGCGAAGCAGGACATCGCGAGGATCAGCGTCAAGTTGGAGAAGCAGTAGTCGTTTGGTAGTTGGTAGTTAGTAGTTGGTAGTTGGTAAAACCGACTAACTACCAACTACTAACTACCAACTACGGCGAAGGCGCACATCAGTGCGCCGCAGCCTCCGCTTCCTTCGCCTTCTTCGCCTCGGCGATGATCTTCTCCTGGCTCTGCTTCGGCACTTCCTCGTAGTGCGAGTACTCCATGTGGAAGCTGCCGCGGCCCTGGGTGATCGAGCGCAGCGTGGAGCCGTAGGTCAGCATCTCCGAAAGCGGGACGCGCGCCTTGATCGTTTGCGTTTCCTCTTCCGCCTCGGCGCCTTCGACGCGTCCGCGGCGTGAGCTCAGGTCGCCCATGATGTCGCCGATGTACTCCGACGGCGCGGTGATGTCGACGTGGAAGATCGGCTCGAGCAGCGTCGGCCGGGCCTTCTCCATCGCGTCCTGAAAGGCGAGCGAGCCGGCGATCTTGAACGCCATTTCCGACGAATCGACGTCGTGATACTGGCCGTCCTTCAGACGCACGCGGAAGTCGACCACCGGATAGCCGGCGAGGTAGCCCTTCATCCGCGCGTCCTGAATGCCCTTCTCGACGGCGGGGATGTACTGGCGCGGGATCGAGCCGCCGAAGATCTCGTCGACGAACTCGAAGTCCGCGCCGCGCGGCATCGGCTCCATCGTGATCTTGCAGTCCGCGAACTGGCCGTGGCCGCCCGACTGCTTCTTGTGGCGGCCATGCGCATCCGCGGCCCGCGTGATCGTCTCGCGATACGGGACCTTTGGAGGGTGCAGGACGACGTCGACGTTGTACTTCTTCTTCAGTTTCGCGACGACGATCTCGACGTGCAGCTGCCCCTGGCCGCTGATCAGGAACTCCTTGGTCATCGGATCGCGCTCGAATTTGATGGTCGGGTCTTCCTCGATGATGCGTGCGATCGCGCCGCCGAGCTTGTCCTCGTCGCCGCGCGCCTTCGGCTCGATCGCGAACGCGATGGCCGCCTCCGGATAGGCGATGTGCGGAATCACGAGCGCGTGATCCTTCGCGGAGATCGTGTCGCCGGTGAAGGTGTCCTTCAGTTTCGCGACCGCGCCGATGTCGCCCGCGCGCAGCTCCGAGACCGGGATCTGCTGCTTGCCCTGCAGCACCTGCAGTTTGCCGATGCGCTCCTCGTGCTCGCGCGTCGCATTCCAGTACGCGGTGTCGGACTTGAGCGTGCCCGAGTAGACGCGGAAGAGCGACACGCGTCCGGAGAACGGATCGGAGAAGGTCTTGAACACGAGCGCGGTCGGGAAGCCCTCCGCGCGGCGCTCGAACGTCTGCTCCGCCCCTTTCGCGTCCTTCCCGGTGATGTCCTTCATTTCGCTCGCGGCCGGAAGCAGCGAGACCATCGCATCGAGGATCGGATGGCCGCACATGTTGTGCGATGCCGACGTGAAGAGCACCGGATAGATCTCGTGATGCGCGATCTCGCGCTTGAGGCCTTCGATGAGCTCTTCCTGCGAGAGTCCGCCCTGTTCGAAGAAGCGCTCCATCAGCGTGTCGTCGCCCTCGGCCACTTTCTCGATGAGCTTCTCGCGCCACGCTTCGGCTTCGGTCTTCAGATCCGCGGGGACGTCGGTCGCCTCGCACTTGCCCGAGCCGTCCTGGGCGTACTTCCACGCCTTCATCGCCACGAGATCGACGACGCCGGCGAAATCCTTTTCCTCGCCGATCGGATACTGCATCGGCACGACGTTCTTGCCGAACTTCTTCTGCAGCGACTCGATCGTTCGCGACGCGGAGGCGCGGTCGCGATCCATCTTGTTGACGATGATCATGCGCGGCAGAGCGAACTCCTCCGCGAACTTCCAGACCTTCTCGGTCGTGACCTCGACGCCGGTGACGCCGCTGACGACGATCGCCGCGGAGTCGGCCACGCGCATCGCGCTCTTCGCTTCCATGATGAAGATGCCGAAGCCGGGCGTGTCGAGGAGGTTGACCTTCGCGTCCTTCCACTCCGCGACGGCCACGGCCGTGGAGATGGAGTGCCTGCGCTCGATCTCGTCCTGATCGAAGTCGGTCACCGTCGTGCCGTCTTCGACGCGCCCCTGACGGGTGAGCGCGCCTGTGTTGAACAGCAGTTGCGACACCAGCGTCGTCTTGCCGGTGTCGTTGTGTCCGACGACCGCAACGTTGCGGATCTCAGCGCTCGAATAGACCTTCATGAGGGCGACTCCCTACGCGATTTGAGCTACAAGGCGGGACATCATAATTTAAAATTTCGGCCCGAAACGGCGCTCAGCAACACTGCACACAGGAGTTATGATTGGCGACTCATGGGACTCCCATCGACCCGCTGGCGGAGTCCCGCCATCATGTTGAATCCGCCGGAGATACACCCCGATTGAAACTTGGCCGTTATGAAGTCGTGCGCGAGCTTGGCAAGGGGGCGATGGGCATCGTCTACCTCGCCAAGGACCCGCTCATCGGCCGGCTCGTGGCGCTCAAAACGATCCGTTCCGCCGCGCACGCCGACGACGACGAAACGCGCGAGTTTCAGCAGCGCTTCATCCGCGAGGCACAGGCCGCCGGCATCCTGAACCATCCCGCCATCGTCACCGTCCACGACATCGGTCAGGACGACGCGACGAACACGAACTTCATCGCCATGGAGTACGTCGAGGGACAGAACCTGAAGGAGGTTCTCGCACAGGGACGCGCCCTCACGTTCGAACAGATCGCGGACATCGTCGCCCAGGTCGCCGACGCGCTCGACTTCGCGCATTCGAAGGGCATCGTTCATCGCGACGTGAAGCCGGCGAACATCATCCTCATCGAAGGCCATCGCGCGAAGATCACCGACTTCGGCATCGCCAAGATCGCCTCCAGCGTCGCCAACCTCACCTCCACCGGCCAGTTCCTCGGCACGCCGAACTACATGGCGCCCGAGCAGATCAAAGGCGCTCCCGTCGACGGCCGCACCGACATCTTCGCCCTCGGCATCTGCTTGTATGAATGCCTCACGCGGCGCAAGCCGTTCGGCGGCGATTCGCTGACGTCGATCTCCTACAAGATCGTGCATGAGGCCTTCCCGCCGCTGGCCGAGATCAATCCGCAGATCCCCGACGGCTACGAGGAAGTGATCGCGAACTGTCTCGCGAAGGACCCGGCGAAGCGTTATCAGCGCGCCCGCGACATGGCCGCCGCGCTGCGCTCGGTGATTCGAGGCGAGAAGCCGGTGCGTCCGCCCGATCCGATGCTCGCCGAAGAGACGATGGTGACGCGGCTTGACCGCGATCGGATCTCGACGCCGACGCTCGAGGTGCCGTTCCCCGAGGCGATCGAGGTCGACACGGGCGGCAATCCGGTGGCGCCGAAGGAAATGGGCGGCAGTACGCGGCCGGCTGCAGCGAAAGCCGCGGCCGCGGCGGCAGCCGCGCAGGCGATGCCGAGGACGCCGCGGCAGCCGATCGGGCAGCAGTTCCGGCGCACGCTGACGAATGTGCGCGCGCTGCCGCTGTGGCGGCGTCGTATCGCCCCTCCGATTTTCGCGGCCATCGTCGCGGTGCTCGTCGCGGGACTGATCTTCGCGGTGGCCGGCATTCGCAGCAAATCGCCGGTGATGCCGAAGGAAGACAAGGCCGCGTATCAGCTGAGTCTGAAGGCGACACAACTGCGGGAAGAGGCGCAGGTCCTCGTGCGCGAGGGGAAGGTCGGCGACGCCTACCTGAAGTACGAAGAGCTCTCGAAGCTCGCCCCGCATTCGCCGTTCGTGAACCTGCAGAAGCAGAAGCTGGGCGCCATTCTGCAGAGCAACGCGAACAGCCAGCAGCAGCAGCTCCTCGCGCAGCAGAAGTTCGACGAGGGGAAGGTGCTCTTCGATCAGAAGAAGTACGTCGAGTCGATTCCTCTCTTTCAGGAAGCGTTCACCCTCAATCCGAATCTGATCGTGGCGGGCGACTATCTGAAAAACGCGCAGGTCGAGGATCAGAAGATCCAGGCGGCAAAGGTGAAGCAGCGTGCGACGACGCCGTCGAAGCGGGACGTCGCGACGGCGACGACCGGCACGACCACGACGCATGCGCAAACGGCGACCGAGACCGCTGCCGCGAACGACACGCCCGCGCAGTTCACGACCACCTTCACGCACAACTTCACCGACGGCAGCATCATCGTCAAGTTCGGCGCGGACACCGTCCTGCACGCGCCGCTGTGGGAAGAAGTGGGACGCTTTCTCACCAAGCGCAAGCGCGCGAAACCGGTCAACGTGACGAAGGAAGTCGTGCCGAAGAACGCCGACGTCCAGGTCTGGGTCACGGTGGCTTCGCTGAAGATCAACGAGTACCACGTCATTCCGGCGACGCGCTTCACGCCCGGCAGCTCGCATCACCTGAACGTCATCTACAACGCCGGCACGAAAACCTTCGCATACGAGTTCAATTGACGTCGCCCGTCACGTTCGCGATCGCCACGCGCGATGAGCTGCGGCTGCGCGGCCGGCTCGCCGAACAGCGGCTGTCGCACGGCATCGCACGTCATGACGGCGATGCGATCGACGCGGACGATTCACGCGACGACGAGCTCGTCGTGCGCTGCGACGCGGAGATCGACGGCCTGCGCGCGGCGGCGCCGATCGATGCGCGCGTGCGTCTCGTGGCCAGTGCGCGGCGCGTTGCGAACACGACGATCGTCTCCGCGACGATGACCATCGGCGTCGATGGTCTGTTCGTCGTGAGCGATGCGCTGCACGCCGCGGAAGACGCAGCGTTCCTGCGATCGCTTGTGGGACAGGCACTCCTGACTGTCCCGATCGACTACCACGAGCTTCCGATCGTCTGGCATCGCGGATCGGCATCGGTGCTGTTGCACGAGGCAGCGGGTCACGCGGCGGAGCACGAGCATGCGCGACTGGAGTGGCCATCGTGGCTCTCCGTTCGCGATGAGCCGCTCTTCGCCATCGATGACATCGGCAATCGCACGCGCGCGGCGGACCTGCTCGCGGGCGAGGCGCCATCGTCGTTGCGACGGGAGTCGTTTCGCGATGTGCCGCTGCGGCGGATGTCGAATCTCGTCGTTCGCGGCAACGCGCCGTTCGAGATGCCGGACCGCCGCATCGACATTCATCTGCTGGCCGGCGGCTCGTACGAGCCGCTCGACGAGACCGTGACGGTTCACGTCGCGGCGGCGAAGCTCGGCGAGCGATGGCTGCCGCCATTCACGATTCACGAGTCGCGCGCGGCAGTTGCGCGCGCGATCAATGGTGCGACAGGTGAGCCGCGACGCTCTCCCGGCGTTGTTTGTTCAGCGGAAGGTCAGGAGCTCGTCGTCGGCTCGAGCGCGCCGGCGATGCTGACGTGGTTCCGATGAAGGAGATCTACCGCAAACGCGGCCGCAGCGTGCGCTGGGAAAACGGACATGTCATTCGCGTCAACGAGTCCGGCGTCGCCATCGAGAACGACGAAAGGTTTGTCTGCCATCCCGATCCGGAGCTTGCTTCCGCTGCGGCGTCGTTGATGGATGTGGGGCGTGTCGCATCGATCGCTCATGCAATCCAACGGCAAATTCCGAACGGTATCCGCATCGAGCGCCTGATCGTGAGCGAAGGCGAAGCCGAGCACACGTTTCGCGACAAGTCCTGGCGCGACACCACGCAACGGATTCACCTCGCCCTCGCCAGGGCCCACACCCGCGTCCTCATCGACCTCGGCGATTTCGAGATCGACGAGATTGCGAGCATTGCGGATGCGCTCGCGCGCGCCGAGGAGAACGAGGGTGCGGCGCCGGCGCGGCTGCGGCTCGCGGGGAACGTCGCCGCGGCGCTGCTGCCGTCGCTCGTCAGCGTCGCGCCGCCGAACGTGCTCCTCTCGCAGCACGCGGGCGGCATCGACGGCAAGGGCGAGGCGATCGAAGCGGCGGCCGGGCTGTGGCCGAACTGGTACCGGCCGAGCTATCGCGTCCGTCCGATGCGCGCGCCGTTCAATCTCGCCGCGCGCTGCGACGTCTCGCAGATCGATGCGACGCGTCCGATCGCGATCGCGCTGCTCGCGCCGCCGGAGGAACTGACGCTGCGCGTGCTCGTCCTCGACGGCGAGCGCGTTTATCCGGCGACGGTGCGCGTCACGCGCATCGACGCGATCGCGGAGGGCGGGCGGTGGTACCCGTACGGCGCGGGCACGATCGGCGCGGAGATCATGCTGTAGGTTCTCGTCATCCTGAGCACAGCGAAGGACCTCTTCTGCGAAACAGCATCGTAATCTGAGTTCCTTCGCCGTCTTCGCGGCTCAGGATGACGAAGAACGTTTCCGCCGCGCCGCCCGCAAAAACTGATCGTCGAACTTGCGCGGAAACGGCACGACGGAATGTTTGTCGCGCCAGGCTTCGGTCTCCAGCATCACGTTGAATCCCGCGGCGGAGATGATCCGCTCGCAGCCGTCGACGTGATGGAGCGCCGGCCTCCGGCCGGCCGTTACGCCGGCATCCTGCCGGCGGATTACGTAGCCGCCTGGAAGGCGGCGGAACGGCCGGCTGGAAGCCGGCGCTCCATGGCGCGTTTCCGCCGCGCCGCCCGCAAAAACTGATCATCGAACTTGCGCGGAAACGGCACGACCGAATGTTTGTCGCGCCAGGCTTCGGTCTCCAGCATCACGTTGAATCCTGCGGCGGAGATGATCCGCTCGCAGCCGTCGACGGCGTGCGGCGAGGCGACGACGATGCGCGCGCGGGCACGATCGGCGCGGAGATCATGCTGTAGGTTCTCGTCATCCTGAGC
>Ga0075425_100001049_pt1 | contig 26575 bp, 22 predicted proteins | sample SoiMethybrSBSTD4_FD_75300 | JGI IMG/M metagenome (GOLD analysis project Ga0075425, IMG submission 75300) | Bulk soil microbial communities from a Populus tree surrounding site in Tennessee, USA - Soil MetaG P. TD hybrid SBSTD4 | ecosystem: Environmental > Terrestrial > Soil > Tree plantation...
CCCGACAGATTGAAGGTCGCGACCACCGGACGGTGATCCGAGTCGACCTTGTCGGCGATGACCGACGCCCAGGTCGGCGTCGCGCCGCTGTTGCTGAACCAGTAATCGAGCTTGGTCGTCGGCGAGACGGCCTCGTGCGTGTAACCGGCGCCCGATCCGACCTTCGACCACGTCTCCGTGTAATGCTGCTGCATCATCACGATCGGCGTCGTGCCCGGGTGTGCGTTGAAATCGCCGCCGACGAGGCGGGTCCCGCCGAACGTGGCCGCCCACGCCACGAAGTCGTTGACGTAGGTCACGCGCGCCGATGCCGCGTCCGCGAGCGCCGGCAGGTGGCACACGAAAACATTCACCTGCGTGCCGTCGGACGTCGCCACCCGCATCTGGACCGACGCGCGCGCGACCAGATAGTCGTCGTGCGCCCAGATCAGCTTCGTCTGCGTCGAGACAATGGTGAGCCGCGTGAGGATCATCGATCCCTCACCTCGATATTCGGCGCACGTCGGCTTCGTGCCTTTGTAGCAGTTATCGCCGTAGACAGCGTGCCACTTGGTCGTTCCCATCCTGGAGTTCAGCCCGTTGACGTAATCGTCGACCTGCGACTTCTGCGTCTCCTGCAGCAGGACGACGTCCGGGTTCTCCGCCGCGATGGTATCGAGCTGGCCGCCCGTCGTCCCGGTGCGCGTTCCCCCATGGTAGGTGTTGTAAGTCATCACTCGAATCGTCGCTGCGTCCGCGGGCGCGGCGGCGGTGAGCACTCCCAGCGCAAGGGCGAAGGCAATCGTCGGGGTCGAACGAGCGAGCAGCATGCGGACTCCTTGGCCGTTCGCGGCTCGTCCGCGCGCGAAGGCGCAGCCGATCCGTGGACGACGGTTAGAACTGACGAGTGGTTGCTGTTGCGGCGCCGGTTGAGCGCCGCGCCGGGGGTGTGGCAACGGGCGTGCCCGTTCGACCTCGTCCGGAATCGGCGGCGGACGTTCTCGTCGAAGCGCTCGACCAAATACGTACGGCTGACGTCGCGTCATGCACCGTTACGGGTCAGCTCAGGAGCGCGATCTGTAATCAGCCGGGCCGTATAATCGCGGTCGAAGGAGAATCGGATCGATGACCATCACACGACGCGATGCCGTCGCTTCACTCGTCGCTTTTGCGGAACTGCTGCGCTCGCGTGACGCGCTCGCGCTGAGCTCGACTTCCGCGGCGGAGCAGTCGGCGCAAACGCCTCCACGACCGCCTGTTTTCGTTCAAAGTCTGCCGAACCTGACGATGGACGACTGGCAGGTCACCGTCAGCATCGTCGACTACGCGCCGGGACGTGTCGGCAGCGCGCACCAGCATCCCGGGTTCGTTCTCGCGTACGTGCTCGAGGGATCGATCGTGACCAGAATCTCAGGACAGGGCGACGAGAAGGTCTATACGACGGGACAGATGTTCTACGAGCAGCCGGGCGCAACGCATGAGGTCTCGCGCAACGCGAGTCAGACCGTGCCGGCGAAATTGCTCGCAATGATCTTCGCGAAGAAGGGCGCGACACTCACGACGCCTGTCCGCGGTTGATACAACGCGATTACACGGTTGCACGGTGTGGAATCCAGTGGTCTTCACCCGTTGAAGCGGACCATCACGAGCGTGATGTCGTCGCTCTGCGTGGCGCCGGCGCAGAAGGCGCGGACGTCTCCGAGCACCGAGTCGACGAGCTGCGCCAGCGGCTTATCGCGGTGCGCATGGACGCTCGCGATCAGACGATCGTCGGTGAATTCCTCGCCGGCCGGGTTGAGCGCCTCGGTGACACCGTCGCTGAAGGTCACCAGCAGATCGCCCGGCGTCATCGTCACGGTTTCCTCGTCGAACGTGGCGTGGTCGAACAGACCGAGGACGACGCCGCCGGTCTCGAGGCGGCGCACGCCGGATGGCGAGACGAGCATCGGCGCGTTGTGGCCGGCGTTGCAATAGGTCAGCGATCCGTCGCGCCCGAGCATGCCGTAGAACGTCGTCAGGAAGCGCGCTTCGATCGCGCGGCGGAAGAGGCCGTGATTCAGGCGCGTGATGAGCGGCGCGGCGCTCGTCTGATACGTCGCTTCCGCGCTGAACATCCCGAGAACCGCGGCGGCGAGCAGCGCCGCGGGCGATCCCTTGCCGGCGACGTCGCCGACGATGAAGCCGAACTGGTTCGTCGGCAGGTCGACGTAGTCGAAGAAGTCGCCGCCGACCGCGCGGCACGCGATCGACGCGGCGGCCGTCGAGAAGAACGCGCCGTCGCGGTTGCCGACCGGCAGCAGCGACTGCTGAATCGCGGCGGCGACCTTCAGTTCCTGCTCGAACTTCGCCTTTTCGAGCACCTCGCGATACAGCCGCGCGTTCTCGATCGCCATCGCGGCTTCGCTCGCGAGCGTCTCGAGCGCCGACTGCGCGGACTGCGATTTCAGTCCCCGGTCGCGGCTGTCGAGATACAGCACGCCGATGCTCTCCTCGGCGCCGCGCTGCTCCGCTTTCTCGACGAAGCGCACGAGCCGCAACGGCGTGCAGAGCACCTGGCGGATGCCGAGCGCGACGGTGCCGGTGTGATGCTGCGCGAGGTCGCCGTCGAGCAGGTCCTCGACGATCGTCTGCTGGCTGGTCGCGAAGACGTTCTCCGGAATCCTGCGGCTCGTCTCGAACGTCTTGCCCGACAGCGTCACCTTGCCGCGGGCGCGCGCGAGCCTGAATTCGAGGTGGTGCTCGGCGTTGGCGAGCATGATGAACCCGCGTTCGGCGCCGGTGACGTCGATCGCCGAATCCAGCACGAGCGCGAGCACGTCCTCGAGCACGCGGCCCGATCCGAGGGCGCGGAGCCCCTCGAGCAGCGCCGCCATCTGCCGCAGCTCGGTGGCCGCCGAGATGGCGCTCTTCTCCTGCGAGTGCCCCTCCTCCTCGATGTAGAAGACAATCTCGGTGTCGCCGGCCTGGCCGAGGCGGATCTGGTCGCCGTGCGCGAGCTGGCGCTCCGACATCCGCTCGCCGTTGACGAACGTGCCGAAGCGGCTCTGCTTGTCGCGGATGATGCAGTTGCCGTTGTCCAGCGTGATCTCCGCGTGGACGCGCGAAATGTCGGCGCCGGGCAGACGCAGATCCGTCTCGCTGCGGCGGCCGATCGTGAAGAGCGGCTTGTCGATGGCGACAATGCGCCGCCCGAGCGCGTCGGTGACGACGAGACGAGGCGCCGGGCCTGACATGGAGTACGCCGGATTATATGCGATTCAAGCTGACCATCGAATACGCCGGCTCCCGCTACAGCGGCTGGCAAATCCAGAAGAACGCGCGGACCGTTCAGGGCGAAATCGATCGGGCGGTCCGCACCGTCACCGGCCGCAAGGACTTTGAGCTGTACGGATCCGGCCGTACCGACGCGGGGGTCCACGCGCTGGCGCAGATCGCGCACCTCGACGTCGTCACGCCGCTGGCCGCGGAGCCGCTGCGGCGGCGTCTGAACGACGAGCTGCCGGCCGACATCAACATCCTCTCGGCGGCCACCGTGCCGCACCGCTTCCACGCGCGCCACGACGCCGTCGCGCGGCGCTATGTCTATCAGATTGCCAGGCGGCGCACCGCGTTCGCGAAGCCGTACGTCTGGTGGGTCAAAGAGGAGCTCGACGCGCCGCGCATGCGCGCGGCGGCGGCGGCGCTCGTCGGCATGAAAGACTTTTCCGCGTTCGTCGAGACCGAGAGCGCCAACAAAGCCCCGAAGGCCCCGGAGAAGTCGTCGCTGGTGCTCGTCGAACGTCTCGACGTCGTCGAGGACGGCGATCTCGTCCTCGTCGTCGTCGAGGGATCGCATTTCCTCTGGAAGATGGTCCGGCGGATCGTCGGCGTGCTCGTCGAGATCGGCAGAGGCGGGCTCGAGACCGATGCGGCCGGACGGTTGCTCGCCGCCGATTCGGAAATCCCGGCGCGTTTGACGGCGCCGGCGTCGGGACTCTTTCTCGATCGGGTGTTCTACGCGGACGAGCGCCGCGAAGCCGCCGTCCGCGCGCCGACGCCCATCACCGCAGTTCGGGGCGCCAGTCTGCGCTGAAGGAAGTGCCGGCGACGAGCCGCACGACGTGCGCGTAGCTCGCGGCGCCCGACTCCACGCGGTTGGCTTTGAGGTACGAGTCGTAGACGCGCCAGCCCGCCGCCGACAGGCGCGGATTCACGTTTCTCGCGTTCCGCTCGCGGATGGCCCGGAGATCCTCGCGCGGCCCCGGCTCGAGCTTCGCGGCGATCGCGGCGCGATCGTCGCGCCCGAGCGAGCCGGCGAGCTCGCCGTAGAGAAAAAGCCACCCGCTGTAGCGGTCCGCCGCCGATCCGCGGACGCACGTCAGCCACCCGACGAAATTCGCGTCCCCTTCGTCCGCGATGCCGGCCAGGTGGCTCCACTCGTGCGCGACGACGAAGGGCCGCTCGAAGGGCAGCACATCGGACGCGACCAGCGTCTCGAGAAATATCGGATCGGTCATCCCCGAAACGCCGGCGCGCCGGAAATACGAGTCGAGGAGCGTGGCTTTCGGGCGTCCGACGACGATCGCCGTCGGCAGGCCGAGGTCGCCGAGCGCTCGCGAGAACGCCGAAGCGAGCGTCGGATCAACCGCATCGTCGGGCGATCGGAGAGCGTGCGCGGCATCGTGCAGCCGGTTCGACTCTTCGGCCGCGGTGCCCGCGATCGATCGGACCGCGACGGCCGTTACCCGGGCGCCGTCGTACCGGAGTCGTTCCGTCAGCGGCACGCGCTGGTAGTTCAATCCCCACACGATGACGAAGGTCAACGCCACGATGATCGACCATACGAGCGCGCGCCGGACGGCACGGAGCAGCGCGCGCGTCCATCCGCGACGCCGCGCGTCGCTGATCGTGAGAACGAGAAATGCGGCGGGAACGACCAGCAGCGCCACGTCGAGCCACGCGATCGACGTCAGGTTCGAAGCGCGCGTGAGGACCGCCTGAATCGCGATATAGAGATGGAGGGAATAGAGGCCTTCGACGAGCGGTCGCACCTTCGGATCTTAAGTTCCGTGCAAGCCTGTCGGGCCGGATAGGTTACAGTAACGGGAAGCGCCAGTTTTTCAACGATTTACGGTCGTAATTCGTCGATTGTGCGACAATGGCTGCAGCCAAAAGCAACAACCGGTGTGCTCAACTGATACGAGGCATTGAACACATTGTCTTATACTGTCATCAGTAGTCTTAAAACCAAAGGCTGAGTCGGCACCACCTCGACCCGCCGATATATAGATCGGGCACTTAAGATCTTGGTTATGCGCACTCTCCGCGCCATCTCCGTCCTTTTCGTCGTCGCCTCGTTGCCGCTTTCCGCGCAACCGCCGTCCGCGTCCGCCACGGCGGCGCGAGCAGCAGCGCCGCGCGCAACGACGACACGCGGCGGGAAGATGCTGCCCGGCACCGGCAATGTGCTGACGACGATTCAAGGCAACGCGCTGACGTCCACGAATGGCCGGCTCAGCGACGCGCTCCTCAGATTGCGCGACGCGCGGTCGGGACGGATTGTCGATTCGCAGGTGACCGACAAGGCGGGACTGTTCGCGTTCCGCGGCGTCGAGCCGGGCACCTACATCGTGGAAGTGATGGCGGCGGACGAGTCGACGGTTCTCACGGCGAGCGAGCTGCTGACGGTGAACTCGGGCGACACGATTTCCGCCATCGTCAAGCTGCCGCTCCGCGTCATGCCTTTCGCCGGCCTGGCGGCCGGCCATGCGTCGACGGGGTCGATGGCCGCGCTCGCGGCGCAGGCCGCATCGTCCGGCATCGTGGCTATCGTGCCGTCCCGGGACGCCACCTGCCCGATTCAGTAGATGACCGAATCGAATCCGACAGGAACGCGGCCGGCCTCAACCGCCGCGCATGCCGCGCCGCAGCCGCTCGCGACTTACACGGGCGACGGCGACGTCCACATTCTCGATCGCCTTGCGGTGCTGTATCGGTACCGGCGGATCGCCGTGACCGTGTTCGTGCTGACGACCGCGGCGCTGATGATTCAGGGCTACTCGACGGTGCCCAAGTATCAGGCGAGGGCGCAAATCGAAATCGACGCCGAGCGCGCGACGGCGCTGCCGGGCATCACGACGCCGGACAACACCTACTACGAAGACCCGGACCCGTACTACAAGACGCAGTATCGGATCATCAAAGGCCGCGAGCTCACGCGCCGCGTCGTCAAGAAGCTGAACCTCCAGGAGCGCGCCGAGTTCAACGGGACGGAGAAGCCGCGGACCACGCCGTTTTCGATGCTGCGGGACGTGAAACAGCGCGTCGTCAACCTCGTGCAGCCGCAGAAGCCCGAACAGGTCGAAGCGCCGAGGGCCGACGAAGCGCCCGACGAATCGGGACTGGTCAGCGCCTTCATCTCGCGCGTCGATGTGAGTCCCATTACCGGCAGCAAGCTCGTCGACGTGGCCTTCGTCTCGTCGGATCCGCAGTTCGCTGCGACCGCGGCGAACGCGCTGGTCGACGAGTACGTGGAGTCGAACCTCGAGATCAAGCTGCTCGGCACGCAGAACATGATCGAGTGGCTCGACAAAGAGCTCGCCAAGCAGCTGCAGAAAGTGCAGGACAGCGAGCGCGCGATGGCGACGTACCGCGAACGTCAGAACGCGCTGTCGCTCGACGACAAGCAGAATCTCGTCGGCGCGCGGCTCAACAAGCTGAACGACGATGCGATGGCAGCGCGCAGCCGGCGTCTGCAGCGAGAGCTGCTCTACAAGCAGGTGCAGGGACTGCAGGCCGGCCAGTCGCTCGACGGCATTCCGGCAATCGCGCAGAACCCCTCGGTCGTCACCGCGAAGAACCACGTCACTGATCTGCAGCGGACGCTGGCCGACCTGTCGTCGAAGTACGGCGAGAAGCACCCGAGCATCCAGAAGGCGCGCACGGATCTGAGCGAGGGCGAAAAGCAGTACGCGTTCGAGCTGGCGCGCGCGGCGCAGACGATCAAGAACGACTACGAGTCGGCGGCCCTCGAAGAGCAGACGATCGCCAGGGGCCTGGACAGCGCGAAGGCGGACGCGCAGAACCTGAGCCGCCTCGGTGTCGACTACAACGTGATGCAGCGCGACGCGCAGACCAACCGGACGATCTACGACACGCTGCTCGCGCGCCAGAAAGAGCTGACCGTCTCGAGCAACAGCCGCGCGAACAACGTGCGCGTCATCGATCACGCCGAGGTACCGCGCGGCCCGATGGCGCCGACGGGGCGCCGCACGTGGCTGCTCTCGCTGGCGATCGGCTTCACGCTCGCGGTGGCCGTCGCTTACGGCCTCGACTACATGAACGACACGATCAAGACGCCCGAAGACGTCACGCGGCGCCTGAAGCTGCCCTTCCTCGGGCTCGTGCCGTCGGTGCGCGGCGACAAGCACCCGCTGCTCGCCAGCGCGCGCGTGCCGCACGACTTCGGCGAATCGTTCCGCGCGCTACGCACGTCACTGGTGTCGAAATACCCGGGAACGGGCACGAAGGTGCTGCTCGTCACGAGCGCGCAGCCGCTCGAGGGCAAGACGACGACGGCCGCGAACGTCGCGATGGCGCTGGCGTACGGCGGGTCCCGGGTGCTGCTGATCGACGCCGACATGCGGCGGCCCGGACTGCATCGGCCGCTGCGGCTGACCAACGAGCGCGGCCTGTCCCAGGTCCTCATCGGCCAGGCGCGCGTGCGCGATGTCATTCAGCGCACGGTCGATCCGAATCTCCTGGCCATCACCGCCGGCAAGACGCCGCCGAATCCCTCCGAGCTGCTCTCGTCGGAGCGGATGAAGACGCTGCTGACCAACCTCGCTCACGGTCCGTTCGACTGGATCATCATCGACACGCCGCCGGTCCTCGCGGTGACCGACGCGGTCATTCTCGCCCCGTGGGTGTCGGGCGTGACCTTCGTCATCGGCGCCGAGATGACGCGCCGGCGTCTCGCCGAACGCGCCGTGGAGACCGTCATGCAGACGCGGCCGAAATACGCGGCCGTCGTGCTGAACAAGGTCGATTTCGCCCGGAACAAGTACTACTATTCCCGCTACTACGGGCACCAGTACAAGAACTACTACGCCGAAGCGTCCGCCTGAGCGCCGCGACTCCACGGGCTCGGGACGGCGCGAGCCGATCGAACGGCGCCGGCACGGCCGCGTGATCCTTTTCGCCACGGCGTGGACGCTGTTCGCCTTCGCCGGCATTTACCGCTGGACCACCGTGCCGCTGATGGCCAGCGTCCTGATTCTCACCCGTCTCGTCCGCCCGCGGATCGCAACGCGAGCGAATCGGGCTCTCGATCTGGCGCTCATCGCGGCGCTCGCGGCCGTGGCACTGCAGCTCGTGCCGCTTCCCTCCGCGCTCCGACCGATCGCCGCGCCCGCGGCGGTCGCGTTCGAACGCGCCGTCCGGGTCGCCGACCCGGGAGGCGGGAGCGGCCCGATCACCGTGGATCCTGACGCGACCGCGTTCGCCCTCTACATCGATGGTGTCGTCATCCTGCTGTTCTGGTCGGCGCGCCGGGCCTTCGAGCGCGGGGGCGTCCGCCGCGTCGTCCGCGGAATTGCCGTCCTCGGCCTGATCGCCGTACCGCTGGCGATCGCGCAGCATCTCTGGTCGCCGAAGGCGTTCTACGGCGAAGTGCCGCCGATCGCGTCGAACGCGCTGCCCTTCACGCCGTTCGTGAACCGCAACGATTTCGCCGGCTGGCTGCTGACGGCGGTGCCCGCCGTGCTCGGCTACGCCATCGCGCGGATCCAGTCGCGCCGCCACGCGGGCGATCCACTCGATCCCGAGGAAGCGTTCGACAATACGTCGATGGTCCTCGGCTTCGCGATCTTCGTGATGACGGTGGGCCTGCTCGCGTCGCTTTCGCGATCGGGGCTGCTCGGCCTGATCGCCGCGCTGGCGCTGTTTCTCGCCATCGCGCGCGGGCGGATGAGCGCGGCGTGGCTGCGATGGATGACGCTCGGGATCGCGGCTATGCTGCTGCTGGGACTGATGTATACGAATGCCGGAGCACTGCGCGAGCGGCTGAGCGGCGCCGTGACGGAGGGCGTCTTCGGCCGCGTCGATATCTGGCGGCAGACGTGGCCGATGGTGACCGACTTCTGGCCCGCCGGTTCGGGCGTCGGCACGTACCAGAAGGTGATGCTTCTGTATCAGACGTCGTCACGGCGATTCTCCATCAGCCACGCCGACGACGAATATCTGCAGATCCTCGCGGAGGGCGGCGCGCTGCTGGCGGTTCCCGCGGCGATCGCGATCGTCGCGGCCGCGATTGCCATTCGCCGCCGGCTCATCGACGATCGTTCGCCGATCTACTGGGTGCGCGGCGGCGCGGCGTGCGGCATCTTCGGCCTGGCGATCCAGAACGTGTTCGAGATGACGCTGCGTGTGCCGGCCAACGCCGTGCTGGTCGCCGTGCTCGCCGCGATTGCGCTGCACGATGGCGCAGCGCGTCAACCACAGGCGTAATGAGGACGTCGGACGCCGCGGTCCTGGCGACGCTCCTCGTCCACGCCCGCGACGGCATCGCCTGGGCCGGGACGCTGGACGCGTCGATCGCCGGCGCGGCGCAGCATCACGACGTCGGCCCGCTCGCATTCCACGCCCTGCACGCCCTCGAGGCGTGGGACCGCCAATCCGACGACGTCCGCGATGCGCTGTCGCGGATCGCCGGCGAGGCCGCCATCCTCGATCGACTGCAGATCGACAGTGACCGAACCGTGATCGCCGCTCTCGCTGCAGCGGGCGTCGAGCCGGTCGTCTTCAAGGGCGCCGCGCTCGCGCACCGGCACTATCCGCATTCGTGGATGCGGCCGCGCGTCGACACCGACCTGTTCATTCGCGCGCGCGAGCAGACGACGACAGCCAGGGTCCTCGAGTCGCTGGGGTTTGCGCGGGCCGCGCGGCCGACCGGCGAACACGTGACGCACCAGTTCACGTACTCCAGAGCCACGCCCGGCGGCCGCATCGAGTACGACGTCCACTGGAAGATTTCGGATCCGCAGGTCTTCGCCGACGTCCTGACGTACGACGAGGCGGTCCGCGACGCCGTGCCGCTTCCGGCGCTGGGCGCGTCGGCGCGAGCGATCGGCGACACGCACGCGCTCGTCGTCGCATGCGTCCATCGCGTCGCGCACCACTTCAACACCGACCGTCTGCTGCTGCTGTACGACATCGACCTCATCGCGCGAACCCTCGATGAAGCGGGATGGGAATCGGTAGCGGCGTTTGCAGCGGCCAGGCACGTCCGCGCCGTGTGCGCGCACGGCCTGACGCTCGCGGCCGGGCGCTTCGCCACACCGGTTCCCGCGTGCGTCCGGAACGCCCTCGACGCGGGTCCGAGCGAACCCACTGCCGCGTATCTCAACGCCGACTTGCGGCGCGTGGATATCCTGCGATCCGACCTGAGCGCGCTCGGCTGGAGCGCGCGGGCGCGGCTGCTGCGCGAGCATCTGCTGCCCTCGCCCTCGTTCATGCTCGCGTCGTACGGGCGGCCGCACGCAGCCACGCTTCCCGCGCTGTATCTGCACCGCATCGTCCGCGGCGCGTTCGAGTGGTTTCGACCGCTCCGATCGAAATGACCGCGGACGCGACCCGTGCGTTCCGCCCGTCCGGCCGCGCGCGCGCGTGGCTCTACGGTCTGCTGTGGAACTGCGGCCATCTGCTCCATCGCGCGGGCAACGCCTGCGGCACGATTGCCGCCGGTCTCCTGCGCCGCGACGATCTTCAAGAGGCGAGCCGGCAGCAGTGGCGGGGGTACGCGGCGTCCGACGACGAAGTGGATGCCGGGCTGACCGGGTTCGAGCAGCGGTTGTTTTCGAGGTGGCTGCGGCCGGCCGACCGCGTACTGCTGATCGGTTCGGGCGCGGGACGCGACCTCGTCGGCCTCTGTCGTCTCGGTTACGACGTCACGGGTCTGGAGCCGATTCCGGAGCTCGTCGAGCGCAGCCGCCACAACCTCGAGCGGCACGGCCTGACAGCGCCGGTGATCCCCGGGTTTGTCGAAACCGCGCCGCTCGATTGCTATGACGTCGTCATCTGGTCGTGCTTCTGCTACAGCCTCGTTCACCCTGCGCGGACGCGTGTCGAGACGCTCGTGCGCCTCGGGCGATGCCTGTCGCCCGAAGGCCGCATGGTGCTCAGCTACATCACGTTCCGATCTCAGAGTCGACTCTCGACCACCCTCGCCCGGTTCAGCGGGCGTGTGGCGTCAACCGATTGGACTCCGGAGCCGGGCGACGCGTTCACGCCGGTGCACCTCCGTCCCGGACTGCTGCGATTCGAGCACTCATTTCGTCCCGAAGAGATCGCGCGTGAATGCGCCAAGGCCGGTCTTCGAATCGTGGCGGAGGAGATTTGCGACGAGCGGACGCGCTATATCGTGACGGAACGATCGAATCAGTCTGGACGCGGGCCAACCCTGCCGAGGCCGTTCGCGCAGAGTTGACGGCCCAGTTCGAGCAGATCCGCTTCGAGCACCTGCTGGTCTGCCTCGTATTCGGCGACGAGCGTGTCGAGCACCGTCGCGAGCGAATGCTGTTCGGCGATGAGCTGCCACATTCTCGTCGCGACCGTGTTGAGGCCGAAGTACACACCACTTTCCAGATTCAGCAACACCGCTTCGCCGTCGAGCTCGCGGAACAGCACATCGTCGGGAATCGTGATCGAGTCGCGCAACGTCAGTTCCATGCGCGGTCCATTGTAAACTCTCCGCGATTTTCCACATGAGCGGGATTCTCGGCATCTGGCACCGCGACGGCCGCCCCGCCGACCGCAGTGAGGTCGCGCGTTTGTCCGCCGTTCTTCGCCACCGCGGACGCGACGCCGAAGGCCTGCGCATCGCCGGCGCCGCGGGGCTCGCCTGCTGTCTCGGCCGCTCCACGGTTGAATCGACGCATGAAACGCAGCCGGCGATCGGCGACGACGGGACGCTGCTCGTCTTCGACGGACGGCTCGACGATCGCGACGAGCTCGTCGCTGCTCTCGCACGGCGGATCGAGATCTCGAGAGACTCGCCCGATTCCTCGCTCGTCCTCGCCGCGTACCGCGTGTTCGGCGACGAGTTTCCTGCGCGGCTGTCGGGCGACTTCGCGCTCGGCCTGTTCGACCCGCGGCGGCGGCGGATGCTGCTGGCGCGCGACGCCGTTGGCGTGCGTCCGCTTTATTACTTCATCTCGCCGCGGCTCTTTCTCTTCGCGTCGGAAATCAAAGCCATCGTCTCGCATCCCGAGGTGGAGTCGAGGCCCGACGACGCCGCGCTGGCCGACTTTCTGTTCATGCGATGCGTCGGCCAGGAACCCACATCGAGAACGTTCTTCCAGGACATCGTCAGCGTCCTTCCCTCGCATTCGGTGATCGTCGGCCCGGAGGGGATCCGGACGAGGCAGTACTGGGATTTCGACGTCACGCGTCGCGTGACACTGCGGCGCCCCGCCGAGTACTCCGAGGCATTCAAGGAACACTTCGATCGAGCCGTGCGCCGCCGGATTCGCGGCAACCGGCCGGTCGCCGTCTCGGTGAGCGGCGGCCTCGACTCGTCGGCCGTTTTCTGCGCGGCGGATGCGCTGGCGAGGAGCGGCGCTCCGAGCTGCGGATTGCCGGTCGGCGTGTCGCTGACATTCCCGAACGGCGCGCCTTCGGACGAACAGACGTACCTTCGCGAGGTCGAGCGCGCATGCGTCTCGCCTATCGTCCGTGTGCACGATCCGCCGACGGGATTCGCTGACCACTGCCGCGACGCGATCTGGCACGCCGAGGGCCCGCTGCTGGACTGCCAGTGGAACTCGACGCGCGCGTTGTTGTCGGCGGCGCAGAAGCAAGGCGCCGCCACACTGCTGACCGGCGATGGCGGCGATGAAGCGCTGTTCGACGACGCGCATCTCGTGGATCTCTGGCATCGCGGACGATGGCTGACCGCGTTGCGCCACCTGCGCGCGTACGGGCGGTGGACCGACGTTCCACAGGCCGCATTCGCCCGCCGTTTCGCGGCGCTGCTTCTGAAGTACCATGTGCCCCACATCGTGATTGCGGCGATGAGGAACGTTCGCAACCATCTCCGCCCGCGGCCGGCGGCTCACTCGTGGTACGCCGATGGCTTCGTGCGTCTTGCACGGCCGGTGCCTCCGCTGCGGAAACGGCCGAAGGCGACGGCGCACGCGCACTCGATCTACAACGGCCTCCGTTCGCAGTACGCGCTCACGCGCCTCGAGGCGCAAACCAAGACCGCGGCGATGCACGGCCTGGACGCCGCATTTCCGTTTCTCGATCGCGATCTGATCGCGTTCCTGATGGCGATTCCCGGCGAGATCCACACACGGGACGGCGTGCCCAAGGCGTTGCTGCGCGACGGCTATCGTGGCATCGTGCCGGATGCCATCGTCCGGCGGGCTTCAAAAGCGGACTTCACCGACCGTGTCAATCTGGGCGCGGCCCGAGATCAGGCGGCCGTCGTCGATGTGATTCGAAGGGGCTTGTCCGTCGACCGCCGATACGTCCGGCCCGAGGCGGCGGACGCCGTCGCCGGCGTTCGTCCGGATGCCGACATGACGAGCGCCGTGAACGGCTGGGCGATGTGCGACCTGTTGTCGCTCGAGGTCTGGCTTCGGGAATTCGTCGGACCCGAACGGCGAGACCAGGAATGGAGGATGTTCGAAGATGCGCGGGTCATCTGATCGTCCCGAGAATCGCAATCCACCGCGAGCGCCGTCCGGACAGCCATCACGAAAGCCGTACCGGCCCCCACGTCTCACCAAGTACGGGAGCCTCGCCCAACTGGCGCTCGGCCCGGGAAAGGGAGGCACAAAGAACGACGGCGCCGCCAATTCGAAAGTATGATCGACGGCCGCTCGACGCCCGCGCGTGCACCCGTCCGTACGTATCGGCTTTACGGGATGCGCGTCCGAAGCCAGTGGCCGTTGCCCTACTCGGCGCGATCAAGCGACTGCCTCACGGAAATCGCGCTCCTGCGCGGATCCGCGGCGCGATTCGCGCGCGCGGTCGAGGAAGCGCGCGCGACGGGACGGCACGAACGGACCTGGCTGCGCGGCGTCACACTCGAGGACGGACAGACGTACCTGCGGTGGACCGACCGCTTCGAATTTCTCATCTCGCCGGACGGGCGCTCGGTCGCCGCGCGGCCGCTCGACGGGGAGCCGATCGAGACGTTTCACACGTATCTGCTGGGTCCCGCCCTGTCGTTCGCGTTGCTCAAGCAGGGATTCGATCCCCTGCACGCGACGACGGTGACGATCGACGGCGCCGCCGTCGCGTTCCTGGGCGATGCCGGGTACGGCAAGTCGTCCCTCGGCGCGGCATTCCTTCGGGGGGGCCATCGCCTGCTGACCGACGACCTGCTGGTGCTGTCGCCGAACGGCGACGGATTCATGGCGCACCCTGGTCCTCCGCGCATCAAACTCTTTCCTGAAATCGCACGCAGCGTATTCGGGCGCGCGCGCGGCGCACGGATGACGAAGACGACGTCCAAACTCGTCATCCCGCTCGACGATCGTCACGCGTCATCTTCCGCGGTTCCGCTCGCGGCGATGTACGTGGTCGTGCCGCCCGACCGTTGCCGATCGGCGAAGGGCGTCACGATTCGACGCGTCTCCAAACGCCACGCCTGTCTGGCGCTTCTGCGCAACGCCTTCAATATGGCCGTCGCCGATTCGGAGCGTCTCACGCGTCAGTTCGCATTCGCCGTCAGCGTTGCGGCGAACGTGCCGATCAGGCGAATCGCCTATCCCAGAACGATCCCGTCGCTCGCGCGCGCGCGCGACGCCATTCTGTCCGACCTGATGCGCGCCTGACTTCGATGCTGCAGCTTACCCGGTCGGGCCCCGTCGTCACGTGGAGCGCTCAGGAGATTCGGGGGCTGCGAGCGGAGTTCGAGCGCAGTCACTGCATCCGTCTGCCGTCGCTGCTGCCCCGGGAGGGATTCGAGTACATCGGAAGGCACATCGATCGCGGTGCGTTTGCCGAGCGGGTCCACGGAAAGATCGGCGTGGAGCTGTGCATGGCCGAGAACGCGGCGTTGAGCCTCCTCTACTTTTTGACGAACGATCGGCGCGTCTTCGAACTGGTGCAGGAGCTCACCGGATGCGACTCGATCGGCGGGTTCATCGGCCGTGTCTACCGGCTGGTTCCGGGCACGCACCACTACGACTCGTGGCACTCCGACTGCCTCGAGCATCGGATGGTCGGCATGAGCGTCAATCTCGGCGCGGAGCAGTACACCGGCGGAGTGTTTCAGCTGCGCGAACGCGCGTCGGGAACGATGTTGACCGAAGCGCCGAACACCGGTGCCGGCGACGCCATCCTGTTCCGAATCGCGCCCCACATCGAACATCGCGTGACAGCGGTCGAGGGCGCGGTGCCGAAGACGGCCTTCGCCGGATGGTTCGTGTCGGAGCCGAACCTCATGAACCTGCTCGCCGCGCGGCGCGCCGACGCCTGGTCGAGCGCCACCGCCGAATAGAACAGCGCCACGAACTCGATCGGGACGCGATATCGCGTCGCCGGAAAATAGATCACATGGACGATGACGAAGGTGATCACGATCGCCCACATGATGGCGTCCCGGCCGAGCGCGCGCCGGCGAATCCAGATTCCCGCCATCGCCAGCGCCGCGACCGGCACGTACGATGCCGTATAGACCAGTCGATCGACGATCGGCCTCGGGCGGCCGGGCTGGACGGCGGCGCCGTGCGGCCCGTCGACGCGGAACACGGCATCGGTCGTCGGATCGCGGAGCGGCACGAGCGTCGGCGAGAAGAAGTACCAGACGTTGAGCAGCTTCAGGCGAAGCGTTCCAACAGGATCGGCGGTCATGGCCTCGACGGCCAGGCGCGTAAACGTTTCGTCCTCCGCGCGTTCGCGAAGCGGCGATGGATCGGCGGCCGGCAGCCGGCTCCGGAGCGTCTCGAACGCGTAGGGTTCGAGGATGTCCGGGCCATAGTCCGGGAGGATCATCGCCGTGTACCGGCAATTCGACAGAAACAGATTGAGGCCGCTGCGCGTCGGAAGCAACCATCCGTTCAACCCGTAGTTCCGCAGCGCATAGGGCGCGGCGACCGCGACGGTCGCCGCGATGAATGCGGCGGCGGCGCGTCGGCTACGCTCCCGCCACAACAACGCCGCGCCGACCGGCGCGAGCGGCAGCGCCATGGCGCGCGTGAGCAGCGTGAGCCCCAGCCAGACACCCGCGCCCGCGGCGCGCCGCGTCGTGTCGGCGGTCGTGAACGCACAGGCGAATCCGAGGACGAGCACCGTCGTGAGCGTCGCATCGCTGATGTTGCCGCCGTAGCGGATGAGCAACGGATAAGCGGCGTACGCCGCCGCGGCGATGACGCCGGCTCTCGTTCTGCCGGTCAGCGACGCCGTGAGGCGGAAGAGAAGCGGCGCGCCGAGCGCGCCGGCGGCGCACTGGATCATCTGCACCGCCCACCACCGGTCGCCGACGAGTAGGCGCGAAGCGGCGAGAAACAGCGGATACAGCGGCTCGAACGCGGTCGTCCGCACGCCGCCGATGCTCAGCGATCCGTCGGTCAGCAGGCTGCCGGCGAGCAGCCAGTTGTAGTTGTCGAACGGCGATCGCGCAACCGCGAGATAGACGGCGCGCGGCGCGAACGCGAGCGCGAAAAGCGCGATACTGGTGGCGCGATGTCGCTCCGTCGAAGGGCCGCCCAATGGCCGCGAGTGTAACCGACGCGTTCCGCCGCTGTCGACGAGACGTCGCCGCGTTCGCGCGCAGCGGCGACAGGCAGACGATGGTCGAAGCCGCAGCCGTCCTCCTCCTCGTGCGTATCGGACTGTGGACGCTGCCCTTCTCCGTGCTGCGCGCAGCGCTCGAACGCATTTCGCAGCGCACCAGTCGCGCACGGGTCGAGAGCCCGTGCGACGTCGGGCGGATCGTCAAGGCCGTCGCGCAACGCCTGCCGGTGCCGATGACGTGCCTGGTCGAAGCGCTGGCCGCGAAGGCAATGCTCCGCCGTCGCGGACGCGAGTCGACGCTGCAACTGGGTGTGAGAAGCGGAAGGAGCGCGGCGCGCGCGCTTGACGCGCACGCGTGGCTGGTGTGCGACGGAAACGTCGTCGTCGGCGCGTTCGACGACGAGCGGGCCTACCTGACGCTCGAGCGGGCGGCCCGCGAGGCGGGCAACGCTACGTGAGCGCGGCGCGGAACAGCACGCGCCGCGCCGGCGGATGCTTCAACAGCGCGACGATGAATTCGCGGTGATGATTGAAGGCGGCCGTGCGCCGGAGAATCGGCATGAGGCCGTCGGTGCGCGCGAGCTCGAACAGGCCGTCAATCTGCGCGTCGCTCAGCCGCTGCGCGATCCGGCGAAGCACGAGCTGCCAGCGCAGTTCCGATCCGAGCCGCTTGCGCCATCGCGACTGGTAGTCCGCGAGACTCGCCGCCGACAGATCGTTGCGGGCCAGGGCGCCGGCCAGCGTCTCTGCGGCGAGGGCCGCGCTGAGCAGGCTGTAGTAAATGCCGCCGCCGGTGGTCGGCTTGACGAGCCCCGCGGCGTCCCCGAGCACGACGACGCGATCCGCGTAGGTCCGCTCCAGCGGAGCGAGCGGCAGAATCTTCTGTCGCGGCTGACCGGCGGCCGTCCGGTCGATGCCCCATCGATCGGCGATGACGTCGAGCAGGCGGTTGAAATGCCCGGCCGGATCGCCGTCGCACATCACGCCGACGCGCACGTACGGGCGCTCGCGACGGACCGGGACGGCCCACGCGAAGCCGCGCGGCGCCACGCCCGACCCGAAATGCACTTCGACGTCGCCCGGCGCGTCGGCGGGCAGCTCGGCCTGCGCCGAATGCAGCATCAGACGCGGCATCCCGAGCCCGAGGCGCCGATGCACCGCGTAGCTCGCGCCGCATGCGAGCACGCACGCGCGTGCGCGGATCGCGTGCGCGCCCGCGGTTACCGTCACGCCGGCGTCGTCGGCGTCGACGGCGGTGACGCGATCGCCGTAGTGCGCTGAAACCCCCGAGGCCGCCGCGGCGTCGGCCAGCTGGCGATCGAAGACGACGCGATCGATGACGACGGCTTCGGTCGACGGCGTCGAATACGCGATCGTCTCGCCCGACGGCGCGAAGAACCGCACGGTACGGAGCGGATTCAGGATCGCTTCGCGCGGCAGATCGAATTCCTGGAACGCATCCGCCGCGAGCACCCCCGTGCAGTGCACGGGCTCGCCGCTCGTGCCGTGTTCCTCGAGGAGCGCGACCGACGCGCCGATGCGCGCCAGGCGCCAGGCGGCGTACAGCCCGGCGGGGCCTCCACCGACGACGACGACGTCCTGGGCCGGTTTCATCCGTATGGAGCGTCGATTATACGGTTTTCTTTCGCGCGACGAACCACGCCTGCGCGGCGAATTGAAACCCGAGCGCGGGAAACGGCGACGCGATGACGCGCTGCACGTCGAACCGGCGAGCGAGGCGATCGCCCAGCGCCCGCCAGTTGAACCCTTTGTGATCGTGGAACGGAACACCGGCGCCGCCTTCGTTGAAGATCGGCCGCGCGAGGTGCTGAACGCGCCCGGCGAACAGGCTGGCCATGTACTCGCGCACCGTGTATCCGCTGGTGTGCGCGTAATCGCCGATGCGGCGCCAGCCCGCAACGCGCCGCGCCGCCTGCTTGACCAGCAGCGGCAGGCCGATCTCTACCGGCACGCTGACGATCAGCGTGCCTCCGTCGGCGAGCACGCGATGGAGGCGATCGACGACGGCGTCCAGGTCGACGACATGCTCGAGCACCTCCATGCAGACGACGGCGTCGAACGCGCCCCGGCAGGTGTCGGCATCCAGACTGGCGATGTAGTCGATGGCGACGCCGGGCAGATCACCGAGCCGCGCGCGGCAGTCGTTCACCTGTGCGTCGTCGAGCTCGGCGCCGACCGCGGTCGACGGCCGATCGCCGGTCGCGCACAGCATCGCGAGAAAGGTGCCGTCCCCGCAGCCGTAGTCGAGCAGACGCTTGCCGCGGAACATCGAGGCGAGCTTCAACGCCGTCTCGAAGCGACGCCGGTGGCTGAACGCGACCAGCCGGTCCCGGCAGTAGATCTGCTTGGCGGCATAGTGACCGTCCCTGAGGTCCGCGTTCGCGTCTAGAATTTTCTTGCCCGTGCTTCCCATGTGCCGCGGAACGTAATCCAGAACGAGACCAGAATCAGACGCACGTCGAGCAGGAACGACTGACGTCGAATGTACAGACAATCGAAGCGGAATTTCTGACGGCGCGACACGTCGCGCGGCGCGTAGATCTGCGCGATGCCCGTCAACCCCGGCGGGACCGACACGCGCTCGGCGAATCCTGGAATCGCTTCCAGGGCGACCGCCGCGCCCGAGCCGTCGACCTCGATCTCTTCCGGCCGCAGCGCGCGCGGCCCGACGAAGCTCATGTCGCCGCGGAAAATGTTCCAGAGCTGCGGCAGCTCGTCCATCGCCGTGGCGCGCAGAATCCGGCCCACGCGCGTGATGCGTGGATCGCCGGTCGACGACTGCAGCGGTCCGACGCCGCGCTCGGCGTCCGCGACCATCGATCGGAACTTCAGCACGCGAAAGCGGCGTCCGCCTTCGCCGACGCGCGCCTGTCCATAGAACACCGGCCCCGGAGTGTCGATCCTGATCGCGGCCGCGATCACGATCCACAACGGAGACGACAGGACGAGCCCGGCACCCGCCAGCGCCATGTCGAGCGCGCGCTTGGCCGGGCGGTTCACGTCGAGGAATCCGCCTGCACGTCCGCGGGCCGCGGCAGCGCCGACAGCCGCTCGGGGGATTGAACGACGGCTTCGACGACGGCCCGGAACGACTGGACCATCCGATCGCGCGTGAACAGCGATTCGGCGCGCAGGCGCGCGCCCTCGCCGAGCCTCGCGCGCAGCGCCGGATCGGATCCGAGCCGCGCGAGCGCGGCCCCGAGCGCCTCCGCGCTGCCGGGGGCAACGACGAGGCCGCTGACGCCGTCGCGGTTCACCCACGGCACCCCGGTCGGCAGATTCGTGCTGACGATCGGCCGCCCGGCGGCCATCGCTTCGATCTGAACGACGCCGAACGCCTCGGTGCGCGCGATCGACGGCAGCACGAGCGCGTCGCACGACTGGTAATACGCCGGAAGGTCCTCGTCGCTGACTCGCCCGGCGAAAGCGACGCGATCCTGCAGGCCCCGCCGCGCAACAGCCGCGCGGAGTTCGGTTTCGAGCGGACCCTCGCCGACGATCGCAATCGATCCGGGCCATCGTTCGGCGGCGTCGATCAACACGTGGACGCCCTTGTAATACACGAGGCGGCCGACGAACAGCAGGAGCGGACCGGGAAACCGCTGCCGGATGCGCTCGACGCGGCCGCATTGATCCGGATCGGTCCGCCGATAGCGATCGAGCGGAACGCCGAACGGTATGACGGCGACGCGGCGCGCGCACTGGACGAGCGTGGATTCCCGGACCAGTGCCGGGCTGGAGACGATGACACAGTCGGCGCGCCGGTACAGCGCGCGCTGGATGCGTCCGTACGTCGGCGGCGCCCACCACGGACGCACGAGATCGCTGTGGTGCCAGACGACGAGTCGCGGTGCGGGCGTCCGCATCCAGAGCGCGATGCCCGCGATCGGATTCGGCTCGTGCAGCACGACGCAATCGGCGGGAGACGTCCAGACGCGCCACGGCAGGAGCGGACAAAGCGGCACCGACGCCGCAGTACCGTACGTCGCGACGCGCATCACGTCGACGCCGTCCTGACGCCCGCGCACGGAGGACGACCGATCGTTGGCGACGACAACGGCGACGTCCCAGTCGGCCGCCGTACCGCGGCACAGATCGCCGAGGATCGTTTCCATTCCGCCCCGGCATGGCGGATAGAACTTCGAGACGTGCAGCACCCTCACGCGATGTGCCTCGCCGAGGCGATCGACAGCGACTCGTAGAGCGTTACGATGCGATCCCCGAATGCCTTCCAGGTGAACGCGTCCGCGCGGGCGCGCCCGCGCTCACGCCGCGTCTCCCATCGCGCGGGATCGTCGCGCCGCTCGCGAATGAGTCGCTCGACGGTCGCCGTCCACTGGTTGACGTCGGCCACGGCGGCGTATTCGACGGCATCACCGCCGACCTCGCGCAGCGCCTCGATGTCGCTGGCCACGATCGGCGTCCCCGAGGCGAGCGCCTCGGCGAGCGGCAGGCCGAAACCCTCGCGCTCGGACGGCTGCAGGAGGATCGCCGACCGCCGATACAGCGCCGCGAGCGTCGCGTCGTCGATCGGTCCGATGTCGACGATCCGATCGTCGCCGAGTCCGGCCTGACGCGCGATCTCGCGGTGCTCCGGCGTCAAGAGGCCGCCGACTCGCAGCAGGCGAACGGACGGGTGAGCGAGCCGGACGCCGGCGCAGACGCGCAGCAGCACATCGATGCGCTTGCGCGGAATCGTGCTGCCGACGTGAAGCAGATCGATGACGTCGTCCGTGCCGCCCGCGAGCGTCGCGGCCGTCCGCGCCGCGGCCGGATCGGGCGCGCGCCGGAACACATCGGCGACGCCGGGATGCACGACGAGCGTCCGCTCGCGCGGCACGAGGCCGTGCGCGACGAGATCGCGTTCGGTCGCGGCGGTCACGCATGTGACCGCGGCCGCGCGCTGGAGACCGGCCAGGATGCGCCGGGTGGCGAAGCGGAACGCGCCGGATCGCCGCTCTTCGCCGGGCGCGACGACCGAGCGGAAGGCGTCGACGTCGTGGCACGTGACGACGGTCCGATTCGCGGGCAGCGCGTGCACGAGATGCGCGTAGCTGTGATCGACAACGTGGAACAGATCGAAGCCTGCGGCGATTCGCCGCAGGTGGCGCGGATAGTCCCAGAAGCGGTTGCAGAACCGGTCCGCGTTGATGGCGGCGCGCGCGTCCGGCGCCGCGCGCGTCGCCCGGCGCGCGTACTCGGGACAGGCCGACGCCGCGTCGAACGTCGAGGCGTGACGCCCGCCGATCTGCTCGAGCAGCATCGCGCGGAAGCGATCCATGCTCGGCCATCCCTCCTCCGGAAAATCGCCGCAGATCGCGACGCGGATCCGATGTCGGGTCATCGGATCAGCTCCGCGAAGAAGTCGAGATGCCGGCGCGCGACGAGCGGCCACGCGTACACGCCGGCGGCGCGCTCGCGTCCCCGACGCGACAGGTCGGCCCGGCGTCGCGGATCCGACAGCACCGCCTCGATCGCCTCCGTCCACGCGCGATCGTCGCCTTCCGGCACGACGACACCGGCGTCCGCGACGACGTGCGGAATCTCGCCGCTGTCCGACGCGATGACCGGCACGCCGCACGCAAACGCCTCGATGAGCATCCGCCCGAACTGCTCGCGCCATTTCGCCGTCGTCTGGCTCGGGGCGCAGAGCACGTCCATCGCGTTGAGGTACGCCGGCACGTCGTCGTGCGGAACGGCGGCCTGGATGCGGACGCGATCGCCGTACGGCCGCGCCCACGCGCGAACGTCCGCGTCGAGAGGACCGGATCCCAGAAACAGCGCGCGCCACGGCGACGACAGGCGATCGAGGGCGGTCGTCAGCCGCTTGATGCCCTTCTCGGGGACGAACCGCCCCACGAACCCGATCACCGCGCCGTCGCCGGTCCAGCCCGAAGCACTGCGGATGCGATCGCGGGCCGCGGCGTCCGGCCTGAAGTGATTGACGTCGACGCCCGGCGGAATCGTCCGCGTCCGGCCGGACCATCCGCGGGCGTCGAGAACTGCGCGCGACGTGTCGCCGAACGCAATCATTCCGTCAGCGCGGCCGAGCGCGTACTTTTCGATCCAGCCGAACGGCATCGGATACCGTTTGACGATGTTCTGAAAGGTCGCAAAAACGAGCGGGACCCGCGGAGATGCCGCGCGCGCGATCTGCGCCGCAGCCGCGACGTACGGTTCCTCCCAGCAGTGAACGAGATCCCACGGTTCGGCCAGGAGCTTCGAGAGCGCGCCGCCGTACAACATCGTGTGCACAGGCCGGCTGAAATGGACCGGGACCGCCACGACGCGGCACGGTTCCCCCTGCTTCGACTCGGTCGCATGCCAGCCGAAGTCGCCCCGGAACCGCGCCGGCGCGACCGCGACGACGTCCCAGCCGCCGGCCCGGGCGAGCTCCTGCGGAAGACGCCGGTTCAGTTCGACGCAGTACGAATGCGCGATCGTCAGCAGCCGGCGTGTTCTCAAGGCACAACCCTCGAGATCAAGTCTCGATTCACGTCTTAACACTCAATTGAGCCTTCAGCGTCGAGCCTCGAGAGGTGTAAGGAGGCCACTGACGCCGCAGCCGCCGCCATCGGAACACCGTCGCCCACCTGACCGGCTTCCGCTGACGCCGGACGCGCGGCAGAAGCTGCGCGATTTGCCCGACGATCCAGCGCAAACCGCCGGGATCGGAGACACCTGCCGCGTTCCGCATACGGATGTAACGCGCGAGGCGGACGGGAACGCTGACGAACGGCAACGGCCACGGCTCATTCAGGAGTGATCCGAGGCAATCGTTGCGGATCACCGTTTTCAGATAGCGCTTGAGATCGCGGTTCGTCGGATCGACGGCGTGGAGGACCGGCTCGGGCATGAACACGATGTCGAATCCCGCGTCGATCAGCCGCAGGCAGCATTCTTTTTCCTCGCCGTGGTACCGCAGCATCTCGCGATAGCCGCCGACCTGCCAGAAGGGACCGCGGCGGATCAGGTGCGCGAATCCGATGTACGACGGCACGTAGCAGACGTACTTCGCCGGAGACGGCTGCATCCCGTCGGGCAGGAGCGATCCGTCCGGCCCGCCCATCGCGAAGCCCACGGCGGCGACGCGCGGATCGTGGTCCATGACGTCGAGGCCGCGCCGAATCGCGGCCGCGTCGAGCAGCTCCGCGTCGTCGTCGAGCAGCAGCACTTCGTCGGTCTGCGCGCGCCGCATGACGACATTACGGCACGCGATGTTGCCGGTTACCTCGGGCTGACGGATGAGAATGAGCTTTCGCGAGATCTCCGGCGGCAGACTGCCCAGCACCCCGCTGACCGGCACGTCGCTCGCATCGTCGACCACGATGATTTCACCGACGAGATCGCCGAGCACCGAAAGCGACCGCAGACAGGCGGCCAGACGCGCGGGGCGATTGCGGCTGTTGATCCCAACGGTGATCGTGCGCCGGGCCCTCGGCGCGTCGGCGTCGGGCGACCAGGCGGGGGACGTGCCGCGGATTCGACGCCATTCGGCCAGCGTGGCCCAGCCGATCGGGCGCCTCATCGCCAGCGCCGCGGGCAGTTTCTGCACGAGGTCGCGGACGATCCACGGGAGACCGCCCGGATCCGGCGTGCGGCCGCGCATTCTGAAGTACCGCAGCAGCCGCATCGGGACCGTGAACAACGGGAGCGGAAGCGGCTCGTTGTAGATCGCCGCGAGGCAGTCGTTGCGGATCGTCAGACGGAGGTACCGCGCGTGGTCGCGCTCCACCAGCGCCGCCACGTGCACGACGCGCGCATGCGGCAGGTAGACGACCTGATAGCCCGCACTCAGCAGGCGCAGGCAGTACTCCTTCTCTTCGCCGTAGAACTGGAACGTTTCGCGATAGCCGCCGAGGCGTAGAAAGAGCGACCGCCGCAGCAGATGCGCGAAGCCGATAAAGCACGGCACGCGGCACGTGTAGTCGACCGGCGACGGTTGCATCCGCGCGTCCCAGGCGGATCCGTCGCTCGTCGCCATCGCGAACCCGACCGCTCCGACCGACGGCGATCCCGCGAGCACGCCGACGGCTTCGCGGATCCCGGCGGCGTCGATGAGACGGGCGTCATCGTCCAGCAGGAGGACGTGTTCGGTCGACGCCTCCCGCACGATCCGATTGCGCCCGACGATGTAGCCTTCGCGCGCCGTCTGGCGGACGACGCGCAGCCGGCTGGCGACGACCTCCGGCAGATCGCCGAGCGCATCGGCGGCCGGCGCGTCGCTCGTGTCGTCGACGACGACGACCTCGGCCAGCAGATCGCCGACGAGCGCCAGGGAGACGAGGCACGCGCGGAGCAGGTCCGGCCGATTGCGCGTCACGATACCGGCCGTAATCATTGCGGATTGCGGATTGCGGATTGCGGATTGGCCACCACGACGTTCCGCGCGCGCGCGTACGAGTCGAGCGTCAACTGCGCCGTCCGCCGCCAGGTCATATCCTTCACGCGCGCGAACGCCGCCGCTGCCAGCCGCGTGCGCAGGCTCTCGTCGCCGATCATCCGCTCCAGCGCCGCGGCCAGCGCGACGGCATCGCGCGTCGGCACGACGAGACCCGTTTCTTCGTTGCGGACGAGGAGCGTCGCGCACCCGACCGGCGTCACGACGACGGGAAGCCGCTGGCTCATCGCCTCGAGGACCACCATCCCGAAGCCTTCGTACGACGACGGAAGGACGAGCACATCGTGGGTGCGGTACGCGGAGATGACGTCCGCTTCCGGGAGGCGCTCGACGACATTCACCTGTTGACGCGCTTCCGAGGAAAACGACGACCTCACGACGTCCGCCGGCATCCCGCCGCCGAGCACCGTCAGGCGCGTGCGGCCGCCGCGCGCCACCAGCGCCGAGTACGCCTCGGCGAGGTAGTGAACGCCCTTCATCGCGTCCCACGTCCCGCAGAACAGGATGCCGCCGCCGCGTCGGGCGTCCGGCGGCGGCATCTCGGTGAAAAACCGCGACGACACGCCGTGAGGCACGAGGTCGATATCACCGTCGGACTTCCAGCGGCGCGCCAGCGCGAAGTCGCGATCCGCGGCGTTCAGCAGGATGAGGCGATCGGCAGCGCGCGCGGCCGCGGCCACCTGCGACAGCCTGACCATGGGATACCAGAGACGGCGCGTCCATGGCTTGCGGGTGAGGCCGGCGTCGTGATCGCCGAGCATGCGCTCGTAGTTGAGGTGCTCGATCCCGTGCGATCGGACGACGACGGCGGCGGCGAGGAGGCCCAGGCGCCGCAGCATGGCGAGCCAGAGGCCCTCGGCGCTGGCGAGATCGATCACGTCGTACGATCCGCGCTCGCCAACGGCGCGGCGGACGGCTGCGAGCGCCGAAACAGGCGCCAGCGCCTGACGGAGAAACCGGTTGCGCGGAAACGCTCCGAGATCGTCGGCGAGCAGCACGTCGCACGTGTGGCCCAGCGCCCGGAATTCCTCCTGCAGCTTCAGCGCGACTTTCGTCGAGCCGAGCCGTGCGTCGCGCGGGTAATCACCGACGAGGAGAATTCTCACGCTGGCTTTCGCTCACGGCTCGATCTGCCGTTCGAACACGCGTTCGAGGCGTCGGAGGTGCGCGTCGAGCGTCATCTCGCGCGCGACGGCGACGGCGCCGGCCCTCATCCGCGAAAGGTTGTCGTTCGCGCCGAGCACGTCTACGAGCGCGCCCGCGAACGCGTCGGCGCGCGGCGGGCCCGGCACGAGCCGTCCGTTCACGCCATCGCGCAGCCACTGACGGATGCCGCCGACGTCGAACGCGATCGCCGGCACGCCGAGCGCGGCGGCCTCGAGGCCGACGAGGCCGAACGGCTCGGGCCACGTGCTGGGCACGGCGACGAGCGCGGCGCGGCGGAGGTGC
>Ga0075425_100001050_pt1 | contig 26556 bp, 28 predicted proteins | sample SoiMethybrSBSTD4_FD_75300 | JGI IMG/M metagenome (GOLD analysis project Ga0075425, IMG submission 75300) | Bulk soil microbial communities from a Populus tree surrounding site in Tennessee, USA - Soil MetaG P. TD hybrid SBSTD4 | ecosystem: Environmental > Terrestrial > Soil > Tree plantation...
TGCTCGTCATCGGTCAGCCCGAGCCGCCGATGGAGCGGCTCGTCCTCGCCGGTGCTCACGCGCCCACCCCCGCCATCGCCGTGTGGAGCAGCGAGGCGAACAACGGCTGACCTCCCTCGGGTCCCACGTCCGGATCCACCGCGTGCTCGGGATGCGGCATGAGCCCGACGACGTTGCCGGACGCGTTGCGGATCCCCGCGATCGCGTTCGTGGACCCGTTCGGGTTGTGATCGTCCTCGACGATGCCGGCTCGCGAGGCGTAGCGGAACACCACGCGGCCGTCGCGCTCCACCTCGTCGAGCTGCTCCGGCGTCGCGACCCACTGCCCCTCGCCGTGCTTGATCGGGATCTGGATCGTCTCTCCCGGCGTGAGGCCCGTGGTCAGGCAGGTCTGTCCGGTCTCGACCCGGAGCCAGACGTTGCGACACACGAAGCGCAGCGACCGGTTCCGGATCAGGGCTCCCGGCAAGAGGCCTGCTTCGCAGAGCACCTGGAAGCCGTTGCAGATGCCGACGACGGGCCCGCCCCGGGCGGCGAACGTCACGACCTCCTGCATGACGGCGGCGAAGCGAGCGATCGCCCCGCAGCGGAGGTAGTCGCCATAGGAGAAGCCGCCCGGGAGGATGACCGCGTCGACGTGGTGCAGGTCGCGATCCGCGTGCCACAGAGGGATCGGCTCGCCGCCCATCAGTCGCACCGCGCGGAGCGCGTCCCGGTCGTCGAGCGATCCTGGGAAGGTCACGACGCCGATCCGCGGGACCGAGCCGGTCACGACGACGCTGCCTCCATCACATGGGCATCCTCGATCACGGGGTTCGACAGCAGCCGACGGGCCATCTCCTCGACCTGCGCCCGCGCGGATCCCGCATCGTCGGCGTTCACGTCGAGCCGGATGTGCTTCCCGACCCGGACGTGCCTCACGTTCGACCAGCCGAGCGCGGGCAGCGCCGACTCGACCGCGGTGCCCTGGGGATCGGAGAGACCGTCCTTCAGCGTGACGAGCACCTCGAAGGAGAACGTCGTCACACGGGCTCCGCTCCGGCCTCGCGGAGGTAATCGCCGAACGACCGGCCGGTCACCCGCTCGTACGCCTCGACGTAGAGGGCGGCGGTCTTCGACACGACCTCGTCGTGGAGCGACGGCGGCGGCGGCTCGTGATCCCACCCTGCGGCGTCGAGCCAGTCGCGCACGAACTGCTTGTCGTAGGACGGTTGCGACGTGCCGGGCGCGTAGGCGTCGGCTGGCCAGAACCTCGATGAGTCCGGCGTGCCGACCTCGTCGATCAGCGTGATCTCCCCGTCGGTGAAGCCGAACTCGAACTTCGTGTCGGCCACGATCACGCCGGCGTCCAGGGCCGTGGCCGCGATCCGCTCGTAGATCCCGATCGTGAGCTCCTTGAGCCGTTCGTAGAGGCCGGCGCCCACCAGGTCGCGCGCCTCGTCGGGCGTCAGCGGGAGGTCGTGGCCGGTCGCCGCCTTCGTGGTCGGCGTGAAGATCGCCTCGGGCAGGCGGTCCGACTCGACGAGGCCGTCCGGCAGCGGGATCCCGCAGACGGCCCCCCCTTCCCGGTACTGCGCCCAGCCGCTGCCGCTGAGGTAGCCGCGGACGACGCACTCCATCGGGATCACGGTCGCTCGCCGGGCGAGCGTCGCTCGCCCGGCGAGCGACGGGTCCGCCCGGAAGGGCTCGGGCAGCTCGTCTCGTCGCCAGCCCACGACGTGGTTGCGCACCAGGTCCGCGGTCCGTTCGAACCAGAACAGCGACAGGCCGGTCAGCACGCGACCTTTCTCAGGGATCGGGTCGGGCAGGACGACGTCGAACGCGCTGATCCGGTCGGTGGCGACCAGCAGGAGCTGGTCGCCACCGACCTCGTACAGGTCGCGGACCTTCCCTTGCGCAGCGAGCTCAGCCACCGGACACCTCCACGGGAAGCTTCTCGAGACGGTCGAACAGCGGACCGAGGTTGGACAGGAACCGCGTCGGGTCGAACAGCGGACCGAGGTCGATGCCGGCGGCCCCGGGATCCGCCTCGACCTCGGCTCGGAACGAGGCGCCTTCGTCCCAGGCGGCCGCCGCGGCGCGCTGGACGATCCGGTACGCGTCGTCGCGGGAGCGGCCCGCATCCACGAGGGCCAGCAGGACGCGCTGGCTGAACGCGATGCCCCCGAGCACGTCGACCTGCGCGCGCATCCGGTCCCGGAAGATCACGAGGCCGTCTATCACCCAGCTCAGATCGCGGAGCATGAACGCGAGCAGGCCCGTCGCGTCGGGGAACACGATCCGCTCGGCGGACGAATGCGAGATGTCCCGCTCGTGCCAGAGCACGACATCCTCCAGGGCGGTGACGGCGTGACCGCGGATGACGCGGGCGAGACCGCTCACACGCTCGCACACGACCGGGTTCCGCTTGTGCGGCATCGCCGACGACCCCTTCTGGCCTTCGGCGAACGGCTCCTGCACCTCGCGGACCTCGGTCCTCGCCAGGTGCCTGATCTCGGTCGCGAGCGCCTCCAGCGTGCTCGCGCAGACGGCGAGGGCGGAGACGAACTCGGCGTGCCGGTCACGCTGGATCACCTGCGTCGAGGCCTCCGACGGGCGGAGACCCAGCCCGGCGCACACGCGCTCCTCCACCCGCGGATCGACGCTCGCGTAGGAGCCCACGACGCCGCTGATCGCGCCGACCGACACCGCCTCACGCGCCCGCCGGAGCCGTTCCCGGTCGCGGTCGAGCTGGAACGCGAAGACCGCAAGCTTGTGTCCGAACGACGTCGGTTCGGCGTGCACGCCGTGGGAGCGGCCCATGCAGATCGTGTCGCGCTCCTCGAGCGCACGACGCTTCACGATGCCGAGCAGGCGTTCGAGATCGGCGAGGATGACGTCCGATGCCGCGCGGAGCTGAAGGGCCAGACCCGTGTCGAGCACGTCGGACGACGTCATCCCGAAGTGGATCCATCGGCCGGCCTCGCCGACGGAGCCCGCGACGACGTCCACGAACGCAGCGACGTCGTGCCGCGTCACGCGTTCGCGCTCGATCACGGCCTCGACGGTGAACGTCGCGCGCTCGCGGCACGCCCGTGCGTCTTCGATCGGGATCACGCCCAGCTCGGCCCACGCCTCGACCGCGAGCAACTCGATCTCGAGCCAGTTCGCCATCCGCGCTTCGTCGGACCAGACCGCCGCGATCTCGGGGACCTCGTAGCGAGGGATCACAGCTTCAGCCCCTCCGCCAGGTCGTCCTTGAACTTCCACAGCCGCGCCTGCATCTCCTCGTCGGCGACACCGAGGATCTGGACGGCGAGGATCGCAGCGTTCACGGCCGCGTCCACGCCGACCGTCGCGATCGGCACCCCGGTCGGCATCTGCGCCGTGATCGCGAGGGCCTCGTTGCCGACCATCTGCGGAGCGGTCGCGATCGGGACGCCGATCACCGGCAGGACGGTGCGCGCCGCCACGGCGGCCGCGAGGTGTCCGGACAGGCCCGTCGAGCACACGACGACCTTCAGCCCGCGCTCGAAAGCCGTACGTGCGTACTCGTCGACCAGATCGGGGTTCCTCGAGGACGACATGATCCGCACCTCGTGAGGCACGTCGAACTTCTCGAGGATCAGGCCGGCCTGGCGCAGGATCGGGAGCTCGGCCGGAGAAGCCGCCAGGACGCCGACGAGCGGCGCGGTCTGGTCAACGTCGGTCACGCGTACGCCTCGATCGATGCATCCGCGGCGATGTCCGTTCGAAACCGCATGCCCTCGAAGTGGATCTCCGCGACGCCGCGGTAGGCGCGTTCTCTCGCCTCGGACAGGGTCGTGCCTTGGCCGGTCACCGCGAAGACCCGGCCTCCGGCCGTCACGAGCTCGCCGTCGCCGTTCACGGCCGTCCCGGCGTGGAACACGGTCACACCCTCGATCGTTGCCGCATCGCTGATCCCATCGATCGGCCGACCGGTCTCGTACGGACCCGGGTAGCCCTCGCTCGCGATCACGATCGTCACGGCGGCGCCCTCGTCGACGTTCGCGTGGCCCGCCTCGAACGCCAGGCGCCCGGTCGCGCACGCATGCAGGAGCGTGCCGAACGAGTACGGCATCCGCGGCAGGAGCACCTCGGTCTCCGGATCGCCGAAGCGACAGTTGTACTCGAGCACTTTCGGGCCGTCCGCAGTCAGCATCATCCCGGCGAACAACACCCCCCGATAGGGACGGAGCTCGTCCACCACCGGTGCGATCGCGGTGTCGAGGATCAGCGTCGCGGTCGCCTGGTCCAGCGCCGGCACCGGCGAATACGCGCCCATGCCACCGGTGTTCGGTCCCGTATCGCCGTCACCAACTCGCTTGTGGTCCTGCACCGCGTCCAAGAGGGCGCAGTTGCCGCGGCCGTCCGTCACGGCGAAGACGCTCACCTCGGGGCCGTCGAGGAGCTCCTCGACGACGATCGTGCGGCCCGCCTCGCCGAACGCGCCTCCGACGAGGCTCGCCTCGATCGCGCCGACCGCCGTCGGACGGTCCGTCGCGACGGTCACGCCTTTCCCCGCGGCGAGGCCGTCGGCCTTCACCACCGCCGATCCGCCGAGCTCGTCGACGAAGGCGACGGCCTCCGCGACGTCGCGGAACACGCCGGATCTCGCGGTCGGCACGCCTCGTCGAGCCATGACCTCCTTCGCGAAGGCCTTCGAGCCCTCGATCCGCGCGGCGGCCGCGTTCGGCCCGAAGACGTTCCGTCCGGCCTTCCGGAGTCGGTCCGCGAGCCCCGCGACGAGCGGCGCCTCGGGTCCCACGATGGTGAGATCGACGTCCTCCCGTTCCGCCAGCTCCACGATCGCGTCGAGGTCGTCGGCCCCGACCTCGGGGAAGCACCGGGCGGGGCCGGGGAGGTCACGCGTCCCGGCGATGCCGGCGTTCCCGGGGGCCGCGAGCACGCGCGTCACCGCCGGATCCTGCGCGAGGCGCCAGCACAGCGCGTGCTCGCGGCCCCCTCCCCCGATGACGAGGACCTTCACGCCGTCACCGGGATGCTCTGCTCACGCGCCGGCCCGACGCCGACGATCGATACCGGGACGCCGCCGAGCTCCTCGACGAACCGGACGTACCGCTGTGCTTCCTTGGGAAGGTCGTCGAACGAGCGAGCCGCCCCGAGATCGGCGTTCCAGCCGGGGAGCTCCTCCCAGACCGGCTCCACATGGTGGAACCCGGTCTGCGTCGGCGGCACGTCTTCGAAGATCTCTCCGTCGACCCGGTACGCGGCACACACCTTCACGCGCTCGAACCCCGACAGAACGTCGAGCTTCGTGAGGACGAGCTCGGTGAGACCGTTGAGCCTCGCCGCGAACCGGAGGACGGGCGCATCGAACCACCCGCATCGGCGCTTTCGCCCCGTGGTCGTCCCGAACTCGTGGCCGCGCTCGCCCATCCGCTCACCGTCCTCGTCGAGCGCCTCGGTGGGGAACGGGCCGGCGCCCACGCGCGTCACGTACGCCTTCGTGATCCCGACCACGCGCTCGAGGTGCTGCGGTCCGAAGCCTGCCCCCGCTGCCGCGTAGCCCGCCGTCGGGGTCGACGAGGTGACGAACGGGTACGTCCCGTGGTCCAGATCGAGCATCGCCCCCTGCGCGCCCTCGAGGAGCACGTGCCGCCCCTCGGTCAGCGCATCGTGGAGGAGCTTGGCCGTGTCGGTGACGTGAGGACGCAGGCGCTCCGCGTACCTCAGGTGATCCTCGACGATCCGGTCGGCCGGCATCGCGAGCCGCCCATAGACCTTCGTGAGGATCTGATTCCGTTCCCTGAGGACGACCTCGAGCTTCTCGCGCAGGATCTTCTCGTCGTACAGGTCCTGGACGCGGATCCCCACCCGCGCCGCTCGGTCGGCGTACGCGGGGCCGATCCCACGCTTCGTCGTCCCGAGCGCGTTCCTGCCGAGGAAGCGTTCGGTGACCTTCTCCATCTCCAGGTGGTAGGGCATGATCAGGTGCGCGTTGAAACTCAGCTTCAGACCGGAGACGTCGATCCCCGCGGACGACAGCTCGTCCATCTCGTCCAGCAGGACCGCCGGGTTCACGACCACGCCGTCGGCGATGACGGATGTGATGTGCGGATACAGGATGCCGCTGGGCACGAGGTGGAGCTTGAGCAGCCGCCCCTCGGCGATGATCGTGTGACCCGCGTTGTTCCCGCCCTGGTAGCGGACCACGAAGTCCATCCGGTCGGCGAGGTAGTCGACCGCCTTGCCCTTGCCCTCGTCCCCCCATTGGGTCCCGAGTACGACGGTGGCCGGCATGGCGCCCTCAGTCTACGGGACGAGGATCGCCGCCCCGGCGCGTCACGTATCAGCGGTGATCTCGTCGAGCGCGCTCGTGTCCTGGTGCTCCGGCGCCAGGAACGCCTTCGGGTTGCGCAGATCAACGCCGATCCGATCGCCTTCCGCGGCGCCGTGCAGCTCCTCATTGGGGACGTGCGCGACGAGCGTCTCGCCGCTGTCCAGGCGGAGCGTGATCCGCGTGAGCCACCCCAGCGACGCCAGCCGCTCGATCACGGCCTTCACGTCGCCCTCCTCACCGGCGACACGGATGTCGTGCGGCCGGACGAAGGCGGTCGCGGGCGCTCCCTCCTCCAGGTGCGAGGCGCCGGGCAGCCGGAACGAGCCCAGGTGGACGTGCCCGTCGACCACGGATCCGTGCAGGACGTTCGCCGACCCGACGAACCCGGCGACGAACGGCGTCGCGGGCCGGTCGTAGACGTCGCTCGGCGAGCCGACCTGCTCCACGTGGCCCTCGTGCATCACTACGACCGTGTTCGCGAGCTCGAGGGCCTCTTCCTGGTCGTGGGTCACCAGCAGGCTCGTCACCCCGATCTCGCGGTGGAGCTCGTCGAGCCAGCGCCGGAGGTCGTGTCGAACCTTCGCGTCGAGCGCCCCGAATGGCTCGTCGAGCAGGAGGACCTTCGGCTGCGGCGCGAGTGCCCTCGCGAGCGCCACGCGTTGCCGCTGGCCGCCCGAGAGCTGCCCCGGGTAGCGGTCCGCGAACGGCGTCATGTGGACGAGGTCGAGGAGCTCGCCGACGCGAGCCCGGCGCTTCGCCTGGTCTTCCTTCCGGACGCGGAGCCCGAACTCGATGTTCTGATGCACCGTCATGTGCCGGAACAAGGCGTAATGCTGGAAGACGAATCCGACACGGCGTTCCTGGACCGACGTCCGGGTCTGATCCTCACCGGCGATCGTGATGCGCCCGGAGTCCGGTCGTTCGAGACCGGCGATCATGCGGAGGGCCGTGCTCTTGCCCGAGCCGCTCGGCCCGAGGAGCGCCGTGACCTTGCCGTCCTCCGCGACGAAGCTGACGTCGTCGACCGCCTTGAACGAACCGAACGACTTCGTGAGCCCCTGGATCTCGATGCTTCCCGACATCACGCCGCCTCGGCCGACCGTCTGCGTTTGAACAGCTCGATCCCGATCAGCAACACGATCGAGAACGCCGCGAGCGTCAGGGCCACGATGTACGCCTGCTGGGGCTGGTACTGGTCGAACGCTCGCAGGATGTACAGCGTAGCCGTCTCGGTCCTGCCCTGGATCGCGCCACTCACGATCAGGACCGCCCCGACCTCGCCGATCGATCGCGCCGCGGACAAGGCGATCCCGTAGAGGAGCCCCCAACGGATGTTGCGGAGTGTGACCCTGAAGAAGGTCTGGAGTCGGGACGCGCCGAGGGTCCACGCCGCCTGCTCCTCCTCCATCCCGAGTTCCTGGAGGACGGGCGCGACCTCCCGGATCACGAACGGGATGGAGATGAAGACCGTCACCAGGATCATCGCCGGAAGCGCGAACATGATCTGGATCCCACGGGCCGCGAAGAACGGCGCGAACAGCCCACCGCGCCCGAAGAGCAGGACCGCCATCAGCCCGACGACGACCGGCGATATCGCGAGCGGCAGGTCGACGAGCGCCGAGACGATGCGCTGGCCGGGGAACCGGTCGCGCGCCAGAACGAGCGCGACGACGACCCCGAAGACCGTCGTCACGACGACCGTGACGACCATGATGATGAACGTCAACAGGAACGCGTGCTGGACGTCCTGCAGGCCGAACGTCTGGCCGATCGCGCCGAGCCCGGCCTTGAGTGCATAGAACAGGATCCCCGCGAGGGGGGCGAGGAGCAGGACCGAGACGTAGATCAAGCCGACGGTCAGCATCACACCGCGCACGAGGCGACCCCGCCGCGCGTCGGCGTTGCGGATCCTGGTCAGATCCTCATCCGGCGTCGGCGCCATGCGCTCGGTCGTCGTGGCGCTCATCTCACGACCGCTCCGTGTGGACGAGTTTCTCGGTGATCAGCACGAGCACGAACGCCAGGCCGAACAGCAGCGCCGAGACGGCGGCCGCGGCATCCGGCCCGCCGCTCTGCACGTACGCGGACGGGGTCAGGAGCTGCGTGATGAACACCGGCGCCGTGAGCGTTCTGTTGGGGATGTTCCCCGATACGACCACGATCGCGCCGAACTCCCCCAACGCTCGGGCGAACGCGAGGAGGCACCCCGCCGCGATCGCGGGCCGCAGCGCCGGCAACATCACCCTGCGGAACGTCGTCCATCGGCCGGCGCCCAGGACCCGGGCCGCCTCTTCCTCGGCCGGATCCAACTCGAGCAGAACGGGCTGGACCGTTCGGACGACGAGCGGCAGCGTCACGAACAGCAACGCCAGGAGGATCCCGAGCGGCGCGAAGATGATGTGGATCCCATGCTCCTCGAACCACCCACCGACCGTGGAGCTCGGTCCGTAGAGGGCGACCAGCATCACGCCCGCGACGAGCGTCGGCACCGCGAAGGGAAGATCCACGACGGTCGATAAGAGATCGCGGCCGGGAAAGCGCATCCGAACGAGCACGTACGCGAGCAGGGTGCCGAAGATCCCGTTGATCAGGGCGGTCAGGAAGGCCATCTCCAACGTCAGCCGGATCGCGGCCTTGCCGCCGGGCGTGTGGAACGCCGCCCGGAGGTTCTCGAAGCCGCCGCTGAACCCGTGCTGGAGGAGCACTCCCACCGGAAGCACGATGAACAGTCCGAGGTACACGAAGGCGGCGCCGCGGAGCGACCAGCGGCGGAGGGCCGCGCCCGCCGGTGGGCGGGCGCGGCCCTCCGGCCGCTTGGTCTGGTGCTCGATCGCGACGATCTCCGCCATCGAACCCCTAGCCGCCCTGCACCGCCGCCGCAGCCTTGGTGTAGGCGCCGTCCGGACCGAAGACCGTGTCGCTCACCAGCTGGTCCCACCCGCCGATGTCGTCGGTCGTGAACAGGTCCTTCACCGCCGGCAGGACGTCGGTGGCCTTCGCAGCCTCCGAGGTCGGGATCGGTCGCGTGTACGCCGCGCTCGCGAAGATGTCCTGCGCCTCCTTCGTGTGGAGGTAGTCCACGAACTGCTTCGCGATGTCCGTGACGCAATGCGCGTTCGCGTTCTCGTCGACCACGACGGTCGGCGTCTGGATCTGGACCGTCGACGGCGGCTCCACGACCTCGTCCTCACCGCCGGCCGCCTTCGCCGCAGCGAGCTGGTAGTCGTACGTGATCGCGACGTCGCCGTTGCCGGACTCGAAGTTCTTGAGCGAGTCGTTCGCGCTCTTGTCCATCACGCTCACGTTCTTGAAGATGCCCTCGAGGAGCTGCTCGGCGCCGGCCGCGTCGCCCTTCTGGTAGCCGGGCACCTCGCCGCGCATCGCCGCGCCGTAGGCCGCGACGATGTTCCACTTCGCCCCGCCCGACTGCGCCGGGTCGGGCGTGAGGATCTGGAGCCCGGGCTGGGTGAGGTCGTTCCAGTTCTCGATGTGCTTCGGGTTCCCGGGTCGCACGTCGAAGACGACCGAGCCGGACTGCACGATGGAGCTGTCCTTCGCGTTCTGCCAGTCGTTCGTGATCAGTCCCGCCTGCTGGACCAGCTCGACGTCGGGCGCGAGCGAGGACGCGTAGATGTCGGCACCGAGCCCGTTGATGATGCTCTGCGCCTGCGTCGTGCTCCCGCCGAACGACGTCAGGAACTGCACGAGCTGGCCGTCGTGGGCGTCCTTCCACTCGGACTGCCAGGTGGAGATCAGCTTGCCGTATGCGGTGTACGGGTTGCTGTACGCGGCGAGCGTGACCACCGGGTTGGCCGAGGGCGTGCACGTGCCGCCGGACGACGAAGCCGAAGAAGAGCACGCGGTCGCCGTCACGGCAACCACGAGCGCGAGGGCCGGTCCGAACCGGCTCACGAACCACCGGGACATACGAGGCTCCTTCCGATCGGGTCGAGCGCAGATCCGCCTCGACTCGCTCCTAGAGCTCGGCCTCCGGTGGTCCGGTCAACCGAAGCGATGTAGACCGTTGCGCGGGAAAACCCGCTCAACCGTGCGGGACCGGCTCCGGATGTCCAGTCGCCGACCGCGTAGCACTACGGATATCGGAACGACGGTATACCTGTCAACGGCCGAATGGGACCTTCATCGGAAGCGCACAACGGGCTCCATCGGCTTGCTGGCGTGAGGGCTCGGGCCTGGTAGCGTCCGACCGCAGCTGACCAGAGAACTGGAGGCCGTGGGCGCGCGTCGCGCGCCCGCGGCCTCTTCCGTTCCGGACGGAGGTGACCCTGGAAACGGCATCGCCATACCTCGACCGCGTAGCATCCGGCGTGGTGGACACCTCGAGATCCCAGGCCGACGATCAGCTCGCGGAGCTGTCCCTCACCGAAGAGGAGAAGCTCGTCCTCGCCAGGGTCGCCGACATCCTGCGGAAGATCCAGTTCGGCACGGTCGTGCTCGTCGTGCAGGACGGCAAGGTCGTCCAGGTCGAGATGGCCGAGAAGTTCCGCCTGCGCTGATGGGCGAGACGATGCAAGCGCTCTCGTCGAAGCCTCCCGCGCCGGCGGAGCCGAAGCTCGCGGTGCGCGAGCTGGTGATGACCAGGCGAACGGCGTCCGGTGAGACCGTTACCGCCACCGACCGGCTGACGTTCGATGTGGCAACCGGGGAGTTCGTCTGCCTCCTCGGACCGAGCGGGTCGGGGAAGACCCTCCTCCTCAACGTCCTTGCCGGACTGGAGGCGCCCACGAGCGGTGAGGCCCTCCTGGACGGTCGGCCGATCTCGGGACCCGGTCCGGATCGCGTCGTCCTGTTCCAGGAGCCATCGCTCTTCCCGTGGCTTTCGGTCCGGGGCAACATCGAGCTGGCGCTCGAGCTCGTCGGGTTCGCCGCCAGCGAGCGGCGCGCCGCCGCGGATCGCTGGCTCGCGCGCGTCCACCTCGCGGGGTGGGGGGATGCCCAGCCGCACGAGCTGTCGGCCGGCATGCGCCAGCGGGTCGCCCTCGCCCGGGCGCTCGCGGCCGATCCCGACGTCCTCCTGTGCGACGAGCCGTTCGGTGCGCTCGACGCCCTGGCCCGCGAGCTGTTGCAGCGCGAGCTCCAGGGCGTGTGGCTGGGGTCGGAGGGCACGAAGACGCTCCTGTTCGTGACGCACAACGTCCGCGAGGCCGCCCTGCTGGCCGATCGCGTCCTCGTGATGTCCGCGGCACCCGGACGGCTGCTCGAGGAGTTCCGGATCCACGCGCCGCGGCCTCGGAGCCTCGACGACGTGCTCGTCGCGCGCGTCGTCTCGGAGATCCATGACCTTTTGATGCGAGAGGTGGACGCGAGTGTCGCGCGCGAGATGGCTCGCTAAGGAGCTGGGGCCGCCGCTCGTGGGGATCGCCGGCGCGATCGTCGTGTGGGCGATCCTCGCTGCCACCACGTCGATCCCGTCGCCGGCGAGCGTCTGGTCCGCGTTCGTGGACGGGATACGGGACGGCACGCTTCCGGAGGCGGCCGCGAAGACCCTCATCCGGCTTGCGTTCTCGTTCTTCGTCGCGGTCGTGATCGGGACGAGTCTCGGGCTTCTGCTCGCGCTCAACGAATTCGCTCGCCGCTCGATCCGTCCGCTCGTCGTCGCCCTGCAGATCACGCCGTTCGTCGCGTGGGTGCCGCTCGCGGTGATCTGGTTCGGCAGTTCGGAGCGCGCCGTCGTCTTCGTCACGATCGTGGGTTCTTTCCCGGCGATGACCCTCGCGACCCTGCAAGCGATCCGTCAGGTGCCGCCCGTGTACGCGCGGACCGGACTCACGATGGGGGCGCGCGGCTGGCAGCTCTATCGGAAGATCATCCTTCCGGCTGCGCTCCCGGGAGTGATGGCCGGGTTCCAGCAGGCATGGGGATTCGCCTGGAAGGCCTTGATGGCCGGCGAGCTGATCGTCGCCGCGGCGCACGCCGGACTGGGTCACTTGCTGGACCCCAGGGGAGGGGTCGCGATCCCGACGGTCTTCGCGGCGCTCGCGGTGATCCTCGTGATCGGGGTCGCGGTCGACTACCTGCTGTTCGGGCAGCTCGATCGACGGATCCGCCGGCGACGCGGCCTCATCCTCGAAGGCTGACTCCGACCGTCGTCCGGGGGAGCTCGGGGACCGACCCGCCGGTTGGAGGGACCTCGAGTCGCGCCGTGCTCCTGCGTTCACGCCGCGTCTCGGCCGGGTCGGCCGCCGCGCTCGCCTCGAACGAACGAGTCCGCAGGTCCCGAGGGTCTGCGGCCTCCAGTCGGCTGGTGAGCCGACGCGACTCCGGTCGTCCGGTCGTCGCGAACGTACGTCTCGACCTGTACGAGCACGAACACACCCACGTCAGGTTCCACCCGCGTCCTGACGGCGACCTCGGATCGCGGAGCCGCCGATAGTCTGCCGGGATGACCGAGGGAGGGGAACGCGAACGCCCCACGGGAGCGGCCGCCTCGATCTCGCTCCTGCGCCGCAACCGCGACTTCCGCCGGCTCTTCCTGGCGTCGGTGATCTCACTCGGGGGCGACTGGTTCCTGTTCGTCGCGCTCGGGGGACTGGTCCTTCAGGTCACCGGCGAGGCGCTCTCGGTCGGCATCTTGATCGTGTCGCAGGAGCTCCCGATCTTCATCGCGACGCCGTGGGCCGGGTGGCTCACGGACCGCTTCGACCGCAGACGGCTCATGATCGTTTGCGACGTCGCGCGGACGCTGATCTGCGTCGCGTTCCTCGCGGTCGGTCCCGCGAACCTGTGGCTCGCATACGTCCTGCTCGCGGGGCTGTCGGTGTTCACGGCGGTGTTCGACCCGGCGTCCTCGGCGGCGATCCCGAACGTCGTCGACCCGGAGGACCTCCCGACGGCGAACGCGCTGGGCGGCTCGCTCTGGGGAACGATGCTCGCGGTCGGAGCGGCGCTCGGCGGCATCGTGTCGTCGATCTTCGGAAGGGACACCGCCTTCCTCGTCGACGCGGCCTCGTTCGCGGCGTCGGCACTGTTGCTCGCCGGGATCCGGCGCCGCTTCTCCGAGGCCCGTGACGGCGAGCCGCACGACAGCATCCGCGCGGCGACCGTCGAGACGGCACGCTACGCTCGACGTGACCACCGCGTGCGAGCGCTCATCACCGTGAAGGCGGGGTTCGGGCTCGCGGCAGGGGTCCTCGCGCTCGTCGCCGTGTTCGCGCGTCAGGTCTTCACCGCCGGCGACATCGGCTTCGGGTTCCTGATGGCGATGCGAGGCGTGGGTGCGCTCACCGGTCCGTTCATCGGGCACCGTCTCGCGGGCCGCGACCATGAACGGCTGCTGCCGGTGATCGCGATCGCGCTCGCCGTGTTCGGCGTCGGCTACATCCTGCTCGGCACGAGCCCGACCCTCCTGCTCGCGGGCATGGCGATCGGCACGGCACACCTGGGGGGAGGCGCCCAATGGGTGCTGTCGACCTACGGGCTCCAGCGGATCGTCCCCGACCGGATCCGTGGGCGGATCTTCGCGTTCGACTTCGCGCTCATCACCCTGTCGCTCGCGATCTCGAGCCTGGTCGCGTCGGCGCTCGCCGACGCGATCGGCCCCAGGCCCGCGGTGATGATCGTGGGAGGCGTGGCGTTCGGGTGGGCCGCCGCCTGGTGGCTGCTGACCCGGGACGTGCGTCGCACGCCGATCTTCGAGGGCTGCGGCGAAGGGCCCGAGGGCGCCGTCGGACCGATGACGCTCGCCGTGGACTGACGGCTACGACGTCGGGGCCGGCGGAGGCGGAGGCGTCCCTTCGCTCGAGGCCGGCGCGGGCGTGACGTTCGGATCTCCGAACGTCACGCCGGGCGCCTCGCCGCCGAAATCGACGCGTGGAACGCCGGCGTCGCCCCGGAGCGACTCCTCCACCTCGAAGAACTGCTCCTCCTTGAACCCGAACCAGTTCGCGATCACGTTCGACGGGAAGGACTGGACGCGCCGGTTGTAGTCGCGGACGTTCGCGTTGTAGAAGCGCCGCGCGGTCTGCAGCCGGTCCTCCGTGTTGGAGAGCTCTGCCTGCAGCGCCAGGAAGTTCTGGTTCGCCTTGAGGTCGGGGTAGTTCTCGGCGACGGCGAAGAGCTGGCGGAGCGCGGAGACGAGGGGACCTTCGGCGGCCGCCTGCTCGGCCGGGGACCCCGTGGCGGCGGTGGCCGCCGCGCGCGCCTTCGTGACGTTCTCGAAGACCTCGCGCTCGTGGGACGCGTACCCCTTCACCGTCTCGACGAGGTTCGGGATGAGGTCGTACCGGCGGCGGAGCTCCGTGTCGATGTTGGCCCATGCGTCGCGCACCAGGTTGCGCTGTGAGACGAACCGGTTGTAGCTCGCGATCCCGCCGACCACGATCAGCACGGCGAGGACGAGCAGGACGATCAGGACCCACACGGCGGAGCTCCTCCTTCTCCCTGCGAACTCCGCAGCTTAGCCCGAGACCGGGTAGAGCGAGAAGACGACCCCCGGCACATGGTCGACGAAGCCCTTCGCGGTCCCGATCACCTCGATCACCTCCGCGGGCGAGCACTTCGGCCCGGAGACGAGGACGCGGTTGCCGACCACCTCGAAACCGTAGTCCGACGCGTGCGCGAGGAGCCATGCCATCATCCGCGCATCGACCAGGTCGTTCGCGAACTTGCGGTCGGTACCGCGGACGTTGAAGGCGTGATTGAACCGCTCGTCTTCGAACTCGATGTCATGGAACGAGAGGGCTCCGGCGAGCCGCGTGAAGACGTTCTCGTGCCCGATCGAGAGCTCCGGACAGGACGCCTCGAGCGGGACGATCGCGCAGTCGAACCGGTAGTACGAGCGGCTGCGGTGGCCGTTCGAGTCGGTCGACTCCTCGTAATACCAGTAGTCGAACGCCCGGACGTCCAGCCCCTGCCACGTCCCGGACACGACGTTCTCGATCCCTCGCCCGTCGCCCTTCTGGAACAGCGCGAACGGGTACCCGAGGAGTCCGAAGGTGTCCTGGAGGGTGTAGTCGAGGCCGAGCTGCCGGGCCATCGTCTGGAACCCGAGCCGTCGCCGCTTCGTCGAGAGGTAGCTCAGGTACCCGACGAGCCCGACCGCGGTCACGCCGGCGACCAGGATCAGGATGAACCCCCACGGGACGCCCGACGACGACGGGCCGAACCCGGGGACGTCCTGCGGCGGCGTGGGTGTGTGATGGCGCCTCAGCGCCAGCACGACCACGAGCCGGACGAGCTCGTGCACGGATCAGAGCGTAGTCGCGGGGGGCGGCGGCGGCGCGCTTGCGCGGCGCCGCCGGACCCCTCAGGCGCGCTCGAGCGTGAGCTTGCCATCCGTGACGGCGACACGGACCGTGTCGCCGTCACGGATCTCCCCCGAGAGCAGCTTCGTCGCGAGCGGGTTCTCGAGCTCCCGCTGGAGGAGCCGTTTCAGCGGTCGAGCGCCGAACGTCGGGTCGTATCCCTCGTTCGCGAGGAGGGTGTACGCGTCCTCGCTGAGCTCGAGCGTGAGCTTGCGCGCCGCGAGGCGCTCAGCCAGCGCGCGGACCTGGATGTCGACGATCGTGCGCAGGTCCTCGCGGGTGAGCGGCTCGAACACGACGATCTCGTCGATCCGGTTCACGAACTCCGGCCGGAAGTAGCCGCGGACGTCCTCGAGGATCTCGTCGCGCCGCTTCTCCGGGGCGAGCGAGGGATCCTGGAAGACCCCCGAGCCCAGGTTGGACGTCATGATGACGATCGTGTTGCGGAAGTTCACGGTCCGGCCGTGGCCGTCGGTGAGACGGCCGTCGTCGAGCAGCTGCAACAGGATGTTGAAGACGTCGGTATGCGCCTTCTCGATCTCGTCGAGGAGCACGACGCTGTACGGACGCCGGCGCACGGCCTCGGTGAGCTGCCCGCCCTCCTCGTACCCGATGTAGCCGGGCGGAGCCCCCACGAGCCGCGACACCGTGTGACGCTCCTGGTACTCGCTCATGTCGACGCGAACGATCGCTCGCTCGTCGTCGAACAGGTACTCGGCGAGGGCACGCGCGAGCTCGGTCTTCCCGACCCCGGTCGGTCCGAGGAACAGGAACGAGCCGATCGGCCGGTTGGGATCCTGGAGGCCGGCCCGCGACCGGCGGATCGCGTTCGACACCGCCTCGACCGCCTCATCCTGACCCACGACCCGCCGGTGGAGGTGCTCCTCGAGGTGGATCAGCTTCTCCATCTCGCCCTCCATCAGGCGGGAGACGGGGATGCCGGTCCAGCTGGCCACGACCTCCGCGACGTCCTCCTCTGTGACCTCTTCGTTCAGCATCTTCCGGTCGCGCTGCAGCTCCTCGAGCGCCGCGTTCGCGGCCTCGAGCTCCTTGTCAAGGTCGACGAGGCGCCCGTACCGGATCTCCGCGACGCGCTGGAGGTCGCCCTCGCGCTCCGCGCGCTCTGCTTCCATCCGGGCCTGCTCGATCGCTTCCTTCGCCTCGCGGATCCGCACGATCGTGTCCTTCTCGCGCTGCCAGTGCGCCTTCATCCCGGCGCTCTGCTCGTTCAGGTCCGCGAGCTCCTGCTCGATCCGCTCCAGGCGCTCGGCCGAGGCGGGGTCGGTCTCTTTCTGGAGGGCGGCCTTCTCGATCTCGAGCTGACGGATCCTCCGCTCGATCTCGTCGATCTCGACCGGCATCGAGTCGATCTCGATCCGCAGCCGGCTCGCCGACTCGTCCACGAGGTCGATCGCCTTGTCGGGCAGGAACCGGCCCGTCACGTACCGGTCCGATAGCACCGCCGCGGCGACGAGCGCCGGGTCTTGGATCCGGACGCCGTGATGGACCTCGTAGCGCTCCTTGAGGCCGCGGAGGATCGCGATCGTGTCCTCGACGCTCGGCTCCCCCACGAGCACCGGCTGGAACCGGCGCTCGAGCGCGGGGTCTTTCTCGATGTGCTCGCGGTACTCGTCGAGCGTCGTGGCGCCGATCGCGCGGAGCTCCCCCCGAGCGAGCATCGGCTTGAGGAGGTTGCCCGCGTCCATCGCGCCTTCGGCGGCACCGGCGCCGACGATCGTGTGGAGCTCGTCGATGAACGTGACGATCTCGCCCTCGCTGTCGGCGATCTCCTTGAGGACCGCCTTGAGCCGCTCTTCGAACTCGCCTCGGTACTTGGCGCCGGCGAGCATCGCCCCCAGGTCGAGCGCGATGAGACGCTTGCCCTTCAGCGTCTCGGGGACGTCCCCGGCGACGATGCGTTGCGCGAGGCCCTCGACGATCGCCGTCTTGCCGACCCCAGGCTCGCCGATCAGCACCGGGTTGTTCTTCGTCCTACGCGACAGGACCTGGATCGTGCGGCGGATCTCCTCGTCGCGGCCGATCACCGGGTCGAGCTTGTTCTTGGACGCCTGGTCCGTGAGGTCGCGGCCGTACTTCTCGAGGCTCTGGTACTGATCCTCGGGGTTCTCGGTCGTGACGCGGTGGCGGCCGCGGATCTCGGCGAGCGCCGAGAGCGTCGCGGCCTTCGTCAGGCCCGCGTCGGCGAGCAGCCGGCCGACGCCGCTCGAGCCGTCGTCGAGCATCGCGAGCAGCAGGTGCTCGGTCGAGATGTACTCGTCCGTGAGCTGGTCCGCTTCCGCGCCGGCCATCTGCAGGAGCTTCGAGACGGCCGCGCCGAACCTCGGCTCGACCTGACCGCCGGCGAACACCTTCGGGATGCGGTCGAGGGATGCATCGACCCGGTCGCGCAGCGATTTCGGCTGCACCCCGAGCTGCTGGAGCAGCGGGTAGACGACACCCTCGGGGTCCGAGAGCAACGCGAACAGGACGTGCTCGGGCAGGATCTCCTGCTGGTTGCGCGCGAGCGCCTGCTGGTGTGCGCCGTCCAGCGCGGCGCGCGTCTTGAGCGTCAGCTTCTGCATATCCACGTCAACCGTCTCCTCGTTCCGCGGCGTGATCACCGCGGGTCTTCCCGTAGAGGGCATAGTCACGCGTCCCGCCGTCGGGAGCCGGCCAGAACCCTCGCATCACACCTTCGAAGGCGAACCCGGCGGCCTCGGCCGCGCCGCGCATCGCGCCGTTCTCCACGTCCGTCGACAGCTGCACGCGATTGGCGTGCTCGTCCTCGAAGAGGAACCTCGTGATCTCCCCGAGGGCGGTCCGGCCGATGCCCTTGCCGCGGTCGACCGTCTCGTAGATCTCGATCCCCAGCTCGAAGACGCGCGGCGGTAACAACTGCGAGCGGTTGCCCCTCGCCTGGAGCTCTCCGACGAGCCTTCCGTCCGCTTCGATCGCGAGCAGCAGGCCGACGGGACCGTCGACCCAGGTGCCCGACGAGGCGACCCGCTTCGTGAGCTGGTCGCGACTGAGTGCGGCCCCGCCGTGGACGCCGTCGTCGACCGACCACCCGTCCTGGGTCGCCATGAGGGTGTCGACCTCGTCGTCGCGGAACGGTCGCAGCAGGACGCCGCCGGCCCGCAGCCGGATCGTCACGACGTCGGTCCTCCGACCCATGGCGGCAGGAAGACGCTGCGGAGCGGCACGATCTGACCGTCGCGATCGTCGGTCGCCTCGGCGGCCTCGCGCAGCCTGTCCTCCAGCTCCTCCGTCTTGGCGCGGAGCGCGCTCAGCTCCGCCTCCAGCTCGATGATCAGCTTCACGCCGGCCAGGTTGATCCCACGTTCCTGCGTCATCTCTTGGATCTGGCGCAGCAGGTCGATGTCGCGATCGGAGTACCGCCGCGAATTCCCGGACGTCCGCTTGGGTCGGACGAGTCCCTTCCGCTCGTAGATCCGCAGCGTCTGCGGATGCACGCCGGCGAGCTCGGCCGCGACGCTGATCACGTACACCGCGCGTTCCTCACGCATGTCGTTCCGTTCGGTCATCCGATCCACCTCACACGCCGAGCCCGGCCCGAGGAGACGCGTTCTCCTCGTCGCGGAGCTCGCCGAGCAGCTCCTTCTCCCGCTTCGACAGCTTCTTCGGCACATCGACGTGCACCGTCACCATCAGATCGCCGTGCCCGCCGCGTTTGGGGGCTCCCTTGCCCTTCACGCGGAACGTCTTCCCGCTCGCGGTGCCGGCCGGGACCTTCAAGGTGACGGGGCCGTTCAGCGTCGGGACCTGGACGTTCGCGCCCAGCGCGGCCTCGGGATACGACAGCGGAAGATCGACCGTCAGGTTGTCGCCCTTGCGCCCGAAGATCGGATGGGCCGCCACGCGCACGCGGACGTAGAGGTCGCCCGCCGGCATCCCCGGGCCACCCGGTTCGCCCCGACCCGAGACCTTGATACGCGCACCGTCCTTGACGCCGGCAGGGATCTTCACGCGGACCGTGCGTGACCGGCGCGTCGCGCCGGTGCCGTGACACGTCGGGCAGGGCGTCTCGATCGTCCGCCCGGTCCCCGCACACGTGGGACACGTCTGCTCCATCTGGAAGAAGCCCTGGTTCACGGCGACCGTGCCGCTGCCGCCGCAGGTCGCGCATGTGACGGGCGAGGTCCCCGGCGCGGCGCCGGAGCCGTGACACGTGGTGCAGACGGCGGGGCCGTCGAGCGTCACCGGGATCGTGACGCCCGCCATCGCTTCGTCGAACGACAGCCGGACGTCCGTCTCGAGATCGGCACCCCGGCGGACGCGCGCCTGCGTTCGCCGCCCGGTGCGACCACCCGCCCCGCCGAACATCGACCCGAACAGATCGCCCAGGTCGCCGATGTCGACCGTCTGGTAGCCGCCGCCGCCCGGTGCGCCACCGAACCCTCCAGGGAAGCCGCCCCCGAAGCCGGATGCGCCCATGTCGCGCACGCGGTCGTACGCGGCGCGCTTGTCCGCGTCGCCGAGCACGTCGTATGCCGCGGAGATCTCCTTGAACCGCTCCTCCGACGCCTCGTTGCCGGCGTTCGTGTCCGGGTGGTGCTGCTGGGCGAGCTTCCGGTACGCCTTCTTGATCTCGGCCGCGGTGGCGTTCTTGGGCACGCCGAGCACCGCGTAGTAGTCCTTCTCGAACCACTCGCGACGGACTTCCTCGGCCATGCTCTCGTGTCCTTCCTCGTTGCGTCGCCGCGCGCTTACGCGCGCTCCACCCTGACGCCGGCCGGCCGCAGGACGCGACCTCGCAGCGTGTACCCGTTCCGGAGCACGTCGGCGACGACGGGGTCCCCGTCGCCTTCCCCGCTCTGCAGGAGCGCCTCGTGGAGCTCCGGGTCGAACGGCTTCCCCTGAGCCTCGATCTTCTCCAGACCCTCGGCCCTGAGCGCATCCGCGAGGTTCGCGAACACGAGCTCCACCCCGTGGAGGAAGCGGTCGTAGTCCGGCTTCTCGGACGCGTGCATCAACGCGAGCTCGAACTCGTCGAGCACGTCGAGCAGGCGACGCATCACCGGCTCGGACGCGAGCTCGACCGCCGAGGTCTGCTCGCGCAGCACCCGCTTCCGGTAGTTGTCGAACTCGGCCTGCAACCGCTGCAGGTGCTCGAGGTACGTCTGCGCCTGCTCGCGCGCCAGGCTGAGCTCGTCGGCGACCTCGGCCGCTTCGGCCGAGGTCGCCGAGTGGGTGGACGAGCCGGCCTCCACGGCCGGCTCGTCCACGCCCGCGTCTGATCGACGTTCGCGGTCCGTCACGAGCTCCTGACCTCGATCTGCCGGGGCTTCGCGGTCTCGGCCTTGGGGACCGAGATCGTCAGGACGCCCTGGTCGAACCCGGCCTCGATCTTGTCGGCGTCGGCCGTCCTCGGCAGACGGACGGAGCGGGCGAACGTGCCGAAGCTCCGCTCGATCCGGTGCCACGTCTCGCCCTGCCGCTCCTCAGAGAACTCTCGCTTCCCCGAGACGGTCAACATGCCGTCCTCGTAGTTCACGGAGACGTCCTTCGGGTCGATCCCCGGCAGGTCGAGCGTCAGCTCGAAGTTGTCGTCCGTCTCACGCACGTCGAGCGCCGGCACCCACGTGTTGCGCGAGTACGCCCGCCCGATCAGCCGGTCGAACTCGTCCTCGACCGACTTCATGTCCCGGAACGGATCCCACCTGGCAAGCATCATGAAGCACCTCCTTCATCGACGATCTCGCCTTCCACAACCTCGTCATCTCCCGACGAGGCGCCTTCGTCACCGTCGGCCCCCGAGGCCGCCGGCTCGCCCGTCGGTGACGGCGCGTTCTGGTACATCGCCTGGCCGACCCGGCTGAAGACGCCCATCACCTTGTCGGATGCCGTCGTCAGCGCGCTCGCGTCGGCGTTCTGGTCCTTCAGGAGCTCCTTGAGCTCGTTCGTCGCCGAGACGAGCTCGTCCCGATCGGCTGCGGGCACCTTGTCGCCCCACTCGCCGAGGGACTTGTCGACCGTGTAGGCCAGCTGGTCGGCCTGGTTGCGAGCCTCGGCCGCCTCGCGGCGCTGGTGATCCTCCGCCGCGAACGCCTCGGCCTCCTTCACCATGCGGTCGATCTCGTCCTTCGACAGGGCCGTGCCGCCGGTGATCGTCATGGCCTGCTCCTTGCCGGTGGCCATGTCCTTGGCGCTCACGTTGACGATGCCGTTCGCGTCGATGTCGAAGGAGACCTCGATCTGCGGCACGCCGCGCGGCGCCGGCGGGATCCCGACCAGGTTGAACCGCCCGAGCGACTTCACGCCCGGCGACTGCACGGTCTCCCCTTCGCCCTGGAGCACGTTGATCTCCACCTGGGTCTGGTTGTCAGCGGCCGTCGAGAAGATCTCCGACTTCTTCGTCGGGATCGTCGTGTTGCGCTCGATCATCCGCTGCGCGATGCCGCCGAGCGTCTCCACGCCGAGCGACAGTGGCGTGACGTCCAGCAACAGGATGTCCTTCACGTCTCCGCGGAGGACGCCTGCCTGGATCGCAGCGCCGATCGCCACGACCTCGTCCGGGTTCACGCCCTTGTGGGGCTCCTTGCCACCGGTAAGGCTCTTCACGAGCGACTGGATCATCGGCATGCGGGTCGAACCGCCGACGAGCACGACGTGGTCGATCTCCGAGACGTCCTTACCCCAGTCCTTGACGGCGAGCTGGAACGGCTCCTTGCACCGGTCCGCGAGGTCCTCGGTCATCCGCTCGAATTCCGCCCGGGTGAGCTTCTGCTCCAGGTGGAGCGGGCCCTCCGACGTCGCGGTGATGAACGGCAGGTTGATCGTGGTCTCGGCGACCTGGCTGAGCTCGATCTTGGCCTTCTCCGCGGCCTCCTTCAGCCGCTGCAACGCCATCTTGTCGCCGCCCAGGTCGACGCCGTGGTTGTCCTTGAACGTCTTCACGAGCCAGTCGATGATCCGCTGGTCCCAGTCGTCGCCGCCCAGCTTCGTGTCGCCGTGGGTGGCCTTCACCTCGAAGACGCCCTCGCCGATCTCCAGCAGGGACACGTCGAACGTGCCGCCGCCGAGGTCGAAGACCAGGACGGTCTGATCGTGATCGCCCTTGTCCAGGCCGTACGCGAGCGCGGCGGCGGTGGGCTCGTTGATGATGCGGAGCACCTCGAGGCCGGCGATCTGACCGGCTTCCTTCGTCGCCTGGCGCTGCGCGTCGTCGAAATAGGCGGGCACGGTGACGACCGCCTGGTTCACCGAGTCGCTCAGGAACGACTCCGCGTCGCGCTTGAGCTTCAGCAGGATCTGGGCGCTGACCTCCTGCGGGGTCCACTGCTTCCCGTCGACGTCGACGGACCACGACTTGTCGCCCATGTGACGCTTGACCGAACGAACCGTTCGGTCCGGGTTCGTGATCGCCTGTCGCTTGGCGACCTCACCCACCAGGATCTCGCCGTTCTTCGAGAACCCGACCACCGAAGGGGTCGTCCTCGCGCCCTCGGCGTTCGGGATCACGACTGGCTCGCCGGCCTCCAAGGTGGAGACCACCGAGTTGGTCGTCCCGAGATCGATCCCAACCGCTCGTGCCATGCCGTTGCTCCTTCCGCTCCTGGCCGCTTGTGCCTCTTCGCCTGTGCTGGTCTTTCGCTGACAACCACCATAGAAGTTGAGTGCGATATTGACAACTTGAGGAGCAGACCCACCTGAATCCTTACGCGGCAAGCCCTTACATACCCGTCGGACATGATCTGCCGCTCGGCAGCCGGCCCCGAACGCGGGCCCGCTTCCTCATCCCAACGGGTAAAGCCGGAGGTCCGCCTGCCCGAAAAAGAACTAGTACCGACGACTTCGACCGGACGGACGCACGTGAGGAGCACAGGTGCGCGCTACCAGCACGCGAGCAGCGGAGCGGTCGCTCCAGGGTGGGCACCCCACGGTTCGTCACGCCGTCGAGACGCTGATGCTCGAGGAAAGGACGCGGTGGGCGATGCAGATCCACGACGGACTCACGCAGTCCGTGACCTCCGCTGTGCTCGAGCTACAGACGATGCGGTCCAGGATCGAGCACGACCCCGAGGGCGCGATCGCGGCCCTCGCCCACGTCGAGCGCGAGATCCGGGACGACCTGCGTCGGATCCGGGAGCTCCTGTTCGAGATGACGAACGAGGACCCGCCGGCCGCCGAACCCACGCTCGCCGCGCTCGTGCGCGATCTGGGGGTCCGCTGGCACTTCCCCGTCACGGTCGATGTGGACGGAGAGCTCGAGGCGTCTAGCGAGGACGTGCTGGAAGCCGTGTACGCGATCGTGAGCGAAGCGCTCGCGAACGCCGCGAAGCATTCGGGCGCGCCCGCGGCACACGTCCGCGTCACCGTCACGGATGGAGAGGTGCGTGTCGAGATCGAGGACCGCGGTCGCGGCATCGCGTCGGTGAAGGATGAGGACCCCCACTTCGGGGTTGGCATCATGCGCGCCCGTGCCGAAGCGCTCGGCGGGGGGCTCGACATCGGATCGACTCCGGGACGCGGCACCACGGTCATCGCCGTGCTCCCCGTCGGGAGAGCAGGTGGATGACATGAGGATCCTGATCGTGGATGACCACGCGCTCGTGCGTCGTGGCATGAATTACGTCGTGAAGGAGGGCTTCCCCGACGCGGAGGTCCTCGAAGCGGAATCGTCCGCCGCGGCGCTCGACGTGCTCCACGGCGGCGGGACGGTCGACCTCGCGTTGGTCGACGTCCGGATGCCGGATCTCGACGGGCTCGAGCTGCTCCGAGCGATCAAGGCGGAGTGGGCGGAGATGCCCGTGATCATGATCTCCACGTACGAGAACGCGCCCTACGTGAAGCGCGCCCTCGCGGACGGCGCGGCCGGTTACCTGCTCAAGGATGCGACGCCGGAGGACCTGTCCCAGGCGATCAACGTGGCGCTTTCGGGGAGCGGGAACGTTCTGAGTCCCCGCGTGATCCAGAACCTGTTCGAGGACCAGGAGACGTCGGTCGGCGCCAACGGGCATGGACGCCGCAACGAGTACAGCCTGACCCAGCGCGAGCACGACATCCTGGCGCTGTTGGCCGAGGGTCGATCGAACCGCGAGATCGCGCAACGCCTCTACCTGTCCGAGAAGACCGTGAAGGCGCACCTCGCCGCGATCTTCCGCAAGCTCGGCGTCACGAACCGGACGCAGGCGGCGATGATGGCCGTGCAGATGGGCGTCGGCCCGGTGCCGGGAGCATTGCTGGTCGACTGACGCGCTGCGAGTCAGTCGTCGAAGTCGCGGAAGAACCGGCTCGCGGTCGGCCCTCGCTGACCCTGGTACTTGTTGCCCGCGCTCCCGTACGGGGTCTCGGCCGGCGACGTGAGCTGGAAGAACGAGATCTGCCCGATCCGCATGCCCGGGTAGAGCGTGATGGGCAGGTTCGCGACGTTCGACAACTCGAGGGTGAGGTACCCGTCCCATCCGGGGTCGACGTAGCCCGCCGTCGAGTGGATCAGCAGTCCCAGCCGGCCGAGCGACGACTTGCCCTCGAGCCTCGCCACCAGGTCGTCGGGGATCGAGACCCGCTCGAGCGTCGATCCGAGGACGAACTCACCGGGGTGGAGGATGAACGGCTCGTCGGGCTTCACCTGGACGAGCTCGGTGAGATCCGGCATCTCCTCCCGGACGTCGATGTACGGGTAGCGGGAGTTGGCGAAGACGCGGAACTGGTCGTCGACGTGCAGATCGACCGATGACGGCTGGACGCACGACGGGTCGAACGGGTCGATCGTGATCCGACCCGACGAGATCTGCTCGCGGATGTCGCGATCGGACAGGATCATCGGCGGCGTGATGCTACCCGGCGTTCGAGACCTCGACCCACCGGTCCAGGGTCTTCAACGCGTCACCCTCGTCGATCGATCGGGCCGCCGTGGCCATCGCCTCGGGAAGGTTCGCCGCGAACCCCGCGACCTCCAGCGCGGCCCCCGCGTTGAGGAGCACGACGTCGCGGTACGGACCGGTCTCACCGCTGAGGATCCTTCGTGTGAGGTCGGCCGACGCGGCCGGATCGCCGCCCTTCAGGTCTCCGGGTTTCGAACGCGCGAGCCCGAGGGCGGACGGGTCCAGGTGTGTCTCGCGCACCGACCCCGCGCGGACGTCGAAGACGGTGGAGATGCCCGTCGTCGTCAGCTCGTCGAGGCCGTCCTCGCCGCGGAACAGCTTCGCGCGGACGCCGCGACGAGCGAGCACCTCGGCCATGAGCGGCAGCATGCGCTCGTCGGAGACGCCGACGACCTGCGCGTGCGGCTTCGCGGGGTTGGTGAGCGGACCGAGGAAGTTGAAGATCGTCGGGATCCGCAGCTCGCGGCGGACCGGGCCGGCGTGCCCCATCGCGGGGTGGAACTGGGGCGCGAACATGAACCCGATGCCGGCGTCGGCGAGGCACCGGCGGACCCCGTCTCCGTCCAGGTCGATCCGGACCCCGAGCGCCTCGAGGAGGTCGGCCGAACCGCAGTGCGAGGACGCGGCGCGGTTCCCGTGCTTCGCGACGGGCACGCCGGCGCCGGCGACCACGAGCGCCGAGACCGTCGAGATGTTGAACGTGCCGCTGCGGTCGCCGCCGGTCCCGCACGTGTCGATCACCGGCTCCGGAGGCGAGACAGGGGTGGCGAACCCGAGCATCGTGCGGGCGAGACCGTCGACCTCGTCGACGGTCTCGCCCTTCGTCCGGATGGCCAAGAGGAACGCGCCGATCACGGCCGGCGACGTCTCGCCGTCCATGATCGCCGTCATCGCGTCGGCGGCTTCGTCCGCCGATAGATGCTCTCGGCGGGAGAGCCGCATCAGGATTTCCGGCCACATGTCGGCGTGCGGCATGAGGCTCGGCAGGCTAACAGTGGCCGCGTGTGCACGTCCCCGGCGTGTGGCTAGACTTGCCGCGGCCGCTCCGGCGGCCGGACCACGCGGGTGTGGTTCAATGGCAGAACGCAAGCTTCCCAAGCTTGAAACGGGGGTTCGATTCCCCTCACCCGCTCCGATCGAC
>Ga0075425_100001052_pt1 | contig 26544 bp, 24 predicted proteins | sample SoiMethybrSBSTD4_FD_75300 | JGI IMG/M metagenome (GOLD analysis project Ga0075425, IMG submission 75300) | Bulk soil microbial communities from a Populus tree surrounding site in Tennessee, USA - Soil MetaG P. TD hybrid SBSTD4 | ecosystem: Environmental > Terrestrial > Soil > Tree plantation...
GCGGCGGACATTACGGGGTGCGCTAGTCAGACGTTCAACTTCCAGTACCCACTCAACGGAGCCCGCTGCACCTTGATGCAGCCGGCCTGAAATGCACCTTCTACACCATCACAACTCTGGTTGGTGACACCGCAGATGGTTACGTCACACAAAGTCAGCCTCAGTCTATGTATAACAATGGCCACGAGATTGGCAGTCACACTAGAACGCATCCGGCGCTTTCAACTGTGTCAATCACCCAATTGACCAGCGAAACTAGTGGAGCACAACAAGATCTGAAAACCTGGGGTTATAACCCAACCACCTTTGCGTATCCGTACGATGATTATGGTGGGAATTCCACCAGCGCGGTTTGCACCTGTCAAAGCTAGTGGTGCACGAGGAGCGCGCGATTCCGATTACGGTGGCTACAACAATTCCACGTCATATCCGCTACTTTTGGATAGCATGCCTTCAGAATACGACCTTGGTACGGACAATGTGAGCACGGTGACAGGCTGGATCCAGCAAGCAGTCGCGAACAAGATGTGGGTAATCATTCTGTGGCACCGAGTGGACGAATTTGACCCTAACACGGGAGCACCAAACCCGATCAGCGTGCCGTCCTCGGTCATTCAGGGTGTCGTGAATCATATCGTTGCGAATGGTATTCACGTCGTGACGGATAGCGAAGGACTCGTCATCGAAAACTTGGACGCGCAGCAATAGGAGTTGGGGTATTTCTTCGTGGACTTGGAATGCAGAAATACTTCTCACCTGATCCCTGCCGCGTTTACAAGAAGGGATACGGAATTCGGTCAAATGGGCTGAATTGAATGTCGAAAAGAGCCGCTACCCAGCGGAGACGAGGCGCCAGGCAGCGGCTCTGGCCGCCTCGCAAATGCGCGGGGAATCTCCAACGAAACGCCTTCACCTTCTCTGTGCATCATTCCACAGTCCAGATTCGGGAAAATTCCTCGGACGAGTGGTATGCACAATGTGAACTGGTGGTTTTGTTGTGTGAACGAATAATGTTCGGCAAAGGGGCCCGAAAAAAATGCAAATCGCTACGCACACGCTGAATTTATGTTTCATCACACCATCCTCAAGCTGAGAGTTGCTAACTATATCTCCTTACAACGTCGGCACAAGCTCAGATCCTTTTTATCCACAGATTAGCTGAGGATTCTAGAAGTGAAAGGTCCTGTTAGTAATGCCAAAAGTGTTACAAAGGTGCTGCAAGTTTGTGCGCTTGCGCGCTGGAGTGTAAGAGCGGCGACCGCAGCGACGCGATGCTTGCACGCCTGCTTAGGGGACGTTAGGAATTGGTCTCGATTGTCGCCGTTCCACTCGTGAAATCGCCACCGCTATGTGCGCCGGATGCGGCGATAAGAGCGCGAGTGTGATTTCAACCGCGAGAATCTGCTGTCCGGGTTGGTCTGGGGCTTCTCACTGCGGATTGACCCGCTGTGCCCATGCGGCGGGCATATGCAACATTTTTTCTTCACGCGATAGGCCCGCGCAACGTCTCCCAGCGGCGTTTCGTCATAAGTCTGAGCGATAGTGACGGTGAGGTCGGTCAGCGGGCTCGCTGGATACCCCGAAGTTGTGTCTCCGGCTTTCAACAGGCCTCGTTCGACGGCCATAGAGGGCAGCGCGGCGCTCGCGGGATCGCTCGGCGGGTGGTACGTCTGTCCGGTTGCAGGTTGAACGTACTGCGCGAACACGACGGTGCTGAGCCAAAGAGTTGCGATCAAAAGCGAGCTTTTCATTTGCCCCCCACGACGGTCTTGAGCATTATTAGTGACACGAAGGCAACATTCCAGCTAAGAAAATTAGATTTCTTTCTCCAGCCGCTTGCAGTTTCCGATGGAGGAGAAAACTCAACACAGCAGAGGCTCCCACCAGCAGAAAACCCAATACAGGCATTGGATCGTGCCGGATCACCCAAGCGATGGTTTGCCAATTCAGCAAGGTTCTTGCAGCCTCCCAGCAGAGTCTACGCGCTGCCGCCGTCTTAGTGTTAGGTATCGGTGGTAATGGCCCTTGGGTTGGGTGACTGGCGATAAATCTCCATATCACGTGCGCCATGAAACGGCGCTGGACTTCAGCGGGTGCAAGTCCCGCCCGGGAACTGGTTCGCTCCACCCGGTAGCAATCGAAACGGCGGCGGAGGCAACGACGCTGTCGGAGCTTTCGCTGGAAAGGGTCGCTAGGCGACTCCGCGAGCGTGCAGGCCGTACCGTGAGTAAACGCTGAGCAGGCCTCGAAACGATTAATGCAGGAGCCGACCCAGCGTGATATTGGGGAAGGCCGACGTTGATGGAAAGAGTACGAGCGAATCAGTTCCATCGAAACCTGCCGGGGTAATGGCGACGGCATGCAGGCAGAGGAGACCAGACGCAACACGGGAAACCCCAGCGGTGATCGCAGTTTGATCAACTGGCAGCTCGTAAGAGATGGGCCGGGCCGCGTGGGGTGGGGAGAGGTTCGTAGTACTGATGAAGCCGAGTAACTCCGGTGGAGGGAAGGGGCCTCAGTGTATGTCCAGAAAAGGCAGATATCGCTTCCAATCAACACGCCCCAAGCGGGTGGAAGGTGCTCCTTGGCACTGTTCGATCCCAATCCCGGTCCCGGCGGTCGTCGTCGGCGCGGTAATAACGGGGCCGAAGACTTCGAGTCAGGAAAGCATTACTTCTTCTCTGCCGTCTCCACGGCGGGCTGCCACGCATGCCCGACCGAATCTTCGCTCGAAAGGCGTTTCAAATACGGATTGAACGGCGTGACCTCGAACGGCATCTTCTCGTGATAAGACAACAGGGTAACGGGCTTGACATTCAACATAGACAGACGGTTCGTCCAAGCATCCACGATCACACGACCACCTAGCGGAAGCGCCGCAACCTGCATGATGTTCTTGTCCTGTAACGGCGGAGCAGCAGCGTTGAGCTTATTCAACCGAGTGGTTTCCTTGCTGCCCAATGGATTGCCAAGGTGTGGACGGATAAGGTTCGTCAGCACCGGAGTGTTCTCTTGCAGTTCTTTCAAAAACAGCCCGGCAGTTGCCAGCTTGTCTTTGTAAGGCGAATTGTCCAACAGCTCCAACGCTTTCGCATCTGCGGAATCCTCATCCAACTGGCTGCACCCGAAATCCATGCGTTGGAACGTCGCCGGATCAGGGAAGAAGAAACGGTCAGTGAAGGCAAATTTAGTGTTTAGCTTGTGCCCGAGTGCGATATGGGCAAGCTCATGCGACAGCATCATCGCAAGTGAACCTTCATCCGGCAGTACATCCACCAAACCTCGGCTCACCACGATAGTGTGCCCCACAGTGAACGATTCCAACGGAGTCGTCAACAGAATACGAACACGGACGTCCGGCTGAATATCCAGCTTGTTCGTGATGATCAGATTGTTGACGACCGTCTGGAGGATTTTGTCCACGTCGCCCGGAGGCGCAAGCAGCCCAATCTTTTGTAGATGGTCGATGGCATTATCTTCCGCCATCCGCTCCCAAACGCGGGCGGATTCCACGGGACCGGAATCCTTCGCCGCTTCTGCATCCTGCACTACACCATCCACCTGCACGGACGTCATTTCGGATGAATGCTTCAAGCCAGCGACGTCATAACCCCAGAGCCGGGTCTGTGACTTGAACATCGGCACCCCCGGATGATCGCGCTTTGGGTCGGTTTCCTCGCTGTAGACATAGGTTGGCAGCCAGACGCCGGACTTTACGTTCGAGCGCCAGCTATCAAAGTGGAGGTACTGTTTCAAGCGGGCGTTCTTCGTGTAGACGCCGTTGAACCGCACGATGTTGAAGTCGCGATCCTCCACCCAAATCCGTCCGGAGAATAGTCCCTTGGGTGCCTTCTCCCGAGGACGAACATCTACAACGATGCAGCGGATTTCACCAAGGAATTCCTGCCGCACGTACTCGAAGTAGTAATTATTCTTCTGGAAATCCCGGTCAACCAGTGCCATCTGCGCGAAGCCATTCGCAATGTAATGCGTCTGGAAGAAGTTGGCAAAGAACTTGATCGGACTCATCAGGTGCCCGGCTTTGCTTGGTTGATCTTTCTCAAACACCGCCTCTTCCGGTGTGCCGGTGAAGTTGCCGCGACCGAGAAAATACGTGTCCGCGACTGGCTGCACGTTATGCTCTTTATCTTCGCGAATGTTCTGGATGTAAGTCTCGACGAGGGGGTGCATGCGCTTCATGGTCTCGACGAACAGGTGTTCGCGCTGGATGACACGATCAACCATGGCGTCGAAGGCCACCGGAGCCAAGATAGTGAACTCCGCATGCTTCGTGACCTCGGAGTGCCCGTAGATGCCGATCACCGTATCCTCGCCGCCGACCGCCATCTTGCTCAACGGCGTGACGATGGTGAAAGTCGCATAGCTCGAACCCTTGGCAACAAGCACCTGTTCCGGTACCGATGCGGCATCCGGTGGGTCGGCCGCGAGAGACACTTCAATGTTATCGTCCGCTGGACGGGTCAGCGTCACCATACCTTGCACGGGATTGCCACCCACTACGCTCTTCACGTTCACCGTGACGGAAGCGAGTTCGATCTTATCTTCCGCACGTGCGGACACGGCAAGCACCGCGAGTAGCAAAAGAACCATGACACCCAATCCAATTAAGAACCGCACTGACGTTTTCATTTATTTCCCCTCTTCCTGCGTTTCAACCCGACTACAACCCTCTACACCACCACTCCTACCCATACAAGAGCGACAATCGTTCCGAGTACCCACCATCCGTGCCATAGCATCAGGACGCCAACTCAAAGACGATGTGAACTACAGCAGTTGAGTTAATCGGCTGCCCCTCATGCATGGCGGGTTTGAACTTAATCTGCTCAGCCGCGTGTACCGCTTGCTCATCCAAACCAAAACCCAGCCCTTGAAGAACCCGAAGTACATGGACGTGACGGTCAGCCGTGAATTCCACTTCCAGCCGGACTTCACCCTCCACGCCCTGCTTACGCCCTGCTTCTGTGTACGTAGGCTTGGGTTTCTCAATAATCTCTACCGGAGTGCCGGGCTCATTTGTCGCTACTGTAACTTGCTTGGGAGCCGACGAGTACTGCTTGTCAAACCCGCTCGACTGCACCAAACCGTTACCGACAATTCCTACTCCAGCGACGCCCTTAGCTGCGCCGAGCCCATTACCAAACCCCGTACCCGTAGGTAATCCGGGGTTGCCTTTGGCGGCGATGTTCACACCATGTTTGCCATCGCCCGCCGCGGGGATTCCGTTTGGATCACCGAAACCACCGGTTTGGACCTGCGCGGCGGGCTTAGTCGTAGTTGGCATTACGTTTGTGGGAGCAGCGAACGTATTGGTCGCTACGACCTTGGCAAGAGGCGCATCGGGCAATTTGGGAAGCTCTGGAGCCTTTATTGCCAGCTCGATCTTCGGCGCTTTAACTTCGGGCTCCGGCTGACGAATTTCACGCACCGGACGCGGCACAACTAATTTGCCGACCGTTGGGGTCTCGACGACCATCGGGCGCGGGTTCACAGGCTGCGGCTCTTTGACCACAGGCTCGACCGGAGCAACTAGATTCATCACCACGTACTTCTTTGCCTGTGGAAGCTGATGAGGAAACAACGCATTAATCGCGAGGATAGTCAAGATTATCTTGGCTTGAATACCCCAGCCAACCAAAAATGACTTCCAACGAGACTGTCCTGCATCAAGTGGCGCGAACATCAACGGGGACTCCATAACTCCTCGCAATATACAATCACTTCCCGGACATCAACGACTGCGCGTACGCATACGTCGGCACGGGCGGAGCAGGCGGTGCAGGCGTAGGTGCGTAGGTTACCGCCAACGCCCCGCCGAGCACTGCTGTTGTCACAAGTGACGCCGCTGGTCGCCGCGAAAAGCATGCAGCAATCAGGTGGATCGCAAACGTCACACTGCAACCGATAAAACCACTAGGGGACAGATTCACAGAAATCACTTCCTTCCTAAAAGATTCCAACTGTGAGATACGTCCACGAAAACCTTAAGACCTCGCGCCGTGCGATTTGAGAGCAACCGCGTTTCCCACAGGTAGTCAGCGCCGAACTCCGTGTAGGTCTTGCCCACCGGAAACCCGTACTTCATACCCGCTCCGACCGTCGCTATGTTCTCCCAATCAAACCGTTTGCTGTCATGGGCAATCGTCACTTCCCCAAAGGGGACTAATGCCGTCTTACCGAACCGCGTCAACACATACCCCTGTTGCCCGTGGGCGCGTTCCATCAAGTTCCCCGCTTCAGCCGGAGAGTAGTGCCCGATAATCGCCCACGTAGCGCCGGGAAACCGCTTGTTAGGCTCCGTCACGTCCTGCCAGCCGAACCACCCGGTCAAAAAGTCTGTGCGCCCACCTGCGGGCTTGAAACCGTCCGCATTGCGAAAGCGATTCTCATACATGTAGCCGATCCCAGCAGTGACTACACCCCGAGGAATGTGCTTGTTGACTTTTATGCCCACGCTGGGCGACCACTTGTTGTTCCAGTTGTACCCATACGTGTCGAGAACAAAGTCGGCAGAGACATACGGAGTGACCGTCAGTGATTCATTCCACGACGTCCAGATCACCGCCTTCTGCTCGATGTAACTGTCTGCCACGACGTTACCTTTCTCGTACGAACTCAAGTCGCCGCTGGTAGACGAAAACTCGCCCGGTAGCTTCACCTGATCGAGCACGTTGGTGCTGATCGGATGCGTGTTTTGCGCACACGCTACGGAAGCGAACACAAGGATAATTAGTATCTGGCGCATTGATTCCACGCATGGTCGCGTCTACCGCGAACCACCGTTTTGTAAAAACTCAGCAAGAGAATATACAGGTCAAGACTCTGCAACAGCACGAAAATGGGCGAGAAGATCACCACGTCATACCGCTTGGTATCCCAACCCGCCAAGATCGAAATCAACATCAGCAGGATGGCGTTTAGAATGAAAAATGCAGCCATCTTGTGGGGGATGAGGTAGAGCCACAACGGCAACAAGCTAAGAAACATTGAGAAGAGCAGAGCTTCCCCCAACAGAAGCTTGTACTCCATGTCCACCCGGCTCGTGCTACGGAACATGTTGTGCTTTTTGCCGACCTGCCATGCTCCGGTGTACCAGCGGTCCGTCTGCTTGATGTAGTCCTTCAACGTCCTTGGGTCCTGTGTGTATACGATTGCTTTTTCTTGATACACGATCTTGCCAAGATTCTTCTTGTGCAACTGGATGGTGCAATCCATGTCCTCGACGATGGTGTCGGTGCACCACTCAATCTGCCTGAACGCGCTCGTCCGGAAGCTGGTTGAACAGCCGGGGGCTACCGTAATCACACCCATCGCCGTCTGACCACTACGGTAGACCGAATGGGTCATGAAGTAGCTGTAGCAACGGTAGGCGGTCAGCCAATTGTGCGGCAGACTTTGCGGCCTTCCGCAGACCGCAACTGTATCCGGACTCTTGAACCCCTTCCTCACCGCGTCGTAATAGCCGGGGCAGACTGCCGTGTCCGCGTCCATCAGCGCAATGACATCGTAGTGGTCAAGCAGCTTGAAGTGTGCCGTCGCCCGAGCGATGGCGGTCGCCTTGCCGACGTTCTTCTCATTACGCAGCACGTTCGCGCCGTAGGAACGAGCGATATTGCCCGTGCCGTCTTTCGACCCGTCATCGCAAACATAAATATCGGAAGGTGACATTTTGGCAGCAATGATGCTCTCCAACGTCTTGACAATGCCCAGCCTCTCGTCCTTAGCGGGAACCAGTGCGCATATCCGCAGTGATCTCGCGCCACGCAGCAGAGTAGGACCCTGCTTTGGCGGTTCCTCAAGCTCGACCTTTGCCCATGCCACCGACACTATTCGAACCTCGGATGCAGATCGCCGAACGTCACCTGTTGAGGAAAGTCTGTGAATAAGCCCTGAGCCCATGGATAGAGCCCGGAGTGGAAGAGGATGGCGCGGTTCTTCGGGGACTTCAACAGCCATTGCCGAAGCATCGCATCCTCTTTGTCCGTCCGGATGCGCACCGCCACGACATTCGCCGCTGCGTTCAAAACCCGGTCAAGCTGGTTCTCATCATCCACTTTGACGTAGCGGACGTTCAATGGCACGAACTTGCTAAGCTGGCGGAAATACTTCGCTGCCGCGTCGTAGTACTGAGTGGGGTATCGCCCTTCGGTATCCTCCGCAACGATCAATTCAGACAACGCGAACTTGACGGGCTGGAGCCCGATGACAAACTGATTCGATCCCCGTTCGGGGTACGGCAGGGGCGCATCGGGGGGCAGTTGAGCACCTTCCACCCGATGCACGGGCGCGGTGCCGATTATGGTACCCTCCCCCTTGTAGCCGATCAGCATGTACTCAAACCGATCACCGGGGAACGCCACGTCCACTCCCCGCTGTGCCAGATAGTAGGCAGCTTTCGCTTTGCCCGAATAGTCGCCGCAACCGATCACAAGCTGCGAGTCGGATTCAAGCGCCTGACTCACTATGGCGGAGATACCATGCGTATCCGTGATCCAACCTGCGTTGCCTTGCGTGTGAGTCGTCGGGTATTGCACCTTGTCATCCAAAATTTCAAAACGGAACACCCCGGTTTCATCCGGTCCGTACCAAGCATCGCCGTTAAATGCGATCAGGGTGCCCACGAGCGGTCTCACGTCTACGTTCACCCGTTTTTGGATTTCCTCGACCAACGCACCTTCGTGGTGGGCGCGGTTGCTATCGTCACGGGCGATGGGAAGCTCCACGGATTTGTTAGTCAAATCCCAAGAGAATGAGCTCTTGCCATCCCACATCACGCCAACCCAATCGCGCCACACGCGCTCAACTTGGGTACCGACACGCATGCCGGGGGTCAGGAGGATGTAGGAGTCCCCGAGTACCATCGACTTTGCATTCGGCGGAACGACGAGGGAAGTTTCAATAGCCACATCATCAAATGTCGGAACAAAGCTTCCAGTAGAAAGTGCATGTAATGCCTTCGATTCGGAATTGCGTCCGAGTTGGGCTGCTTGTTTGGCGGCTTGATCAAAAGCCTTGGCGGACGGTAGACCGCATTCTTTCGCAGAAAAAGCGATGTTGGCATTCGCGGTCAGGAGCCGGGTGGCATCCCCAGTCACGCGGCGATAGTCGTCCAACGCACCGCAATCCCGTTTATCGGTCGCACGCCAAATGATGAAGCGGGTATCGCCGGATATGAGCGGGTCAGAGGCTCCGAGGCGGCGAAAATCCGAGATCAGTTTGTCAATCCTCACCTCGGGGTCGTTTTTGAAAAAACATGAATAGCAGACTGGGACAGCTTGGGCCTCGGAATTTACCCGCGCATCCACATATACAGCGTCGTCGGCAATGATCGGCGGTAGTACTGCATTGTCGCGCGAAGACAGTACCCTGACGGTTACCGCTTGCGCGAAGCAGCAGACGAACACGAATAGAAAGACCGTACGCCTCATAACTATGAGGGGGAGGTGCCTGCATCCGATGCAAGCGCGATACCAACGGTGCACGAGTGCCCGCGGGACTGTTCCGTTCTGTGCTCGCGCAACTCGGAACTTGTGCCAGTGAAATTACTTGAGTTCGTTGGCGAGCCTCCGTAGAAGCGTACTGGCGCGGACTAGTTTTCATGATGAGTTACCTTCAATAAGTTACGAACGTAACTAACAGCGGGCAAAGTCCTTGCATTCGAGAGAAAACATGTTCCGCAGTGGTGCAGCGATTCGGCCACATGCTGCTGTTTTCGGTTTTGTCTTTTCTGGTTTCCGTGCCTGTTTCAATCCTTCCGCACACAAGCGCTTAATCCTAATTGCCACCATCGTGCTCACGGATGCAGCGACGGCTCGGTTGCCCTTAAATGTGATTACCAGTAAGCCTTACCTCGGTAGCATCTTTGCGTATGTCTTCGTGCTGCTGATCGTCGTTTATGATTTGGGGTCGAGGCGCAGAGTGCATCGCGCCACTGTCTGGGACCGGAGTATTGGCGGTGATCGTTCCGAACCTTCTTGTTCCCATCGGCAGTCTGGGGTTTGGCATGCGTTTGCGGGCTGGGTGCTAGCGCTGACCCGTGTTTCGCATTGAAGGTTCGCATCCGGTCATGAAATGGGAATTAGGCAAGATATCTCAAATATCGTGAATACGTGCCCCAATCGTCTGACACTGGCGAAGAAGCCCGGACGAGAAAGTGCGTCAGATTAGGGATCACGAGAGGGGAGACACGCTTTTTACATTCAGTAGCTAGGTGAATAGCTAAAATTTGACACGACGTAATACCGTGTTCCGGGTGTAAGCACTCCACCCCAACTGTTCGAATTCGTTCCCCAGAAATTAAATATGAAGTACGCCGCTGTACTGGGGACAAACTGAAAGTGCTTTGATACCAATACTCCGTCGATGTAGTAGTCTATCTCTCCCGGCTTCCACACCATCTTTAGGACGTGAGAAATCGTTCCGTTGTAGCAGCAAACTGGATTGGTCTGATAAGTATTGACGCTAGTCCAGTTCGTCACCCAAAAGGTATTGGGATGATTACCTTCCTGTTCGAAGTCAATCTCGGTCGTGCTATTTCCGTAGTACAAAAAGCCAGCACTAATCTGTCCGCTTACCTGTACAGGGACATACTCTGTCCAGCGAAACGTTCCGTACAGGAAGCGATTGAGGGTTCGCGCCTCGCCTCCTACAATGCCGCCCGAAGAGGTCTCTGTCAATGTAAGGCCGATGCCAGAACTGAGTGGAGATACGTGCGATGGCAAAAACGAGCCTGGACCAGGTGCATTCCCGCTGTCCGTCGTCCATTGATACCCGAATTCCCAGAATTGGAAATTATGGATGCGACCTGCGTTCACTAAGCTGGCACTTACAGTGATTAACAGAACAGCGGTGATTGCCTTCTTCATCATGCAGTCCTCCGGTTGGCGTGACCTGCCGCTCAGAAGCCTGAACTTGAGCTTGCAATTCGGCCCAGCCGATAGCCCAATAGCGCACCTTTTTACCACGCTGTGCCGGAAAACAATCTACTCACAAGTACATACCTAGGCTCGTGGGAACCGAGCACGATTCGTAGTGTTACCGTTGCAGAATGCGGGTTCCCAACTTCCTCCGGTTTGCCTTAGCGGACGAGGTTGCGACTACGCTGAGCCATGTACAGTCTTTCTCGATTCGTCGACTTGCCACGACGAGCAAGTACAAAGGTTTAAACGTGGATTTGCTGCAAGCAGTTCGCGACATGAGAGTGACATCTATCGTAACGGGTCACTTCATCGCCGAAGGGGACCAGTTGGAGGTCACGCTGGAAGCGATTGAGTTAGCGAGTACCCGCAGCGAATCGGCGTCGAGAACTGATTTTTGAGGTTCTGGCGGAGAGAGAGGGATTCGAACCCTCGTTTGCGCCGTGAAAGGCGGTGGCTCTGGCAGGACTCGGAAATGGCGGGAGCGACGGGACTCGAACCCGCGGCCTCCTGCGTGACAGGCAGGCGTTCTAACCAGCTGAACTACGCCGCCTAATAATCACTCCTTATTATTACAACAACGGTCCATTCCTCTCCGTTCCCAAAACTTCCCAAGAATGCCGCGACAGAGCAGCGTCCCTCTTCCAACTCAACAGAATCAACGAATCAACAAGAGAGTTCATTTCTTGGGCGATAGTCCGCCGCGGTTCCGAACATTCCGCTGCGGATCCCTAATGCGCAATTTCGATAAGAAGATCAGAGTCCTGAGCGCGGTTTGTCGTCGAGTTCGGTTGCTCGAGGCGATTTGACCGAACCCCACCTTAGCGCAAACCCCCTGGATCAACTGCACTTAGAACTGGTGCCGGGAGGGGGAGTTGAACCCCCAAGGTGCTAAGCACCGGCGGATTTTGAGTCCGCTGCGTCTGCCAGTTCCGCCATCCCGGCTCGGGGAGGTTAGTCACAGGTTAGCACAGGGTTTACGAACCGAAAATTAGGATCGATCTGCTCATCCTGACATTGGTCTTCAGCTTTCGATAAGAAATAACCGATTAAAGTTTCTCCTCGACCCGCAAGTTATCGGTTACTGAGAAGACGTTTGGAACACTCTTGGCCTGCTGTTCGGCAATTTGCTTATCCATCTGTCGGGCAACGATGCCTTCGAGAGTGACATGGCCGTTTTTCACGATGATGTGAATTGGCGGAACAGCGCGCAATGCGTAAGTATTCAGGCTGGCATTTCCGTAGATAGCGCGATACGCGGCGACGCGAATCTGATCGTCCATCGGTGAGGTAGGCAGCACCTCAATCTGATTGTCTACACGTTCTACTCCCTCGATGTGCTTCACGGCGTTCGCGGCGTCGGATTTGAGCGTCGGGCGAGCGACTTGGCCAATCAGCGTCACCGTCCCATCGGGAGCGACTCGATATTGCAGGTTGTCGAACACGCCGTAATAAGGAAGCAGCAACAGTTCATGGCGGACTTCTTTCGTGATCCGGTCAAGCCCGGCTTGGCTGAGGCCTTGGGTTTGAGCGGCGGGACCAGCCGTCGCCTGGTTCTGGGCGGACACGCTCGGCAGAAGCGTGGCAGCAAGGAACACGACTGCAAGCACAATTCGCATAAAACCTCCTGGCCCGAATAGCATCTTCAGTAAAGCTGTCCCAGGTGCGAGCACGCAATCAGTATGGCGCGGTAGTTTTCACGAAAACCTGCTTTATGCGTGCAAATTTATGAGGAAAGGGGAGTTACGGCGTTAAGCAGCTTTGACATTCCACCAATCGAATACTGACATTCAGATGATGAGCCGATAAAATGGTGGTGTGCCAGTTTAGTGATGCCCGACCAGCCAGATTATAAGTCACTGTTTACAAAGAAATTGCCGGGTTATGGGAAGGTTCCACTCGAGTCAAGATCAGACTTGAGCGATCTCCTTTTCTGGGTGAGTAGGGAGCGGAGTATATAAAGGAAGCATGTCTTCAGGGGCGCCAATTGGCGATCGAGAGCGCGAGATTCTGACGGCCATCGTGGAGACCTTCATCTCCACGGGCGAGCCAGTCGGTTCGCGGATGCTTTCCCGGGCTAGCCGCGAGGGGTTGAGCCCCGCGACAATTCGCAATGTGATGGCGGACCTGGCGGACGCGGGGTTTTTGGAGCAGCCGCATACATCGGCAGGCAGGATTCCGAGCGCTTCCGCGTATCGATATTACGTCGAGCAATTGAGCGGGAAGACACAGCTTGCGCCAACCGACGAAACCATCATCCAGGAGTCGCTGCAGGGTGTCACCGACGTGCAGGAGTTCATGGAGCGGACATCGCATGTGCTGTCGCTGATTTCGCGGAACGTGGGAGTTGCAGTGGCCGCGACTGGGCCGAAGAACGCTCTGGAGCATGTTTACTTTTCGCGTCTCGGGGATCAGAAGGTGCTTGCCGTCGTGGTTACGAAATCAGGCGTAGTTCGAGATCGAGTTCTCAGGTTAGACCTGCCCCAGGCAGACCTGGATACGGCGGCGCGCTTCATCAACGAAAATTTTCGCGGCTGGACGCTGAAAGACGTTCGCGCGGAGATTGCACGCCGCCTCGATCAAGAGCGCAGCGAGTACGACCGCCTGATGCAGTCACTCGAGCAGCTTTACAAGCAAGGCGTGCTTTCGGGAGATGAATCAGCGCAGGTGGTTTTTGTGGAGGGTACGGCCAATCTGGTGGCTGGCGAGCAGGACCGGCAGCGGTTACAGGAGCTACTGCAGGCGCTCGAAGAGAAGCAAAAGCTGGTCGAACTGCTTGGCGCCTACCTGGATGCGAAGCAGGAAGCCGTCCGCGTGGTGATTGGGCTGGACGAAGCGCAAGCCTCGATGCGCAATCTGGTTTTGATTGGGACTCCGGCGCGGGTGGGCGGGGAAGTGATGGGTTCCCTTGCGGTCCTCGGGCCTCCGAGGATGGATTATCAGCACACAATTACCGCAGTCTCCTACATCGCGAGACTATTTGACAAAGTTTTAAACGAATCCGAGTAACGATTATGGGCAAGAACGGAAAAACTGAAGTGGAAGAACAGCATTTGGATACGGAACACGAACTCCCACCTGCACAGGAGCCGTCGGAAGTCGAGAAGCTTCGCACGGAGCGGGATTCACTGTTAGATCGGCTTGCGCGACTGCAGGCGGATTTCGAGAACGCGCGTAAGCGCGCCGCGAAGGAGCAGCAGGATTATCGCGACTATGCGTTGGCGGATGCGATCAAGACGCTGATCCCGGTGATGGATAGCTTCGATCGCGCGCTGCAGACGGCCCCGGAAAAATCTGAGTTCCACGCGGGGGTGGAACTCATCCATAAACAATTACAGGATGCACTGGCAAAGATTGGCGTGCGTCCGATTTCGGCCAAGGGCGAACAGTTCGATCCTCGGTTCCACGAAGCCATCGAGATGGTGGACACGGAAGATTTCGACGACCACCAGGTGATCGAACAGTTACAGACCGGGTACAAGCTGAAGGATCGGTTGCTGAGGCCGGCGATGGTGAAGGTGGCAAGGAATACGAGACGGTAAGTGCTTCCGTTGCGTTCTTCGCAGCCTTTCTTTGCGTTCTTTGCGGTGAAAAGCTCTTAACCGCGAAGGACGCAAAGGATTCGCAAAGATCGCAAAGGATACTTTGAGGATCTTACACAAATAGTGCCAAGTAACGTAAAACGCGACTATTACGAGGTTTTGGGAGTGCAGCGGGGCGCGACGGACCAGGAGATCAAGAGCGCTTATCGCAAGCTTGCGCTGCAATATCATCCTGACCGGAATCCCAACAATCCTGATGCAGAAGAGAAGTTTAAGGAATGCAGCGAAGCCTATGCGGTGCTGGCCGATTCCGAGAAGCGCGGTTTGTACGATCGGTTCGGTCATGCCGGAGTAGGCGGAGCGGGTGCCGGCCAGGGCTTCGATCCCACGGTCTTCCAGGATTTCAGCGACATCTTCGGGGAGTTCTTTGGCTTCGGCGATCTATTCGGCGGTGGGCGCGGCGGCAGGCGCTCACGCGCGCAGCGTGGGGCTGACCTTCGCGAGGACATCACGCTGGAGTTCGAAGAAGCCGTTTTCGGCGTTGAGAAGCAGATCACCTATCGCAAACAAGAAAACTGCGATGTGTGTAGTGGCTCAGGCAGCGCGGGTGGAAAAGCTCCAACAACATGCCGCAGCTGCGGCGGACGTGGCCAGGTCCGATACCAACAGGGTTTCTTCAGTATTGCGAGGACTTGCCCTAACTGCCAGGGCAGCGGCAGTGTGATCAGCGATCCGTGCGCGAAGTGCAAAGGCGAAGGCCGCCTGTTGCAGTCGAAGACGATTGACGCGAAGGTTCCCGCTGGCGTGGAAGACGGCACGCGGATTCGCTTTTCGGGAGTTGGGGAGGCGGGTATTCACGGTGGCCCGCCCGGGGACCTTTACGTCGTGCTCCACGTCAAGGAGCACCCGTTCTTTCAGCGACAGGGGACCGACCTCTACTGCCTCGTCCCCATCTCCGTCACGCAGGCCGCCCTGGGAGCTGAAATCCAGGTCCCAACGCTGGATGGCGAGCACACATTGAAGATTCCTGAAGGAACGCAGTCCGGGACGATGCTGAAGCTCCGGAACAAAGGCGTGCCGGTGTTGAACGGTCACGGCAAGGGTGACTTGTTCATTGAGGTACGGGTGCAAACTCCGACCAAACTGACCAAACGCCAGCGAGAGCTACTGCAAGAGCTGCAGGGAATCACGCAAGTGGAGAACAAGCCGCAAAGGCACTCGCTGCTCGGAAAAATGAAGGACATGTTTGGGCAGGCGTGAGCTCGGCAGAAGTTCTTAACCGCAAAGGCCGCAAAGAGAAGCCGCAAAAATCGCAAAGAACAACAGCCACATTTCAATGACACGGCGACGTTGGATTGCTGACGAGGTCCACGGGAACCGAGCTTTTCTCACGGGCGATCATGCCAGACATTTGGCTCAGGTGCTTCGTGCCAAATCCGGCCAAGAATTCGATATCGTGACTGGCAGTGAAGTTCGCCGCGGCAAGATCGTCAGCATCGCGGCTGATCGCGTGGAGTTCGAACTGGGCGAAGTGTTGCAAGAAACCGTACGCGCCGAGATCACCGTCGCGATTTCCATCTTTAAATTCGATCGCATGGAATGGGCGATTGAAAAATGCACGGAGCTCGGGGTTGCCCGCCTTATCCCGATGATCGCCGTTCGTACCGAAAAACATCTTGCGCAAACGGCGCCGAAGCGTGCCGAACGCTGGCGGAAAATCGCCAAGCAAGCCGCGGAGCAGTCGCGGCAAGCCTCCGTACCGCAAATTCTCGATCCGGTAAAGCTTCGCGAAATTGTGAGGAACCAAGCCGGAGTTCGGATTGTTCTCTCGGAATCGGAAACCAGTTTGGACCTGAAAGACGCGCTGCCACCGAATACATCATCGCTGACACTGGCCTTTGGTCCGGAGGGCGGCTGGAGAGAAGATGAACTTGCAGCTTTCGCGGAAGCCGGATGGACTTCCGCCTCTCTCGGGCCGACGATTCTTCGTGCGGACACCGCGGTGATTGCCGCCGTTGCGGTCTGCGGCTCAATCCTCAACGGCGAGTAAAAACTAACCACAGAGGACACTGAGGAGCACAGAGGAACGCCACAGAGGATCCGGAATTGTTCCGATTTTTCCGCAAGCCGCTCTGGTATGCTCCAGTTCAATGGCTGTATCGCGCCGGGCCCCGACCTTCCAACCTGATCCGCAGCAGTCCGAGGCTATCGAGCACGTTCATGGTCCCGTGCTGGTGGTGGCGGGTGCCGGTACCGGAAAAACGACTGTCCTCACGCGCCGCATCGCGCGTTTGATCAGCGAGGGCCATGCGCGTGCAGACGAAATTCTCGCGCTGACCTACACCATCAATGCGGCGGCTGAAATGCGCCAGCGGGTTGAACACGAACTTCGCGGGTTCGATACAAGGGCCCTCCGAATCTGCACGTTTCACGCTTATTGCAATGACTTGCTGATACGTTCCGGCCGTGATTTTCGCGTCTTGGACGATCCCCAGCTTTGGATATTCTTGCGGCGCAATATCCGCGAGTTGCGGCTGAACTACTACGTGCGCGCCGCCAGCGTCGCGGAATTTCTACGAGACCTGATCGACTTCATCCGGCGATGCCATGACGAACTGGTTGGGCCAGAGCAGTATGCGGAGTATGTACGACGGATAGAGCGGTGCGAATTGCCGCGGCCGCGGGTCGCGAAATCCAAAAAGACTGCGGAGATTTCGGATGAAGAAGCGCTGGGCCGCTGCCGCGAGATCGCCTTCGTATTTGCGACGGTGGAACGGATGTTGCGCGAGAAGAAACTTGGAACGTTCGGGCACCAGATCCTCGGAGCCTACAAGCTCTTCGAAGAAGATCCTGCCTTGCTGGACCGTGAACGCCGGAGGACGAAGTTCATCCTGGTGGATGAGTTTCAGGATGCGAACTATGCGCAGATCAAAGTCCTCGAACAGATTGCCGGAGCAGGTCAAAACATTGTTGCGGTAGGGGATCCTGATCAGGGAATTTACCGCTTCCGCGGCGCCTCCAGCGAGGCCTTCCAGCTTTTTCGGAAGCGCTTTCCAAGCTCCAAGTTGATCGCGCTGACCAAAAACCGGCGGTCGACAACTCCGATCCTCAAGTGCGCGCACCAGGTGATTCGATTTAATCCTGAGCCGCTCGAAGCCGCGTACGCGCGATCTCCGCTCGTTTCGGCCAGGGATGAGTCCGAAGCCGTGCCGCGCAGCCCGGTCGAGACCGTACTCGTGACCGGAAACTTTATGGAAGCGACGGACCTTGTCGCGGCGATTCTCGAACGACGGCGACAGACGCGTTGCGCGTGGAAGGACATTGCCGTGCTTTACCGGATTCACTCGCATCGAGACGAACTCGCGGCCGAACTGGCCAGAAACGGAATTCCGTTCTCGATCGAAGGCTTGGACAGTCTGGATGCTCCAGAGGTCCGCGACGCATTAGCATGCCTTGGCTCGGTGGTCTCCGATGCCGACAGCGCGGCAATGTTTCGAGTGGCGGCATTGGCACAGTTCCTGGTTGATCCCGAAGAGTTGCGGACCGCGATCAAGTCGCTGCCTCGCGACTCGACGGTTCCGCTGGCGGTTATTCTGTCGGGAGTAAAGGGCGGCGCAAAGGTCGTAGAAGTCGTGCGGCGGGCGCGCGAGCAGACAGCAGGAAGCAAGATATACGCGAGCTTGCTCACATTGATTCAGGAGTTCCAAATTACGCGTGCCGCAGCGGTTGAAGCGCTGATTCGATTCGCAAATGAGTGGGAGAAGGCTGCGCTCACTCAGACCGGAGAGCCGGGCGAGTTTCTCGAATATCTTGAATACTTCCGCGAAGCGAAAGGGACGATTGCGCTGCCGGCCAGCGAGCAAGAGGATGCCGTAAGGCTCATGAGCGCGCACGCGGCCAAGGGCCTGGAGTTCGACCATGTATTCATCCTTCGCGCGGTAACGAATAGTTTTCCCACAGGTTTTCGCGAGCCGCTGATCGATTTTCCGGCGGAGCTGCGGAATTCAGGTGTCGCTGACGGTTCCGATGAGAAGAAGGACTGTGAACAAGAAGAACGTCGCCTGTTCTACGTGGCGATGACGCGCGCTCGCGATACTCTAACGATCTACGGCAAATTCGGAAGAGGGAAGACGGAGAAGACGCCCGCAGGCTATCTGCGCGAACTGATCAAGAACCGCGATCTCAAGGGCTACCTGAAGCAGCGCACGTGCCGTGATTTCCAGACTGAAATCTTTGCCGCGGCCGAGCCCACGTCGATGTCGCGGCTCTCACAGTGGATTGCCTTGGTGCCGGCCTCGGATCTTTCTTCTACATTGAGCGCCAGTGCTATCCAGCACTATGAGACCTGCCCATTACAGTTCAAGCTCGAGCGCGAGTGGAGAATTCCGGCGGAGCCGTCGGGGGCTTTGCAATACGGTGCATGCATGCATCGCGTGTTACTTACCTACTACGATTCGGTGCGCTGGAACCGTAGGCTGTCGGCGGACGAATTGATCGAGCGATTTCGCGCGGACCTTCAAAGCGCCGGCTTCACCGACCACTATCAGCGGGAGTTGTACGAGAAGAAGGGAATTGAGGAGTTGCGGCAGTTCGTTGCCTCCGCTGAGCTTGCCGAATCCGAAGTCCTGCATACCGAGGAGCGGTTTAAGGTAAAAGTCGGCGCAACCAATCTGGTGGGAAGAATTGATCGTGTGGATCGCGGTTCGGGCGATGGCGTGGTGATCACCGATTACAAAACCGGCCGACCCCGATCGCAGGAAGATGCGGATGACAGTCTGCAACTTAAGATCTATGCGCTCGCAGCTCGGGAGAACTGGGGATATCGCGTGGAGCGGCTGGTCTTTCATAATCTCGACGGAAATACACAGATCGGCACCCAGATCAGCGACGCCAAGATTGAAGAAGCAAAGCTGAAAGTAGAGAGCATTTCGGAGAAGATCTCAGACGGGCAGTTCGAACCCAAGCCTGGATTTCACTGTTCGTGGTGCGCGTACCGGGTGTTGTGCCCTAAGACAGAGAAGAGAATTCCGGAGTTGGCGAAGCCTGCCGCTGCGCAGAACTAGCCCCTTGCCCTTCCGCGCGAGAAGCCTTTAACCGCAGAGATCGCAGAGCTGACGCGGAGTTCGCAGAGAGAAGCACTTAACCGCAAAGTTCGCGAAGGCCGGCGCAAAGATCGCAAAGACTAGCACCCACCAAAAAACTTAGGGGACGCTGTTCGCGTCCCCTTGGGTTTGTTTTGCGAGTCCGGCTTAGTGCTTCTTCGCCTTCTTCGCTTTCTTCTTGGTTGCCATGTTAACTATTCTCCCTTTTCCGTTCTTTACGGATGATGCAACGGTCTTCTGTTGCGACTGTCTGAATGTATAGAGTCAATAAAATGCGAAGTCAAGCAAAAAATGATGGATGGAGAGGGCGCGAGCGGAGTACGAAAGTCATTGTGAGCGCTTTGTAAGTTCCTCTTGCGAGTGAAACTGAGAATTTTCTCGTTGCTCGAAAGAAGTTGATGCTGACTATTGACCCACAACTTCCCGAATGACTCGCAGGAAGTTTTTGCCCATAATTTTCTGAATGTCTTCCTCGGAATAACCCATGCGTAGCAGGGCTGCCGTCAGATCCGGCATTTTGGAAACGTCTTCGAGGCCGGCAGGAACGTCCGGAATCCCGTCGAAGTCGCTGCCGATGCCGACGTGGTCCATGCCCGCGACCTTCACGATGTGATCTACGCACTTTGCCGCATCTTCAAGCGTGGCATGCCCAACGTGGACCTTGGCATAGTCCTCGTGATATTGCTTGCTCGCATATTCATCCAACGCCGCGCCGGTCATAGTCGGCTCAAGCGCATTCTCCTGCGTGATTTTCTTTCTCAAGTCGTCCGCATCCTGCTGGCTGAGGAAGGCGGAAGAGAAATTCACGCCAACCACACCGCCGTTGCGCGCGAGCGCTCGCAGCATGTCATCGTCCATATTGCGCACAGCACTGTCGAGGGTCCGACAGGAGGAATGTGAGGCGATGACCGGCTTGTTCGTCACCTTTAGGGCGTCGTAGAAAGTCTTATCGGAGACGTGCGAGATATCCACGATCATTCCGATGCGGTTCATCTCCCGGACTACTTCTTTCCCGAAGTCGGTCAGTCCATTGTGAACAGGCTTGTCGGTCGAGGAGTCGCCCCAGTCGGTGTTGCGAAAATGGGTTAGCGTCATGGAGAGGATCCCCATGTGGCGATACATGCGCAGGACGGCGAGATCGTTCGCAATCTGGTGTCCGCCTTCGATGGTGAGGACGGCGGCTATTTTCCTTTCGCCGACGATGCGCTCTATGTCTTTGGCGCTAGTTGCCAATTCAATCTGGTCGGGATGCATATCGAACATGCGTTGCATCGCATCGCAAAGGTCGAGCGTGCGGCGTACCGCTTCGGACCCTTTGTAGTAAGTCGGCACCCAAAGGGCAAAGAACGGCGCATGAACGCCGCCTTCATGGAGGCGTGGAATGTCGATCATTCCCGTGGGAAGGCGATTCCCGATATCGACCTTGTCGTAGATGATGTGCTGGACCGTGTCGTTATGGCCGTCAATGCCGAGAACGCTCGCCTGAATGCGACGGGCGTTGGCCTCGGCCTGGCTCCAGCCGAGCGAGTTGAACATAGCAAGAACTACGGACAGCCAGGCAAGCTGAAATTTCATCAGACACCTTCCAGGATTATTGGTTTTTATGCCGCGGTAGTCATCGTCTTCCAGGCATCGAACCCGCCGGTAAGATTGGCAATGTCGCGGAAGCCGGCTCGCCGCAGAATGCTGGTTGCAATGGAGCTGCGGTAGCCGCTCTTGCAATGGACCACGATCAGCTTGCTGCCGTCGAGCTCCGCAGTGCGATTCGATAATTGGCCCAGAGGAATTCGAATCGACTTCTCCATGCCTGCAGCTTCGACTTCGCCGCGCTCGCGGACGTCCAGGATCGCAATGTGGTCTCTTTCTTTGTCGAGCAGCTCCGAAAATTCCTGCACTGTGATCTGCGGGATGTAGTCGAGTTCGTAACCCTCGGCTATCCATCCTGCGACTCCGTCTTGCAAATACGCATGTACGTTTTCGATCCCCACGCGCGCCAGGCGCAGCTGCGATTCGCGAAGATGATCAGCATCCTCGCCAACCAGGATGATGCGATTATCAAGGCCAAGAATCCGCGCCGCCCAGGACGCGTATTGTCCTGAGAGACCGATATGAATGGACCCCGGGACATGCGCAACGGCGAACTGCATCGGCGGACGTGTATCGAGCACGATTACGCCTTCGCGCTGCATGCGCCGAACGTCAGCTGCACGGACCGCTACGGGAGGCGGAATCTGGTCCAGAGCGCCAGCGCCCTGGCGGTTCATCTCGACGTCCCGAATGAAATATTCGGGACGCGGCGGCATGCTGTCGGTCAGCAGATGGACGAATTCATCCGAGCTGCGGGCCTGAAGCGCATAGTTAGTTCGGCGTTCTTTCCCGATCGTAGAAGAGCGCTCCGCTCCCATCTGCCGGCCGCAAAGAGAGCCGGCGCCGTGAGCCGGAAAGATTTCCGTCTCATCAGGAAATCTCAGGAGCTTGTCGTGCAAGCTGTGGTAGAGCATCGCGGCCAGCTCTTGCGGAGTGTGGTCGCGCGACAGGTCGGGGCGACCCACGTCTCCGACAAAGAGCGTGTCGCCTGTGAATATTGCCTTGGGCCGCGAAGGCTGGCCAAGATCAGTCACCGCAATGCAAATGCTTTCCAGCGTATGGCCGGGCGTTTGGAAAAAATCGAACCGGCACTGGCCGAATTGGATGGAGTCTCCATCTTTGACCGCAATGTGCGGGAAGGTTGCGCCGGAGCCTGCGCCGAGGTAGATCTTTGCTCCCGTACGCTCGGCAAGCTCATGATGGCCGGAAACGAAATCCGCGTGCAGATGAGTCTCGATGACATGCGCAATACGCAGGGTTTTTTCTTTGGCGAAGTCGAGATAGATCTCGATATCGCGCTGCGGATCAATGACAGCCGCTACTCCTTCGGAGTTCACCACGTACGAGGCGTGCGCAAGGCAGCCAAGATAGAAACTTTGAATTTCCAAGGACATAAGCGGCCCGAGTAGTGTAAGCCATCGGATTGGCGTTCGGAACTATAATGCGTGGCAGCGTTCAAGGGGCACGGGAAACCTGCATCTAACTTCGCGCTGAGCACGCGACAAAAAGGAGACTCACATGTTCCAGATTCGCAACTTCATGATTGTGTTAGCCATGGTACTGATTCCGGCCGCACTGTTTGCGGATCGGGACGAGGGCCAGTACGTGATCCTGAGCGCACAATATGGCACGAACGAGAGACACGTGGATGTCACAGATCGCTTGAAACAACTTGCACGTCACGACGTTAACTTCCGCATGGGAAATAGCACGTTTGGCGTGGATCCCGATCCGGGTCGAGTCAAAGTCCTCAGAATTTATGCCAGAGGACCCCGTGGCGACGAACGCATGTTCGAATATCGCGAGGGTAGCGTCGTGGATGGCTCCCTTTTCCGTGGATGGGGGAGAGGAGAGTGGGGGCGAGGTGGCTGGAGCGGACGCTGGGAAGGGCAAGGGGGCGGAGCTGAGTACCAGCCCAATATGCAGGCGGCGATGCAATATCTGCAACAAGCACAACAGAGCCTGCAGAATGCCTTCTCTGATAAAGGCGGTCACAGGGAAAGGGCCCTGCAACTGGTGAACCAGGCGATGGGCGAGGTCCAGGCCGGCATGCAGTATGCAAACCGTCACTGATTGGGGGTGTTGAGCTTATCAACTGGCCCGGCACCCTGTGTCGGGCTTTGTTGTTTCTAGCCAATCCTCTCAAGCCAATTCCGTAGCTGGAAGGAAAGAAAATGCAAAAACGCAAACTTGGAAAAAACGGACTGGAAGTGTCGGCCATCGGACTCGGTTGCATGGGGCTGAGCTTCGGCCTCGGCCCAGCGGTGGACAAACAGCAGGGCATCTCGCTTATTCGAGCAGCGGTCGAACGCGGCGTCACGTTTTTCGATACCGCCGAGGTCTATGGGCCTTTCACGAATGAAGAACTCGTCGGCGAAGCGCTGGCGCCGTTCGTAAGAATGCCATGATCGCAACCAAGTTCTGATTCCGCATCGAGAACGGCAAGCAGGCGGGCTTAGATAGCCGACCGGAGCACATTAAGGAAGTCGCTGAAGCCTCGCTCAAACGGCTGAGGACCGATGTCATCGACTTGTTCTATCAACATCGAGTTGACGACAAGGTTCCAATCGAAGATGTCGCTGGAGCGGTGAACGACCTGATTCGGGAAGGCAAGGTCAGGCATTTTGGACTTTCGGAAGCCGGGGTGAAGACCATTCGACGCGCGCACGCTGTCCAGCCAGTCACGGCCCTGCAGAGCGAGTATTCACTCTGGTGGAGGGAGCCTGAAACCGAGGTGATTCCAACGCTTGAAGAATTGGGCATCGGATTCGTGCCGTTCAGTCCCCTGGGAAAAGGCTTTCTGACCGGCAAAATCAGCGAAGACACGCAGTTCGACAAGAACGATTTCCGCAACGTTGTGCCTCGGTTTTTAGCCGAGAACCGGAAAGCGAACCAGGCGCTCGTGGACCTGATTGGCAGATTCGCGCAGCAGAAGAACGCCACGCCGGCACAGATCGCTCTTGCCTGGCTGCTGGCACAGAAGCCGTGGATTGTGCCGATCCCAGGCACGACTAAATTGCTTCGGCTTGAAGAACACCTCGGAGCGGTCAACGTGGAGCTTTCTTCGGACGATCTGCGTGAGCTGGAGGCCGCTGCATCTAAAATTCCGGTGCAAGGTGCTCGTTACCCTGAAGAGTTGCAGAAGCTGGTGGGACGATAAGCCGAAGTTCTAAAGTCTGATCGATGCAGGACAACGTATGTCATCGCGGAGCGATTCACTGAAAGACCACCTCTCCCGATACCGCGAAATTACGATTACTGTGACTGGCCGAAAATCTGGCCGAGCCGTTTCTATCCCGGTCTGGTTCGTGTTCGAGGATGACAAGCTCTACCTCTTGCCGGTGCAGGGATCGGACACGCAGTGGTACAAAAACGTGCTCGAGAACCCAACCTTACGTGTGGCGGCCAGAGATGCAAAAGGCGAGTTCAAAGCAGTTTCTATTACCGATCCAAAGCAGGTTGCGCCGGTCGTGGAGAAATTTCAAGCGAAGTATGGATCTGGGGACGTTAAGAAGTACTACTCGAAGTTTGATGTTGCAGTGTTAGGGGAGCTGTAATGAGTGAAGTCTGGACATAGTCGCCCCAGACGAATAATGGTCGGCCCTCGCAGTGGCGAACTGAACGCTATGCGTTAACCAGCACGGAAATTAGCTCTGGAGTGCACCGGGAGGTTTCGAGAGATTTGATGGCGTCCTCGGCCGTCAATCGTCCCATCAACAGTGCCTGCTTCCGGTTGGTTGTGGTCTGGATGGGAGTCCGATCAAGCCGCTGCACAAATGTCGGGGCGTGGATGCCATTTCGGCTCAATTTCACAAGGAACTTGGTATTTTTCATGGTGTTGGTTCTATTCTACTCTTGTTTCCCGATAGCACGTGCATCTCGGTGCGAATCGAGCCGAAAATGTTGGATGATTTCACTTGCGTTAAAGGCGCGGATTGGGCCGCAACTTCCAAAGTCACCACAGGTCAATGAGTGTAAGGGAGATTTGTCAACAGTTACGAGAAAACGAACCTGACGTGTGAGGTTGGAAAGTTATAAACCTCCCCCTATCTTAGATTCGGCGCACCAATTCAAGCACCGTAATTTCGGGCCGAGAACCGAACCGGATAGGGAAACCGGTGGTGCCTATGCCGCGGTTGACGTAGAGCTGCCCGCCGGGTTTCTCGAACCATCCGCTGATGTAGCGAGTTTCTATTCGGGTGAGGGAGACGCCGCGGTGGATGAACTCGAACTCGCCGCCGTGGGTGTGGCCGGCCAAGGTCAAGTCGATGCCCAACTCAGCAGCACGATCAAAGGTGTTGGGATTGTGGCTCAGAAGGATGTTGACCACCTCCGGCATCACCAGCTTTTCGTTCCCCGCAAGATACTGATCAACGTCGTGTCCAGAATGATCGGTGGAGAATCGCAGGCTCTGGTAGTCAATGCCAATCAGGTTCAGCATTTCGCCGCGTGATTGAATCGCCACCCGCTCTTGACGCAAGATGCGAATCCCCTCCGCGGCAAAAAGTCGCGTGATGGAATCCTCGGTCTCTGTATAGATCTCATGGTTGCCGAGGCAACCGAAAACCCCGTAGGGCGCACGAAGACCGCCGAGTGCTTGAACTACTTCGCCTTGCGCTAGTCGATCATCAGCCAAGTAGTCTCCGGTCAGCACAACCAAGTCGGCTTTCAGCTCATTGACGAGTGCAACGCACCCGCGAATCTCGTCCGCAGGCATGAAGGGGCTGATGTGAATGTCTGACAGCTGGGCGATGTGAAAACCCTCGAACGCTTTGGGTAGGCGCGCTAGCCGGATGCGGTGGCGAGTGACTTCCACGTTAAATCGGCCGTAGAGCAGTCCGTAGCCTGCGGCCACAAATGGTACGGCGCTCAGGGCTACGGCGGCCCGCTCCAGTAAGCGGCGGCGGTCGGGCGAGGGCGGATCGGAAGCTGTGGCACCTGGTACGGGAACGGCGGCGTGGCTCGACGCGGCATTGCGCGCTTTGTGGTAAACCCACGTTGCGGTGCGCGTCATGCGGTCTGCCGTCCAAAAAACCATGACCAAGCCGAAGCCCACCCACGACCCTACCAGCCACACCGACCAACCCCCTTCAACCACAAGCCTGCGCATCGTTAAATGGGTCGAGTCGTCCCCGAGCAGGCTGTCGCCAATGCCGAAGTTGTGAGCCAAGAAGAGCGCATAGACAACGATCAAGGTAATCGCGAGCCAGACGCGCTGCGGCTTCCCGCTAATGAAGAGTTTCCCAAACGCGAGGATGCCGCCGATCCAGAAAAGTTGGGCGGAAATCAGCGTCACGAAGCCTGTGGAAAAGACCAGGAAATATAACGGCTCTGGCCCCTCGTGCCAATTGGGGATGATGAAGAAACCGCAAAAAA
>Ga0075425_100001053_pt1 | contig 26531 bp, 22 predicted proteins | sample SoiMethybrSBSTD4_FD_75300 | JGI IMG/M metagenome (GOLD analysis project Ga0075425, IMG submission 75300) | Bulk soil microbial communities from a Populus tree surrounding site in Tennessee, USA - Soil MetaG P. TD hybrid SBSTD4 | ecosystem: Environmental > Terrestrial > Soil > Tree plantation...
AAACGAGAATCCTGGGCTCGCCTGTCGCCTGCTGTAAAGAGTCCTCAACCGCACGCACTAGCAAAGTCACAGGGCGTTTTCCGGACGAACGCGGCACCGCCAAAACGGTGCTACTCGTTTCTAGGCTTCGTGGTCCGGAACTCCCGAATCGCCGCAACAGCGCACTGAGTGCCGTTCCGCAGGCACCTGAGGCTCGTAATACACCTCTCGGAGATACGGTGATGCCCTCACGAGCATCCAGAACTTGTTCCGCGGTTTCGTTCGCCAGCAGAAGGCCGCCGGAGACGTCCGTTACCACTACGCCGATGTTGACGAGGTCAAGCGCTTCAAAGCCGGCCATCAGCAGGTGAAAAGGACGATCGGCGACTCGATTTAACGTCGCCGCTACGGTTCTACCCGGATCAACGTTCAGTTGAGCGGCTCCGGGTTCGAACTCACCCTTTCTAAACGGGGCTTTGATTGCCAAACTCGGTAGACTCCGTGACACTGCCATGACCTGACTCCAGGGCTAAACAAGTACGCTGAGGGTGCTAGCGGCCTAAACCGCAGCTCATGTGGGGGCATGACAGCGTACGCAAAAAAGTTTGGTGAACCGCTGGGACCTGGTATCGGGCGAGGGATCCCGGGGGGATCCACTTAATAGTGCGACCACCGACTGGCATCAAACTACACCACGGCGTTTCATTGCTGTCAAGGGGAAACGAAGAAACGGCTGGGATATCTCGCCGGGAGTTACTGCAAGCCTAGGCCCCGGGGCGCGCGAGTAGCCTACATTGATTACGATTGGGATCCATCACTCTAACTTGAAAATGCGTTCCATCCGCAGCCACTTTTCGCCCGCTTTTGCCTCAGGCAGCCGCTGTTGGAACTTCCACATCAGTTCTTCCCACTCCTGCACCTTGGGATTGTTCTGATCCGCTTTGTCCTTCTTCTCGAATGAGAAGCTGTCATTCACTTCCATAATCATGAACAAACGCGTTCCAAGGAGATAGATTTCCATCTCTTCGATACCAGAGTTCCTGATGCTTTCGGTAATTTCGGGCCAGATTTTCTCGTGATACCGGCGATATTCAGCAATCAGCTGAGGATCGTTCTTGAGGTCCAGAGCAAAACAGAAGCGTCGTTTCATGGGATGGAACCTCTTAGGTAAGTGCGCGATCCAGATGGACGTAGCCGCCGTCGACGAAGAGGTGTTGAGCGTTGATGTGTCCTGCCTGCCCGGAGATCAGGAAGGTCACCATCGCTGCAATCTCTTCTGCCGTCGTCATCCGCTTCTCCAAGGGAATTTTGGAAAGAATGCTTTTTAACTTCTCATCGGGATTCGGAAAGGTATCGAGCCATCGGCGATAGAGCGGCGTCATCACTTCGGCGGGCACCACCGCATTCACACGAATACCGAACGGTAACAGTTCGGCAGCCCATTCCCTCGTCAGGGCGAGAATTGCTCCCTTGGCAGAGGCATATCCGGATGTCCCGCCTTGCCCGGTGATGGCAGTTTTGGACGCCACATTGACGATGGATCCTCGCGACTTCTTCAGATGCGGCAAAGCATAATGCGCCATATTGTAGTAGTGGAAAAGATTACGGCTGAGGGACCCTACATACTGTTCCGGACTCCCCTGCTCCAGGCCGACCTTGTCGTTCACGCCGGCATTATTTATCAAAGCGTCGAACCGACCGAAAGCTCGCACCGCGGCATCGACAGCCTTAGCGCAATTGTCAGGAGAGCAGAGGTCGCGCACGATAAGATCGCCAATCGCGCCGCTGGCCTGCAATTCTGCCCGCAACTGTCCGCCGGCTTCAGGGTCATTATCCACAACAACGGGAATCGCACCTTCTGCGCTAACCGCGCGCACAATGGCGGCTCCAATACCCTTTGCACCGCCGGTGACCAGGACAACCTTGTCTTTGAGTTGAAGGTCCATAAGTCAACCATGCAGATTAGTGAAGCCTCCGTCCAGGGGATAATTAGCCCCTGTAATGAAGCTGGCCTGATCCGAACACAGAAAGAGGGCGAGAGCGGCAACCTCGTCGGGCTCTCCCATTCTTCCGATGGGCTGGGCTCGTGACAGTTTCTCAAAAATTTCCGTCTCTCTGCCCGGGTAGGTCTTCCTCAGATAGTCGTCGACAAAAGGTGTGTGGACTCGTGCGGGAGAAATGCAATTGCACCGGATATTGTGATTCACATAGTCGCGCGCCACCGAATAGGTCATCGCGATAACGGCCCCTTTGCTCATGGAATACGCAAAGCGGTCTGCCAGACCAGCCGAGCCCGCAACCGATGCCATGTTCAGGATCACTCCGCCCCCGTGTTCTCTCATGTGCCCGAGGATTGCTTGCATACAATTGTAGTAACCCTTGACATTCACTCGGAAGACGCGCTCGAAGTCCTCTTCTGAGGTGCTCTCTGCCGTTCCAATATTCGAAATTCCGGCGTTATTCACAAGAATATGAACGCGCTCTTTATTGAAAACCGTGTTCAGCGTGGACCTCACCTGCTGCTGGCTGGTTACGTCGCATTGGTACGCGGACGCGTTTCCACTGGCTTGCGAAATCAGCTGGCATGTTCGTTCCGCATCGCTCGGATTGCGCTCGAGTATGCGCACGATTGCTCCGGCCGCTGCGAACGTTGTCGCGATGGCTCGTCCGATGCCGCTCCCGCCACCGGTGACAACGGCGACTTTTCCATTCAACCGGAAGGCATCCGAACTTACCTGCGGACTGTTCACAAGGAAACGCCTCGCTTCCGAGACACGGAATTGTCCCGAACCCTGAATGCAGCTTTCATGCAACGCCGCCGTCGAAGCGGAGGTGTATCGTCCAGCATCGGTGCATATCTAAGATCTCAAACCCCAGAATCTTTGGGCGTTCCCTCCCAAGACCCCATCACGGATTCCCTGAGGGAATTGCATCAAATATTCCGTCACAACCTCCATCACCTGGGAATAAGTAGCGGCCACAGTACACACTGGCCAATCTGATCCGATCATGAGTCGATCAGGGCCGAAACACTGGAATGCTACATCAAGGCATGGGCGTATTTGCTCGGGCGTCCAATGTTTCCAATCCGCCTCGGTAACCAACCCGGAAAGCTTGCCCACCGCGTTGGGCAACAATGCCAGTTTCCGGATGCCCGCTTCCCAGGAGCCGAAATCCCCTTCTCTGATTGCCGGTTTCGCAAGATGATCGAGTACAAACCGCTGCCTTGGGAATCGCTGGACGAACTCGACCGCTACGGGAAGATGTCGCGGATAGATCAGAATGTCATAGACAAGCCCAAATTCATTTAACATTCCCACGCCGCGCTGGAAATTGGAGCCGAGAAGGAATTGACCGTCCGGTTCGCTTTGCACGATGTGTCGGAGACCGACCAGCTTGGGGTTCGCTGCCAGGGCCTCTAACTGCGCCCGCAAGTCCGGGGCTTGAAGGTCAACCCATCCCACGACCCCGACGATGAAGGGATTCTCGGCGGCCAATTCCAGCAACCACCGGGTCTCGTCGATGGTTTGCCGCGCCTGCACCGCGACACAACCCTGGAATCCATTACGCTCTAATTCAGGCTTGAGATCGGCGGGAAGGAAGTCCCTGCGCAAGCAGGCCATTGAATCATCGATCCAGCCATACTCGCGGGGATTGTAGTGCCAGAAATGCTGATGGGCGTCGACGTACATGGGCGTACTCCCGACTGGCAACAAATGATTTCAGAATCACAACGAACCGACGACTCTTTGGCTGGACTGACCCAGACCCTCGATCCCCAGCTCCACCACATCACCGGCCTTCAGATATTGCGGGGGATGCATGCCCAAGCCAACGCCGGCCGGAGTACCCGTGCTGATGACATCGCCAGGGAGCAAGGTCATGAACTCGCTTACATATGCAACCAGAGTCTCGACGTCAAAAATCATGTTGGCTGTCGAACTGTTCTGCCGCATTTCGCCGTTTACTTTGAGCCACATTTTGAGATTGCGGATATCGGGAATTTCGTCCGGAGTAGACACGAACGGTCCCAGGGGTGCGAAGGTATCGGCGCTCTTTCCCTTCACCCATTGACCGCCACGCTCCAGTTGAAAGGAGCGTTCGGAATAGTCGTTGTGAAGTGCATAGCCTGCGACGAATTCAAGCGCGCGCTCCTTCGGGACGTATAACGCCCTCTTGCCGACCACCACCGCCAGTTCAACTTCCCAATCCACTTTGGTGCCGTTTCTGGGAATCACCAACGGATCATTTGGGCCCACCAACGAAGTCGTGGACTTGAAGAAAATGACCGGTTCCTTAGGCAGCTCCATCTTGCTTTCTGCCGCATGGTCGCGGAAGTTTAGTCCGATGCAGACGATTTTGCTCGGCCTACATATGGGTGGTCCTAAGCGAACGGAACGGTCCACTCTTGGAGCGGAGCTACCATTCCGCGAAAACCACCCGCGCAGTGAGTCCAGTCCTCCATTTTCGAAGAACGCTTCGCCGTAGTCCACGCCATACCCCGAAGTGTCCACACGCGTTCCATCTTCGAGCAAAAGACCGGGCTTCTCTTTGCCGGGATCGCCCCACCGCATCAGCCTCATGCAATGCCTCTCCGATGCTCAGATTGGACCAGTGAAGCATGGCAGTCTAACATTTTGGGCACGCCGAACGTTCGTGGGCATGCTTCTTTTGTAACCGCTTACAGGACTTCGAGAACCAGAATCGTCCATCACAACTGCTTGATTCGAAAGCGTGTACAATCGCTTGGCAAGGCCGCGCGGCGTTGGAGACTGATCCAGTTCCTCGCTCCGGTCTTTTGCTTATGAAGAGCACCCGCACCACGCTCGTCGACATCGCCAATGCGCTCGGCGTTTCGATTGGCACTGTGCACCGCGCACTACATAACCACCCTGGTATCAATCAGGAAACCAAGAATCGCGTGCTTCTGGAAGCCAGGAGGCTTGGCTATCGTGCGAATCGTGCTGCGCGTTCTCTCTCGATGAAGCGCAAGCTACGGATCTCAGTGAATACCCTCAAGGGAACGACTTCGTTCTGGGACGAAGTGCGCGCTGGTATCGACCAAGAAGCGAGGTCCGTGGGGATGGAAAGCGTGGAAATTCAATACCGCACCTACCCCCAATTGGGCGATGGGGACGAATCCGCCTTTGAAGCAGCCTTGAAAGACGAAGTCAGCGGAATCATCACGTTTCCCAGCAGTCCAGGCAGGTTGCGCGAATGGCTGCGACGCGCCGCTCCCGCTCAAATTCCTATCGTTTGCGTGGCTACGGACGCACCCGGCACGGGCCGACTCGCGGTAGTTTCGATCGACACCATGGTCAGCGGATCTCTGGCGGCCGACCTCCTGGGCAGGTTTCTTAATGGACAAGGTTCCGTGGCCGTGACGGTCAGTGATTTGGCCATCCTGGAACACGCCGAAAAGGTGAAAGCCTTCCAGAGCACGCTAAGGTCGTTCTACCCTCAGATGCAAATCGAGGCGCCTCTCGAAGACCACGACATTGAAGCCGAGGCTTACGTGAAGTGTCGCAAGCTCTTCCAGTCGCGTCCCGATCTTGCCGGCATCTACGTTACGACCGAAGCGTCCATTCCTGTATTAAACGCAGCTCGCGACGCTGGAATCCTGGATCGATTGGCCATCATTACGACGGATCTGTTCCCCGAACTGGTGAAGGAGATTCGGTCTGGAACGGTCGCCGCCACCATACACCAGCGTCCGCGCACGCAGGGCGTCATGGCATTCCGGGTGCTCCACGATTTTCTTGTCGACCGTCAAACGCCCTCGCCGCAGGTAACCCTGGCACCGCATCTGGTCATGCGGGGCAATCTGGACTTCTTCCTTCAGCGTCAGTCGTTCGAGCACAGCCCTACAAGAGATGACGCTGAAAATGTCGCGAGCAATGTGGATAGCTACTCGGTCGGCTGACGTTTCGAACTAGTTGAATTGAAACGCGAGGCACAGCCGTTCCTCAAAGTTCATGAAGTCGAAGCGGTCACCTTTCTCTTCATCAGAACAGGAGTTCCCTTATGGACCTAAGGCGGTCGTGCCGCTTTCTGAAGCTCGTTCTCGTAATGCTGAGCTCCTTGTTGCCGCTCCGAGTTCAGGCGCAATGGGCATCGATGAATCCTGTTGCCTCTGTTCAGCAACAAGCGGATGGCGTTCTTTTCACAATGCAGACTGGCACCTTGAAGGTGGAAGTTTGCAGCGATTCCATTATTCGCGTTCGCTATTCCTCTAGTTCTTCCTTTCCTAATTTACCCGACTACTTGGTGACTAAGACCAAGTGGCCGGCAACTACCTGGAACATGCAGTCTTCGGATGACTCAGTAACGCTCACGACCGCTCGCCTCCAAGTTAAAGTAGCCCGCCAAGACGGTGGCATCACTTATTCGGATGCAACTGGCACGCCGCTTGTGAACGAAGCGACACGGAAACTGACTCCGGTCAAAGTCAATGGCGAGGACACCTACCGCGCGGAATCTTTCATCAATATCTACGGCTCTCACGAAGGTCTTTACGGCCTGGGCCAGCATCAGTCCGGCGTGTGGAACTATCGGGGAGAGTCCGTCGACATCTCCCAGGACAATACCAACATCGCGGTACCCATGCTCGCATCAAGCAAGGGATACGGGATTTTCTGGAATAACACGTCGCGCAGCCGGGTAAACAATCGTTTCGCGAATTATCTGTACATCAGCTCGGAAGTAGCCGATGTGATCGACTACTACTTCATTTATGGCCCCGAGCTAGACAGAGTCGTCGCGGGTTACCGTGAACTGACGGGGCAGGCGCCATTGTTCGGGAAGTGGGCCTACGGTTTCTGGCAGTGCAAGAATCGCTACAAATCGCAGCAAGAAATTCTGGGTGTCGCCAAAAAATATCGCGAGTTGCATCTCCCTGTTGACAATGTCGTTCAGGATTGGTTCTGGTGGAACCACAAGGGAGAGCACATCTTCAACAAGAATTATCCTGATCCGAAAGGCATGGTAGACGAACTCCACAAAGACAATTTCCACCTGATGATTTCGGTTTGGCCGTTCTTCGAGCCCGGCTCGGCTGTTTATGACGAAATGGAAAAGCGGGGCTGGTTCGTTGACAAGTTCAAGTTCGCCAAGCCGCCCTATCACACAGCGGGCATGGCCGTGTATGACGCGACCAATGCCGATGCCCGGAAATATTACTGGGACCTGATGAACAAGGCGTTGTTCGGCATCGGGCTTGATGCTTGGTGGCTGGATACGACCGAGCCTGAAACTGAAGGACAAGAAGAAAACATTTTGCTGGGTCACAAGCTCGCCATCGGCAGCGGCGATCGTTACCTCAATCTCTATCCGCTGATGACGACTGGCGCGGTGTACAACGGGCAACGGAGCGCCTCCGACCAGAAGCGGGTATTTATTCTCTCTCGCTCAGCCTTCGCGGGGGCTCAAAAGAACGCAGTTACGGCGTGGTCGGGCGACATCAACTCGGACTTCTTCAGCTTCCGCCGGCAGATTCCCGCTGGCCTCAACTTCTCCCTCTCAGGACTTCCCTATTGGACCACGGACATTGGTGGGTTTGTTTCCGGCAATCCCGACGATCCCGAATACCGCGAGCTCTTCATCCGCTGGTTTCAGTACGGCACCTTCTGTCCGATCTTCCGCGTTCACGGTACGCGCACGACCGATCAGAATGAATTGTGGTCCTACGGACCCGACGCGCAGAAAATTCTGGCCAACTTCGACCGGCTGCGTTACCGACTCTTGCCTTATATCTACTCACTCGCGTGGCGGACGACCAGCGAAAGCTACACTCCGATGCGACCCTTGGTGATGGATTTTAGTGGCGACGTGCGCGCCGAAAACATCGGTGACCAATTCATGTACGGACCTGCCTTTCTCGTGAACCCGGTCACCGAGCCGGCCGCGAACACGCGACGACTCTATCTTCCAAAAGCGCGCTGGTATGACTTCTGGAGTGGCGCTTCGACCGGTGGTGGCCAGGTTATCGACGCAGCGTCTCCGCTTGAGCGCGTGCCGCTCTATATTCGTGCAGGCTCCATCGTGCCGCTGGGGCCCGACCTCGAGTGGTCCACGGAAAAGCCTGCTGACCCGACCGAACTTCGTGTATACCGCGGGGCTGATGGGGATTTCACCCTCTACGAAGATGAAAACGACACGTACGCCTACGAAAAGGGCGTTTATGCGACGATCCCCTTTCATTGGGACGATGCAAAGCAGGTACTGACAATCGGCGAACGTAAAGGAAAGTTCCCCGGTATGCTGAGCACCCGCACCTTCCGCATTGTGTTCGTAAGCGAGAATCACGGCGTCGGTGTGGGTCCAACTGACGAACCCGACAAGACGGTGAAGTACTCAGGAGAAAAAGTCTCGGTGACTAAATGAACAGGGCTGCGGCAGCAGCTACAAAAAGAGCGAGTGCCCACAGCAGATCGAAGTTAAACCAGGCTTTCTGCAGCATGCTCAGACCGTATCGATCGTATGCTTGGTAGAAGAGGATTGCCAAGGCGCCCGCAACCACCAACAAGCTAGCCGTGTGAACGAGCACCGCCATAACAAGAAAAGATGAAGGATGCACGGACAGCGTGTCTGGTGCGATCGGGACCGCCATGTGATGTGACATGGGATGTCCGGGATGCGCCAGCAATACGGGAATCAGCATCAGTCCTGCACCGTGCGAGGATGCCATCAGGAACGACCAGAAGGACAGCTCCCACCACCCGGCCCGCATGCCGGCGCCACGCGGATGGCGGGCGCGAATGATCCTGTACAGACCTACCCCGAACAGAATCGTTGCGACAGCAATCTTGACTGCCCTAAGCGGGAACACGGTCTGCGCGATTTGTAGAATGAGGAGTGCGAGCGCGATAGCAATCGCATGGCCGAGTGCGATTGGAAACAGAGACTGCACCAAGGCTGCGCGTTTTTTTTCTTGCAGCCCGCGAGCGAGCGCGAACAGCCAGCCCATCCCCGGATTCAGCCCGTGGTAGGCGCCCAACAGGATCAGCGGCACCCACGGCCACGATCGGCTCATGGATAGCAGTAGAAATCAGAAGATGCGTCGCCGCCTTCAAGCCGCACCTGGTGACTACGCAGATCTCCGAACTCTACGAAGAACTTCGAGTCGGCCTTCATGCCTCCGTTGGGATCGACATCCAGCTTAACCATCCATCCATCGATTCCCTCTGGATAAAACTGCTTGTCCCATGCGGCGTAGAGCGAGTTTGTGAAATAGACGCGACGACCGTCGCGGCTGATCTCCACCATCTGCGGCGCACCGTTGAGCGGCCGTTTTGGATTTGCCGGGTGCGGAGTTCGCCGCACGATTCCGCCCAAGTGGACCGAGCCGGTTTTCTTCGGCTGGAACGGATCGGACACGTCATATTGAATGATCTCGCCGGTGCCCCAGCAGGACGCGTAGAGAAAACGGTCATCCACGGACAAGTTGATGTCGGTGAGGAGGGGCGGAACCGCCTTGAAACCCTGCAGCAACGGGGGAAGTTTCTCGGGGTCAGCCGGCTCGGCGGGAATGTCGATGACTTTCTTGGCTTCCCACTTGTCTCCAGCGCGATGCCATATCCAGATGGAACTGGAAAGGTCTTTGAGTGAGACCACCACGCCGACAAAGCCCCAGGCCTTTGTCGGATCGTGTGCCGGGCGAAGCTCAAGCGCCATCTGATGTTCGCTGCCGAGGTCGACTGTTTGCAGGTGTTTCCGCTTGCGCAGATCCCAGAAGTGAAGACTGTGCCCGTACTTTCCTGCGAGTAGCAGATCGGGAACAACGCCATTCTCAACCATGTTGGGCGTGCCCCATTCGCTGGTGACAGCCGTGTCGTGTCCCAAGTGCCAGGAGAAATCGTATCCGAAGTACTGGGGTCCGCGATCGACCTCCCAGCGACCAAGCGGTTCGAAGGTGTAGTGGTCAAGCGCAAAGATGCCGCCCGGACCTTCGCCGTTGGGCGCTCCGAGCGCACTGACGTAGATGCCGTCGGGGCCGCAGTGCAACGTGTGCAGACGGCTGTAGCCCGTTCGCTTCGCGACTTCCTCGGGCTCGATCACTTTCACGATTTTCGGTTCACGCGGGTTCGGTTTCGTATCGATGATATGGATGCGAGAAGATCGCAGGCCCGGCACCACGAGGTAGCGGCGCTCGACATGCGGATGCGCCGAGTATGGGCACAACGCTGAACTGCAGGCATTCCAGCCGAAGTGGTGGAGTTCGTCGCCAGCATTCGGCATCTCAACTTTACCGACAATCTTGCCGTAGCTTTTGGACGCTGCATCGACGTCCACCACCACGAGTGCATCATGGCCCGTGCCGCCATTCGCATTTAAGGCAGCCACATAAGCCAGTTTTTCCTGCGGCGCTTGCATGGCGAGCTTCGGAGAGGGATAAAAAGTCGGGTCCGCCTTCATTAGCATTGCGATCCTCCTTGGGAATAATTGCACCCAAAGTCACAAGAACAATGGTGGCCTAGCTAGGGGCTATCGTTTCCTGGGATTGCTGGTGACGGAAAATGGAACGCACATTTCCACGGAACCGTCGGGACGTTGGTGGACATTATAGCGATTCGGAGCAAGGCTTGTTCCCGAAAAGTGGGTCTTTCGTGCAGGCTCCCTGAGGGTTCGTTTCAAATCTCGAAGGAGTACGCTAGAGTTAAAGCACAGTCAGGGAGCTATCTTTCCGAATGAAAGCCCTTCTACTTTCCAAATATCGCCAACTGGAACTGGCCGACGTCGCGGAACCTGCCGTGAATGACGACGAGGTATTGGTCCGCGTTGCGGCTTGCGGAATTTGCGGCAGTGATGTGCACGGATACGACGGATCCTCGGGCCGTCGTATTCCGCCGATCATCATGGGACACGAGGCGTCCGGCCGAATCGCCGCGGTTGGAGCAGGCGTGAAGGAATTCTCGGAACGCGACCGAGTCACGTTCGACTCGACCATCTACTGCGGTACGTGTTGGCACTGCTCTCGTGGCGAAGTCAACCTGTGTGACCAGCGGCAAGTACTGGGCGTTTCCTGCAACGAATATCGGCGCGCTGGAGCCTTTGCCGAGTACGTCGCCGTTCCAGCACGGATTGTCTATCCGCTTCCCGATAACCTCGATTTTGCGGATGCGGCGATGTTGGAAGCTGTGGCAGTCGCTATTCATGCTGTGTCCTTGGCTAACATTCCGCCGGGCAGCACGGCACTCGTGCTTGGAGCCGGCACCATCGGACTTCTGGTGTTGCAAGCTCTGCGTGCTGCCGGATGCCCTCGTGTATTTGTGAGCGACATCGACGATTCTCGGCTCAAGCTGGCGAAGGAACTCGGCGCCACCGATGTCGTGAATGCTGGAGCAGACGCTGTTGGAAAAGTTTTGGAGCTTACTAGTGGAATTGGCGTGGATTTGGCCGTCGAGGCCGTGGGTCGAAACGAAACCGTGGATGCGGCGATCAACTGCGTTCGTAAGGGAGGCACCGTTGTCCTGGTTGGAAACATCTCTCCCGAAGTGACGCTGCCGCTGCAGAAAGTCGTAACCCGCCAAATTCGCCTGCAAGGCTCTTGTGCTTCGGCCGGCGAGTATCCGAAAGCCATTGACCTCATGGCAAAGGGAACGATTCGGGTAAAGCCGTTGATTACGGCTGTCGCACCGCTCGATGACGGGCCGCAATGGTTCGAAAGGCTCTATGCGCACGAACCCAACCTGATGAAAGTTGTTCTTACGCCGGGGAACGCTTCGTGAGCGACAACCTGTTCGATCTCAGCGGCAGAGTCGCGCTCGTCACCGGGACCAGCCGAGGTCTGGGGCAGTATATGGCGAGGGCTCTGGCCCGGGCCGGGGCTGATCTTATTCTCACGAGTCGCGACCGGGGTCGCCTGTTGGCGTTCGAAAAGGAAGTGCATGCACTCGGGCGGCAAGCCGTTTCCCTCGAACTCGATGTCCGAAACTTGGAGAGCATTCAGAGGATGGCTTCGGACGCGGAGGCCGCGTACGGCCATATCGATATCCTCGTGAACAATGCGGGCTGCAATGTGCGCAAACCGGCGCTTGATGTCACCTGGGACGACTGGAATCTAATTCTCGATACCAACCTTCGAGGCAGTTTCTTTGTAGCGCAAGCGGTCGCTCGCGGCATGATCGCCCGGCAGTACGGCCGAATCATAAATATCGGGTCCGTGACCAGCGTAGCGGGCTATGCAGGGCTAGGCCCTTATGGCGCCAGCCGCGGTGGAATTCGGCAGTTGACCATGAGTCTCGCCGATGACTGGGGACGCCATGGCGTCACGGTGAATTGCCTCGCGCCTGGATGGTTTCGCACCGAGCAGAACAAGGTGCTCTATGAGAATCAAGAATGGGTGGACTATCTGTGCGACCGAATTCCGGTGAAGCGTCCGGGCAAGCCTGACGATCTGGATGCCGTCGTCGTTTTCCTGGCGTCGGAGGGAAGTCGCTACGTTACAGGTCAAACGCTGCTTGTGGATGGCGGCATCTCGACTGGCGCAACACGTGCCCTACAGACTGCCACTGGAGCGAGTTCGAAGAAGAGTTAGCTCGCACCTCGGTTGCGGACCAAGCCCGTCGGAAGCGAACTCAATAGCCCAATTTCTTGTCGACAACGTACAGCAGCGGCTTTCCTGTGCGAAACCTCTGGTATTGCTCGATGAATAACCGCATTGCCTGATCAAGCCAGTCTGAAGTGTGGTCGGCGCAGTGCGGGGAGAGCAACACATTCTCCATTTTGTAGAAGGGATGGCCGGCCGGCAGAGGCTCTTCATCAAAGACGTCGAGCGCGACCCCACGAATGCGTCGTTCCGCAAGCGCACTGAGCATTGCTTCCTCCTTGATGACTGGTCCCCGGCCAATGTTGATCACTACAGCTGTAGGCTTCATCGCCGAGAATTCCGCTTCCGCGATCATTCCACGCGTTTCGTCAGTCAAGGGTGTGGATACGACGACGTAGTCAGATAGCGGCAGCATCTCGAGGATGCCGCTCCGAAGGTAGGTCTTCTCAATAGCTGGGTCTGCTTCGCGCGACGAATGGCGTTTCAGAGCCAGAACCTTCATTCCCAAAGGGCGAGCTCTTGCCGCTACCGCACGACCTATGTCGCCATATCCGACGATGCCCACCGTCTTCCCAGCAATCACCTCCACATCAAACTGCTCCCACTTGTGCGCCATCTGGTTGCGTATCAGCCGATGGAAGTCCTTGGCGAAATACAGAATGGCAGCGAGGGCGAACTCGCCCAGCGACGCGCTGAACACGCCGCGGCCATTCGTCAGGGTGACTGAGTTCTCAACTAACTCGGGAAAGAGCGTTCTCTCCAAGCCAACGGAGCGGGAATGCACCCAACGAAGATGCCGAGCCATACTCACGACGTCGCGCAAGAGCTCTAGCGAACCCGACCAATTGAAGAGAACAGAAGCCGAGGCGGCCGGCTTATCGAATGTTCCACGAGAATTCCCGATCACGATCTCCGCCGAATCGCGCAACTCACTCAGCATCGCCAGTTGGGGCTCACTCGGATCAGCAAGAACCAGAACTGTGTTGTCTTTCATCGCAGGAATGGTACAAGACGAAAGGGCGCGCAGTCTCAATCACTAGACGTTTTTGACGTAGTATCTCCGTTTGGTTGCATTCGCGTGGAGACGGTGCCGCTATGATCGATGACGTGAGCCATGAACCCGCACGCGATCCTCAGGACCTGGAGCGGTTTTTAGTTTCCAGAGAGAGGGCCGGAGACGACGACGGAATGACGGCCCTTTATGAGCCGCAGGCCGTCATCGACTGTGGTGATGGGCAGTTGGTATCAGGAAGAGAAGCAATCCGGGCGTTCTTTGCCGGACTGGTGGCAATAGGGCGAAAGTTTGACTTCGGAGATCAACGAGCAGCGGTTATCACTGGAGACATAGCACTCACGTCAACTCGCTTTCCAGATGGTAGCGTGAGCGCCGAGGTCGCCCACCGACAGGCCAACGGAACATGGCTGTGGGTGATCGACAAGTTTTCCGTTACGTAGTGTAAGCTCTCCGTTCTCGGTGCAAATAGCAAGAATCCAAACTAAAGCACCATCGTTTGTGAGCACGTTTGACGTGCCAAACAGGCGGCACCTACAATACATCCCTTCACACAAAGCATTCCGGTTGTGTTTCTCTCCGTAGTTGTGGACTCGATGCCACCCAGGGATCCCAAATCGTTACGCAGCTACCGCTGGTACGGTCCCGATGATCTGCGCTCGTTCGGGCACCGTTCACGAGCGGCTTCCATGGGCTGCATTCATGCTGACTATGCCGGCAAGCCCGTAATCGCAATCGTTAACACCTGGAGTGACATCAATCCTTGCCATAGTCACCTCCGCGAACGTGCAGAGGACGTGAAGCGAGGGGTGTGGCAGGCCGGCGGCTTCCCGGTCGAGATGCCAGCCATCACCTTGGGTGAGACCTTCCAGAAACCCACGACCATGATGTACCGCAACCTGCTCGCCATGGAGACGGAGGAATTGTTGCGTTCCTACCCGGCAGATGGTTGCGTGTTGCTGGGAGGCTGCGACAAAACAACTCCGGCTCTGTTAATGGGCGCAATCAGCATGAATCTTCCCGCTATCTTTGTGCCCGCGGGTCCGATGCTGCGCGGCAACTGGCAGGGACAGATTCTCGGCAGTGGTGCAGACGTCATGAAATATTGGGCGGAGCGCCGCGCCGGAAATATCGATCAGGAGGCTTGGCAACAGATCGAGGAAGGCATCGCGCGCTCGGCGGGGACGTGCATGACGATGGGAACGGCCTCGACGATGACCAGCGTGGCGGAGGTGCTGGGCTTTTCCCTTCCCGGTGCGAGTTCCATTCCTGCGGTCGATTCGAACCACCGCAAGATGGCCAACCTTTCCGGGCGGCGTATCGTGGAAATGGTGTGGGAAGATCTGAAGCCGCGTGACATTCTCACGGCTGCATCTTTCGACAATGCCGTGGCCGCAGTCCTGGCGTTGAGTGGTTCCACGAACGCCGTGATTCACCTGCCTGCTCTGGCAGGCCGCGCTGGAATCAAGCTGACGATCGACCGGTTCGATCAGCTTTCCAGGACAACGCCCGTGCTGGCAAACTTGCGGCCGAGCGGAAAATACCTAATGGAAGACTTCTACTATGCCGGCGGTTTGCCTGCGCTGCTAACTTCCCTAAAAAAGCAATTGGATCTCACTTGCCGGAGCGTCACAGGAAAATCGCTCGGGGAGAACATCGCTCACGCTGAAACCCATAACGACGACGTCATCAGAAACACCGAAAATCCTGTCATGGACTCAGGAGGACTGGTCATTCTTCGCGGCAATCTCGCGCCCGAGGGAGCCGTCATCAAGGCCGCTGCTGCCGAACCTAGACTTCTGAAGCACACCGGACGCGCAGTCGTCTTCGATAGCTACGACGAAATGAATACTCGCATCGATGATCCATCGCTCAATGTCGATGCCGGCAGCGTTCTCGTTCTCCGCAATGCCGGGCCGAAAGGCGCTCCCGGCATGCCCGAGTGGGGCAACTTGCCAATCCCGCAGAAGTTACTGAAGGCCGGGGTCCGCGACATGGTTCGCATCTCCGATGCGCGTATGAGTGGCACCAACTATGGGGCGTGTGTGCTTCACGTTTCTCCCGAGTCCTTTGTGGGCGGCCCGCTTGCCCTTCTCAAAGAAGGCGACATGATCGAGCTCGACGCAGAAGCTCGCAAGCTGAGCATGTTGGTCGACGATCAGGAACTCTCGCGAAGACGAGCATGCTGGCGGCCCAAGGAAGGGATTTACCCACGCGGGTACGGCAAGCTTTTCATGCAACACATCAAGCAAGCCAATGAAGGATGCGATTTCGATTTTCTCGAAGGGACGGCTCCCATCCCGGAGCCCGAGATTCATTAATACCTGGAATTCCACGGAGGAGAGTCATCATGAACAATCCGTTGTGGAAAGCTGGACTCACGGTTGCAGGTATTCTCTGGATCGTGAGCACCGCCGGCGCACAAGCGAATTACAGCGTGAAGTCACCTGACGGCCGCATCGAAGTGCGCATTCGCACTGCTGATCGAATCAAGTACGACGTGGTCCTCAACGGCAAAGCTCTTCTCCAGGATGCAGATCTGTCGATCAATATCGACCACAAAACTCTTGGAGTGAATCCTAAAGTCACTGCCCACAAAGAACGCAGCACGAATCAGGTCCTCGAACCTGCCGTGAGGCAAAAATTTGCCAGGATTCGCGAGAACTACAATGAGCTCCGACTTGAAATGGAGGGTGGCTATGCGGTCGTTTTTCGCGCCTACAACGAGGGTGCCGCGTATCGTCTAGAGACATACCTCTCCCAAAATGAAGTGAAGGTATACGGAGAAGACGCCAATTTCAATTTCGCGGAAAGTCACACGGTCTACTACCCGTTGGAAGAGTCGCTGTTCTCGCACAACGAGAGAAAGTGGGTTCCCCAGGCGATGAACCACATCGCTCCCACCGCCATTGCTTCGCTGCCAGCCATTGTTGATATAGACGGCGTGAAAGTCGCCATCGCGGAATCAGATGTTGAGGACTACCCCGGGCTGTGGTTGCGCGGTACGAGCGGAAATGGGCTCGCCGCCATCTTCGAGCCTTATCCCTTAGAAGAGAAACTCGAACGTGATCGCGACTACAAGGTGGTCGAAGCTGCCGATTACATTGCGGTCACGAAAGGTACTCGCACCTATCCCTGGCGGCTGGTGGGTATCGTGGAAAGAGATGCAGATTTGATTACGAATCCGCTGGTATGGCTCCTGGAGAAGCCATCGCAGGTGCAGGACACGTCCTGGATCAAACCCGGCAAGGTCGCATGGGACTGGTGGAATGCCAACAACGTCTACGGAGTCGACTTCAAGTCCGGTGTCAATACGGAGACCTACAAGTACTACATCGATTTTGCGTCGAAGTATGGGATCCCGTACATCATTCTGGATGAAGGCTGGTACAAGCTTGGCAACGTGATGGAGGTAGTGCCGGAAATCAACATGCCGGAGCTAACGGCTTACGCGAAGCAAAAGAATGTAGGAGTGATTCTCTGGGTCGTGTGGAAGACGCTGAACGATCAGCTCGAACCGGCGATGAATCAGTTCTCGCAGTGGGGCGTCAAGGGCATCAAAGTCGATTTCATGCAGCGTAATGATCAGTTGCTGATGAAGTTCTACCACAACCTGAGCCGGGAAGCTGCCAAGCGCAAGATGCTGGTCGATTTTCATGGGGCACAAAAGCCCGCGAGCCTGACCCGTACCTGGCCAAACCTCATCAGCACCGAAGGCGTGCGTGGACTGGAATGGAGCAAGTGGAGTGCCGAGACCGATCCGCCGCACACGACCACGCTTCCCTTCACCCGGATGTTCCTCGGCCCCATGGATTTCACGCCGGGCGCCATGCTCAATGCGCAAAAGAAAAGCTTTGCTCCCGTATTTGACCGGCCGATGAGTTTAGGTACGCGTTGACATCAGTTGGCGATGTACGTCGTCTACGAGAGTCCTCTGCAGATGCTTTCTGACACTCCCTCGAACTACCTGCGAGAGCCAGAATCCATGGTGTTTCTCAAGGCAGTCCCCACCGAATGGGAGGACAGCTTGGCACTCGATGGGAAGATTGGTGAATACGTAATCGTAGCCCGCCGAAGTGGACACGATTGGTACGTGGGGGCGATGACGAATTGGACGCCACGCGAACTCGACCTTGACCTATCTTTCCTCCCGGCAGGCAACTTCACGATGGAAGCCTACCAGGATGGCGCGAATGCGGATCGCTATGGCAGCGACTACAAGCTGGCCAGTAGCCGAGTCAGTAAAGCGACAAAGCTGAAATTGAAACTGGCTCCGGGAGGCGGCTGGGCAGCACGGATTCATCCATGATCTGGGAGAGGACATGAATGTCGACCATATTTGGAGTTGAACCTGCTCGCAAGCTTCGCCGATGAAAACTTACAACATCGCGGTCATCCCAGGGGATGGCATCGGCAAGGAAGTCGTTCCAGAGGGCATCCGTGTTCTTGAGGCCGCTGGCCGACTCTTCAATTTTCAGGTCCGTTGGCAGGAGTTTGACTGGGGCTGCGAGACCTACACGCGAACCGGACGGATGATGCCCACCGATAGTTTGCAGCAGCTTCGTGCGTTCGATGCGATCTTTCTCGGAGCCGTAGGCTATCCGGGCGTGCCCGATCACATCTCGCTGTGGGGGCTGCTGATTCCCATTCGGCGCGGCTTCCGTCAATACATCAACCTTCGGCCGGTGCAACTCCTTAAAGGCATTCAGAGCCCCCTGAAGGAGCCCGGCCAGATTGATTTCTTCATTGTGAGGGAAAACAACGAAGGTGAGTACTCAAGCATTGGCGGTCGTCTTTACGAAGGTACCGACGACGAGATGGCTGTTCAGCAGACGATCTTCACACGTCGCGGGGTCGATCGCGTCGTGCGCTACGCTTTTGAACTGGCTCGCAAGCGCAGGAAGCATGTCACATCCGCCACAAAGTCCAACGGCATCATTCACACGATGCCGTTCTGGGATGAATGCTTTCACGAGATAGCCAGAGAATATCCTGACGTTCGCACCGACCAATTCCACGTTGATATCCTCACCGCGCACTTCGTTCGCCATCCCGATTGGTTTGACGTAGTAGTGGCCTCGAATCTCTTCGGCGACATTCTTTCCGATCTCGGACCAGCGGTCGTGGGGTCGATTGGTATCGCTCCGTCAGCGAATCTCAATCCTGAACGAGAGTTTCCTTCGATGTTCGAACCGGTCCATGGCTCCGCTCCGGATATCGCCGGAAAAGGAATCGCCAATCCGATCGGTCAAATCTGGTCGGGAGCAATGATGCTGCGCCATCTTGGGGAGGAAGGAGCAGCCGATACTATGGACCGGGCAATTCGAGATGTGCTCGCGCAATCGCAGGTCCGCACTCCCGACCTCGGAGGGACCTCGACCACACAGGATGTGGGCGAGGCCATCGCGGCAGCCGTGAGCGGAGGAAAGTAAAGCAATCGACCCTGCTCTTCCTCTCACTTTCCAACGTACTTAATGCGCCAGATTGAGTTCGATGCGTCGTCCGTCACCAGCAGTGAACCGTCCGGGGCCACTGTGATTCCGACCGGCCGTCCCCAGACGTGTCCATTGTCCACGACGAATCCAGTCATGAAGTCCTCGTACTCACCGCTTGCATGTCCAGTCTGATGTAGCGGCACCCGGATCACTTCGTACCCCACGCGCGTTGCCTTATTCCAGGAGCCGTGCTCCGCAGCAAAAATGTCCCCTTTGTATTCCTCCGGGAACTGGTTGCCATCGTAGAACGTCATTTGCAGCGACGCATTGTGCGGATGTAAGAGAACGTCCGGAACAATTGTCTTATCCTTCAGTTCCGGATGTTTGCCCTTGTGACGCGGATCCTGATGCGACCCGATATACCACCAAGGCCATCCATAAAATCCGCCATCCTGTACGTGCGTGATGTAGTCCGGAACGAGGTTGTCGCCCAACGCATCACGCTCATTGACTGAACACCACAACTCGCCGGTCTGCGGATGGACGGCTAAACCGACAGCGTTACGGATGCCATATGCATAAACACGCATGCCGGAGCCGTCTGGATTAAACTCGAGGATGTCGGCGCGATTCTTCTCTTCCGAGGTTGTATCTGGGTCGTCCACATTGGAAGCTGACCCAACCGAAACAAACATTTTCTTGCCGTCGAGGGAAAATTGGATGTCTCGTGTCCAATGACCCTCGCCACCGGGCACGTCGGCGATGTGCTGAGCCGGCCCCCGCGCTTTCAGATCGCCTTTCTGATACGGAAAGCGGACAACCGAATCAGTATTCGCGACGTAGATCCATTGGGGATCCGGACCCGGAGGATAGAAGTTGATTCCGAACGGACGCTTCAGATCGCTGACGAAAATCTGCATCTGCTCGGGCTTGCCTTTGCTGGTGATTCCGCGGAAGACTCGAATGTCGCCCGCCTCGCTCTCGGCGACGAAGAAATCGCCATTGGGAGCCGTGCGGATCAGCCGGGGTCCTTCGAGTCCGCTCGCATACTGCTCCACTTGAAATCCGGGTGGAACCTGCGGCCAAGCTCCGTCCGGACGTGACACCACGCTCGGAGCATTGCCGGCGGACGATGTGGCGTACGGCGCAGGCAGGTCCTTCACTGTGATCTTGCGGCTCACTCCTGGCTTCTCAAACCGGTAGTCGGTGAATGGGGCCTTCGGAGCCGGGGCTTTCGAGACGTCAGGCGCAGGCGCCTTGGCTGGAGGAGCAGCGGCCGCAGTCGCTGCCTTTCCGCCCGACAACGTCTTGATGTACGTGACCAGTTGCCACCTCTGTTGCTTGGGAAGCATCGCCCAAGCTGGCATGCCGGCGGGCTTGTCGCCTTTGGTTACAAACCAAAACAACTCGCCAGACGTGACCGAGTTCAGCTTCCCATGAACAAATGCAGGAATGTTTCCCGAGCCCTCGCCGTGTTCACCATGACAACGAGCACACTTCAGATGGTACAAATGCTGTGTTTTGCGGACGATCTCAGCGTCGCCCTCATAGGGATTTTTCAGTTGCTTAGCAGACGGCGGTGCGCCATGAAAACTTTCGCTCTGGGCAGTGATTAGGGGGCACAATAGGGCAGACAACACCAGGACAAACGCATTGAATACATTCTGGGGGATGCTTTCCTTCAAGAGTTCCTCCGGGGGTAGGAAGATAACTTTTTATCATCGAGAATTGGACGCACTTTCGATGCGGATCGATCACAAAAATAATTGATTGCCCACCCTGGCTCCATCGCACGAGTGGAACTCGCGAGCCAATGGAGAACCTCTATAATACGGTTTCTTCGAGCCCTCGCGTGCTTACGCACGAACAGCTGAGGAATGAATGGCGTACCCACTTCTGGATTTGTCGAACAAAACCGCCGTCGTGATTGGCGGCGGCAGCGGCATTGGCCTTGCCATCGCTAAAGGACTTGCCCAAGCCGGCGCCAATGTTGTTCCTTCGGGACGTCGCACCGAGCAGGTGAGTGCGGCCGCTGCCGCTGTTGAAACTATCGGACGGCGTTCCTTTGTCAAAACCTGCGACGTGAACGACAACGCAAGCCTGGAAGAACTTCTGCGCGTCACATGCACCGAGTTCGGAAGCGTCGAAATCCTCGTGAATTCCGCCGGGTGGACCAAACGCAAGCCTACGTTCGAATTCCCGGAATCGGACTGGAATGCCATTCTTGAAACGAATCTGAACGGAACCATGCGCGCCTGTCGTGTATTCGGACGCCACATGGCCGAGCGACGTTACGGGCGAATCATCAACATCGCATCTCTCGCCTCATTCGTCGGGCTGTACGAAGTGGCAGCGTACTGCGCCAGCAAAGGAGCCGTTGCAGGCCTGACGCGCGCCCTCGCCGTGGAATGGGCGCAATCCGGCATATGTGTGAATGCGATCGCGCCCGGAGTAGTGCGAACCGAACTGAATGCTGCTCTGCTGGATGGAACCGAGCGCGGTCGCGAGTTTCTACTTCGTACACCGATGAGGCGCTTTGGCAAAGTCGACGAGCTTGCCGGTGCAGCTGTGTTTCTCGCGTCGGAAGCCGCCAGTTTCGTTACCGGGCATCTCCTGGTGGTGGACGGCGGGTTCCTGGCCAGCGGCGTGAATCAATAGCCTCACGCTGTTGGCGGTGCACCCGAGAATGTCGATTGGTTTCCTGCTTCGACTGCGATTCTGGCAGGTTCGAAGCGCGGCACCAGAAATTGAATCACGGCAAGGGCTATCAAATAAGCCGACCCGGCCAACAGGAATGGAATCACGTAACTGCCCGTCCACTGCAGCACGTGCCCGACTAGTCCGGCAATCAGCATCCCCCCAATTGCTCCTGCCATACCGCCGAGACCCACCACCGAGCCGACGGCTTGTTGCGGAAAAAGATCCGATGGCAGTGTGAAGAGATTGGCCGCAAATCCTGCGTGCCCGGCAGCGGCCAACCCAATCAGGAACACCGCGCTCCATACACTGTCGACGCGATACGCAAACACGATCGGAATCACACTGATGGCCGACAGAAGCATGGAGGTCTTGCGCGAGCGATTCACGCTATGTCCACTATGCAGCATGCGCGAAGAGATCCATCCGCCTCCGACGCTGCCTACATCAGAAATCAGATAGATCGTCATGATGGGCAGGCCGATGCTGGTCAATGGCAGCCCGTGACGGCGTTGCAGGAAATCTGGAACCCAAAACAAGTAGAACCACCAGATCGGGTCCGTCAGAAACTTCCCTAGCACAAATGCCCAGGTCTGCCGATGTGGCAGGAGCTTGGCCCACTTCATCTTTGAGGGAGGCGGTTGCGGGTCACGGCGAATGTATTCCAGTTCTTCACGCGAAACTTTGGGATGCTCCTCCGGCTTGCGATACATGGCCAGCCAGAAAACCAGCCAGACCGCTCCCAGCGCACCAGTCACCACAAAGGCCCAGCGCCAGCCCCAGCGATTCACAATCCAGGTCGCCATGAACGGCGTGATGCTCGCACCTACTGTCGTTCCGGCATTAAAAATTCCAGTGGCCAAGGCACGTTCTTGCTTAGGAAACCACTCTGCGACCGTTCGAATGCTTGCCGGAAAAACCCCGGCCTCTCCAAATCCAAGGGCCGAGCGGGCGACAAGAAAGCTGCCGAGACTATTGCAGAGGGCGTGTCCACCTGAGACGAGACTCCAGAAGACCATCGCCAGCGCGTAGCCCATCCGTGTTCCAATGCGGTCGACCAGCCAACCGCTTACGGCCATGCCCACCGCATACGCACCTTGAAAAGCCATCACGATGTTGCCGTAATCGATGTCATTCCACCCCAGGTCGTGCTGAAGCAATGTTTTCAGCACTCCAAGCAATTGCCGATCCATATAGTTCTTGGTGATGCCGAAGAGCAACAACGCACAGATGACCCACCGAAAATGACCGGCTTGCCAGGGAAGGCTGTGGCCGCTTGACTCGGTCTTCGCGCCGAGGGACTGGGAATTGCCGACTATAGGATTCATCCTGTTCGACCGTCGAACGGATAGTCAGAGGCGACTGAGGTATCGTTCTACTGTTATACACGGGTTAGCTGAACGATGGTCAGTGAACGATTTGACCCCAGAACGTCATGGCAGCGCAAAACTGAACACATCACTGCCGGCTGCAATCGCTACATATTGCTTTCCACCCACGGAATAGCTCATGGGTGAGGCGCTGAAGTCCTGACCGGTATTGAAGTGCCAAAGCGGTTTCCCGGTTTGCACATCGATGGCCTCAAACGAGTTAGCGTCATCGGCCAGGAAAACCAGTCCCCCTGCGGTTGTCATCGTTCCCCCCGCCGAGTGCGCCTGGCCAGTCTGCGGATATTTCCAAGTGAAGGATTCTGTATCAAGGCTATATGCGAGGAGCGTCTTGCGTGCGTTCTCTGCCGGAACCTTCTCGACTCCGGTTGAATAATACGTCTCGCCCTCCTTGAATTCCTGTGGCTCTTCTCTATTGAAGAAAATCCCGCACTCCTCCAGCGCAAGAAAGTAAACGGTGTGAGTGGCCTCATTGTAGGAGGGTGAATACCAGTTCGTAGCGCCCGAGAAACCGGGACACACTTGCGTCCCCTGCGGTGTCGGCTGCAAACCGCTGCGGATGGGTCTGCCTTGCGCATCGATGCCTTTAGCCCAGGTCAGTTTTTCCACGAACGGCACCGCCGACAGGAACTTCCCGTTGGTGCGATCGAGAACGTACAAGTACCCGTTCCGATTTGCCTCCACCAGCAACTTGCGCGGCTCTCCCTTGTACGAGGCATCAATCAGAATAGGCGTTTCGACAGCGTCGTAGTCATAAAGATCGTGGGGCGTGAACTGGAAATACCATTTGAGCTTCCCCGTATCTGGATCCACCGCCAGCACGCAATCGGTATAAAGGTCGTCCCCCGGCCGCACGCTCCCCTCGAAGTCGGGAGCGGGATTGCTTGTCCCCCAGTAGATCGTGTTGAGCTCAGGGTCATAGGTTCCGGGCATCCACGTAGTCCCGCCACCGCGCAGATACATTTTGCCTGGCCAGCTCTCCGATCCGAACTCTCCGGGACCAGGGATCGTCCACAAACGCCACGCGAGCTTTCCGGTCTGCGCATCGAAAGCAGCGATGAATCCACGAACGCCGTCATCCCCCCCCGACGTGCCTACCAGCACTTTGTCCTTCACCACGAGCGGTGCGCTGGTCGCCCCGTAGTTCTTGTTCCAATCTGCGTAGGCAACGTCCCAGAGAAGATTGCCGGAGCGCGCATCAAGACACAACAAGTGCGCGTTGTCGGTCTCCATGAAGACCCGGTTGCGCCAAACAGCTACCCCGCGATTGATGTGACGCGAAGCGTCATCGATGAGGCCTTCCGTGATAGGCCGCGAATGATGCCAGATCACGCGCCCCGTACGCGCATCAAGAGCAAAGGCATCGTTGGCGGCAGTAGCGAACATCACTCCATTGACCACTACTGGAGTCACCTCCAGACGATCTGTCATAGGCGCATGAAAAACCCATTGCGCGCGCAACGATGCCACGTTGGAGGCGTTGATCTGCGAGAGGCTGCTGTAGCGGCGTCCAGTGTAGTCGCCGTTATACGAAATCCAGTTCGCGGACACCGGTTGGACCAAAAGATCGGAGGTTTGAACATCAATGCTCGTAGAGATCGGCCCGCTCTTCTGGCCAGAGGCAACGATGACCCACACAAACAGACCGAGTATCGACAGGAGCAGCCTGGAACATTTGTAGTTCATTATGCCGCTCCCGGAATGCACAAATGGTTTTCCTGCTTCCCTAGAGGCCTGCAATCGCTCATAGTCGGATTGCAAAAAGCGCGTCCTTTCCGGCTCAAACGATTCATAAGCCCCGGACTGCAGCGCACAGAAACGATTTAATTGGGGATTTCCCATGATATCTTCCCGGCTCAACAGTTGACACTCCTCAGCGTCTTGGGATAAACCTTTCACACCAATCTGTTCAAAGCGAGTTCTTCGAGCACCAACGATCTACGAGTGTTTCGGGATGGTAAATCATGCCGCACACTTCCGGTTTGGGGCAAGTTGTGATCGTGCTCTAAGGGCTGGTGGGATCTGACAAGAATTACTGGAGGAGAGCTCGGCATTGATCAGGAATTGGTCGTCACCAAGTTTTTTCGCTCTCCTATTGCTCATCGTCGGTGCTTCTGCCCAAACACCATCCTCGAATGCTCGGAAGACATCCACCGACGCCGTTTCTGGAAAACGCGCTTACTCAGCTCGATGTGCCAATTGCCACGGCCTGGATGGACGAGGCGGTGAACGCGGGCCGAATATCGCCACCAGTCCGAGGGCGCAACGCTTGTCCGAAAAACAACTCACCAACGTAATCACAGATGGCCGACCCGCCTCCGGCATGCCCGCCTTCCGGCTGGTGGGGGCAACCGAGATTCAGAAGCTGGTTGCCTATGTCCGTCTTCTCCAAGGCAACATGAAGTCGGCAGTTGTCGGCAATCCTCAAAAGGGCAAAGACCTGTTCTTCGGTAAGGCCGATTGCGGATCGTGTCACATGGTGGCTGGCCAGGGTGGCTTTCTTGGTTCCGATCTTTCGTCGTACGGACACGGAATGGATCCAGCTGCGCTTAGAAAAGCGATCTCGGAACCGCCTTCCAGTAAGCGTGCGAGATTGGCCGTCGTGACCACCTCGAACAATGAGACCTTGAAAGGCATTGTCCGCAATGAAGACAACTTCTCCCTTCAGATGCAAGGGGACGATGGCGCATTCCATCTGCTGCTGAAATCAGAATTGCAGAGCATCGACTACCAGCCCTTGATGGAGACCAACCACGGCGGTCACCTCGGTCGAGAGGAATTGGACGATGTGGTCGGATTCCTTCAGAGCGTCAGTTCTTCGGCTGAGCCCACAGGGAGAGTCAGGAACTCAGAATGAACAACCCATCCCGGATAGAGGTCGGGACACCTATGCGGCATAAATTCGCTTACTTGCTCCTTGCATTCCTTATTCTTACTTCCGTTTCCTCTGGGGCGCAGAAAACGTCAGGCAAAAAAATCTATCGTGTGTACGTGGGGACCTATACGGAACACGACAGCAAGGGCATCTATGCTTTCCAGTTTGATTCGTCTTCCGGCAAGGCAGGAGCCGTCGAACTAGTCGCCGAGACGAAGAACCCGTCCTTCCTTGCGATCGAACCCAAGCACCGCTACATATTCTCGGCCAATGAGATCTCGGAATACCAAGGGAAAAAGAGCGGGGGGATCAGCGCTTTCGCGGTAGAGCCAGGATCGGGCAAACTGACCTTCCTCAACGAAGTGTCCTCCGGGGGCGCCGGCCCCTGCCACCTCGCGGTGGACAAGACTGGAAAGTACGTCGTGGTCGCAAATTACGATTCCGGGAGCATTGCCGCATTTCCAGTTCAGTCGGATGGAAAGTTAGCCGAAGCCTCCTCGGTGGTTCAACACACGGGTCATGGCCCCGACGCCGATCGTCAAAAAGGGCCTCACGCCCACAATATCGCAATCGCGCCTGACAATCGGTTCGTGATCGC